>Ga0213859_10001621_pt1 | contig 9971 bp, 9 predicted proteins | sample PICome_2_FD_160133 | JGI IMG/M metagenome (GOLD analysis project Ga0213859, IMG submission 160133) | Coastal seawater microbial communities near Pivers Island, North Carolina, United States - PICO304 | ecosystem: Environmental > Aquatic > Marine > Coastal | place: USA: North Carolina | collected... | reverse complement strand
AAATAGCTAAAAAAAATTTCAAAAAAAAAGAAAAAAAAAAAATAAAGTAAACTTATTATCTTATAAGTTTAACAAAAATCAAACAGTGTGTTTAAAAGAATTTCAAGAAATCTTACTAGAAAATTTAGCAAAGTATACCAAAAACAAAATTAATATTTGTATAACATTACAAAACTTAAACAATACCAAACAATTGTCACAAAACCAAATTAGAGATTTTAAAAATACCTTTAAGCAATTAAGAAAGTTCGTTAAGAATTCTTTTTTTAAAGAAGCAATAAATATTCTATCTATTAATGTTTTAAAAAGGAAATCAGCAAAACTGTTGGCTGAATTTATAAGTGATCAATTTAGGCTTAATCAATTAAAGACCGATCAAATTGCTATATCTCGAAAGGATAATTACTTTTTAGGATTTTTAAAACAAAGCATAAAACTTCTAGCCAAGTCAGAAATTTCAGGGCTTACGGGAATAAAAATTGTCATTAAAGGAAGATTTAACAGAGCACCAAGGGCTCGAAGTGTTATAATACAATTTGGAAAATTTTCTCTTCAATCATTTGATTCTAAAATTGACTATTTTCAATCAACTGCTTACACAGTTAACGGTACATTTGGAGTAAAAGTTTGAACATGTGAAAACGCCATAAAAAATTTATGTTACTACAACCGAAAAAAACTAAGTATAAAAAAATACAAAAAGGAAAACTGTCAAAACTTGACTTTCGTTCTAATAAACTGAAATTTGGAAGCATTGGACTAAAAGCTGCAAAATCTGGGACTATCTCGTCTCGTCAGATTGAGGCTGCACGACAAGCTATTGTAAGAAAACTAAACCGAAAAGGAAAACTTTGAATACGAGTGTTTCCATCAATTCCTATTACAGCAAAGCCTATAGAAGTTCGAATGGGTAAAGGTAAAGGTGCCGTATCTCATTGGGCCGCGAAGGTTAGTGCTGGTACAGTTTTGTTTGAAATATGTGGTATATCAAAAAACATTGCAATTACAGCTTTTGAAACAGGGGGTGCAAAATTACCCGTTAGAACAGTAATTTTATTATAACAAAATCAAAAACAGTATTGTTGCAAAGACTTTTAAAACCTTTATAACTATTTTAAAGTTTAAAAATTTGATGGGACCTTTAAAATCTCAAACTTGAATTTTGAAAGCTGCTTTAAAGCCACCGAAAAAGATAAATACATTTTTGTTATGTTTACATGTTATTACAAGCAGCTAAATTTGTAGGAGCTGGTTTAGCAACTATCGGACTAGCAGGAGCTGGAGTAGGAATTGGTACCGTATTTGGTGCATTAGTAATTGGAATTTCACGAAATCCTTCTTTAAAAGATGAATTATTTAAAACTGCTATTTTAGGTTTTGCATTAACCGAAGCTATCGCTCTTTTCTCATTAATGATGGCATTTTTAATTCTTTTTGCATTATAATATTTCTGCAACAAGAAATTATATGGGTACGTAGCTCAGTTGGTAGAGCATTGGACTTTTAATCCACAGGTCTTGGGTTCAAGCCCCAATGTACCCATAATTTGACACTATATACATGATAATTTTAAATTTAAACTACATTTTAAATATTGTTATAGCCTTGTTTTTAATTGGAGTATTAGGGCTTGTTTTAAATAGAAAAAATATATTAATAACATTAATGTCAATTGAACTTATGTTGTTGGCAGTAAACTTAAACTTTGTCATTTTTTCTATATACTTGGATGACATTACCGGTTATGTGTTTGTTTTATTCATATTGACAATTGCTGCTGCAGAATCTGCAATAGGGTTAGCAATATTAACTATTTACTATAGATTGAAAAATACTATTAGAATAGATAAAATAAAAAACATTAAAGGTTAACTTTTAATAAAACGGAAACGACAGGATTTGAACCAGCAATCTTCGACGTGACAAGTCGACGCTTTAACCATTTGAAGCTACGTTTCCTCAATTCTTTATAATTTTGAAATACTTTCATATAAATAATATAAAATTTAACTATGATTTAGAATTTAAAAATAATTCAAATAATAATTTTTGAAAACAAAATACACCTCTTATTGAGTATTGTGAAACATTAGGAATTAATGTACCACATTATTGCTACCACAAAAATTTATCTATATCAGGAAATTGCCGTATGTGTCTTGTAGAACTAAAAAACTCTCCTAAACCCATCGTTTCGTGTGCAATGAACGCAAAGTCTTGTTTAGCAAATGGTGATGTATACACTAACAGTTCTTTAGTTAAAAAAGCTCGTGAAAATGTTTTAGAGTTTTTGTTATTAAACCACCCATTAGATTGTCCCATTTGTGATCAAGGTGGTGAGTGTGATTTGCAAGACCAATCTCTGTTCTTTGGGTTAACTAAAAAAAGATTCTATAGCTTTAAACGTGTTGTTTTAGACAAGAATATTGGTCCTATTGTCAAAACTGTAATGACAAGATGTATTCATTGTACAAGATGTGTACGTTTTGCTGCTGAAATTGCTGGAGTAGAAGATATCGGAATGTTTGGAAGAGGATTACAAAGTGAAATTGGTACTTATGTTGAAAAAATTTTTCAATCTGAATTATCTGGCAACGTTATTGATTTATGCCCTGTCGGCGCATTAACATCGAAACCATATCCTTTTGTAAATCGAAATTGAGAGTTAAAAAATGTAACTTCTATTGATTTTTCGGATGGATTTGGAACGCCTGTTCAACTTTTTTTAAAAAATAATCAAATAATAAAAGTTTTACCTGGATATGAAGAAGCGACTTATAAGACAAATTGAATTTCTGATAAAACTCGATTTTCGTTTGATGGTATGTTTTCTCCTGAAAGAATAATTTATAGTTTTTTGAACAAAAATCAAAAAGAGTCATCCGTAAATCTATCGTGACAAAAATTATTTAAAGAGTTTTTTTGTACACTTTACTTTCAAAACCATTTATTAAAACATTATTTTCATCCTTGCAGTATTACAATTTGTTTAAATAAAAATATAAATATTGAGGTTTTAAACTTACTACGTGTTTTAACTCACAAACATTCATTTTTCAAACTTAGACAATCTGAATCTACTAACTTAAGCATTGACTTAGAAGAAAACTATTTACTAAATTCGAGTTTGGATGAGAATAGCCTTTTATCCGCAGACGTCTGTCTGTTGTTAGGAATAAATCCTCGTTATGAGGCTTCTAAATTAAATTTAAAACTTAAATCACGATATTTAAAAGGAAATTTTAAAGTAGTTACTCTTGGTTCTTTATTTAATTTAACATTTTCTAACACTACACTCAGCAGCAATGTTCAAATTTTAAAATCTTTAGTCGAAGGTAATAATTTATTTTGTCAAGAATTTATAAATTCTTCAAATCCTATATTAATTTCTAGTACAGAGATATTTAAAAGAGAAGATGCTTACGGTTTATCGAATATGGTAAAATTTTTAACAAAACATATAAACTTGTATTCGCAATGTAATAGCCAAAGCCGATTAAATATTTTAAGTACCACTTTAAATGATGTAGGATTTGCTAATTTTACTAATCTAAAAACAATAAAAAATAAAGATTTTAGAAATTCTGCAGGAATTTATTTTATCAACAGTTCCTTTTCAACACCCAATATTAAAAAATTATTAAACTTGAAATTATTGAACTTTTTTCAAAGTTACAAACACAAAAATAAATTATTAATAACAGAAGACAATAATTTAGAAGTGAAACAATTATCAAAATTAAAAAAAGGTTTTAGCATAAATAACCACCTTCATTTACCTAACACTGTGTTTTTTGAAAATTCAGGAACATATATAAACACTGAGGGAACTTTTAATAAAACTATTAAAGTAATTACACCGTTGGGTCAAGCAAAAAATGACTGACAAATTATAAGAAAGGTCTTTTCTTATTCTAAAAAATTATTGTTTATTACAAATTTTTTTAGAAACAATAAAATTGTATTCAACTCAAAAAATGTTTATCAATTTAAAAATTATGCAGGGTTACAGCATTATGCTATTTCCAATTTAAATAATCTAGCATTTCAATTTCTTAAAAAGATTACCGGATTTCATTTAAAAAATTTTAAGTTCAAAAAAGCACAAAAAAAAATTTTTAAATCACAAATTAGGTTTTGGTTAAATGATTTTTATATAGACGGTAAGGATATTAACAGTAAATATTCATCTACAATGATACAATGTTCAAAATTATCTCGTCTAAATAACACAAACTTTAAATACTAATTTTTTCTAAAAAGCATCTAAAAAGCTGATATCTTTATTTATGGGGATTTAACTTATATCTTCAACGGGATTTGAACCCGTGCTGTCGCCGTGAAAGGGCGATGTCCTAACCACTAGACGATGAAGACTTTTATCTGAAGCAATTATAAACAAATTATTCATTGGAATAAAAGGATTTGAACCTTTGAATATTCGTACCAAAAACGAAGGCCTTACCAACTTGGCTATATTCCACTAAAACAAAACATTGTATAAGTTTTCGAATTTAAAGAAAGGATGGGATTCGAACCCACGGCATAACAAAAATTATACAAAGATTTAGCAGATCTTCACTTTAAACCTCTCAGTCACCTTTCTTGTGATATAAAAAAATAAAAAATTAATGTATATCTAATGCACCTATACAGTAAACGTAAATATACCCAATACCTAATTCAAACATAAAGTCAATCATAGATCAAAATCCTACAAGATCTAATTGCCCTAATACATTAGTTCAAGGGATTAAAAACATAGTTTCAATATCAAAAACGATAAATAAAATAGCAACTAAATAAAATTTAACATCAAAAGTGTGTCGTGCATCTTCATATGGTTCAAACCCACACTCATAAGTAGACAACTTTTCAGTTTCTGGGTTTTGAACGGCTAGAATATATGAAAATAATATTATGATAATAGACAATGCAATGGCAACAAACAAAAAAGTCAAAATAACACTGTATTCATTGTAAAACAACGAAGTATTTAAATGAAAATGCTCACTACAAAGTAATAATTTACTCAAACAGAAAAAATTTGTTGAAGAAAAAAAATATGAAATCATTTTTAGTTTACTTTTTATCAAGACGCTTTTTTTAGCCCAGATATCGCGCCAGATCGTGCTAGCCGCAATAAACTTAATCTTGAAAATTTTTTAAAAGTTTTGTTAAGTTTGGCCTTAGAATTAGTTAAGACACATCTGTTAACAAATTTAGTCTTATTATGGCTTCCTGACAAACTTGATAGCTTCAATATTGCGTTTCATTTTGTAATTAAAGATAAATTTTCATTTTTAATTATACTTTTTAAAATAATATAATTTAATTCGCGTCTATTAAAAAGTTTTCTTATTCGCTTATCTTTTTGAGTTTGTTTTTTCATTAATATCTAGAATAATTATCAAGGAGATAAAAATTTAAATGTACGATATTCTTGACATAACTCTATAGATTCATTTATTACTCTTTTTTCTGTTTCATTGTATTTCATTTCGACAAAACCACTTAATGGGAAATCTTTTCGAAGTGGGTGGCCTTCAAAACCATAATCAGTTAAGATTCGTTTTAAGTTTGAATGGTTTTTAAAAAAAACACCATACATATCTCAAATCTCACACTCGTACCAACCAGCAGTAAAATATAACTGATCACACGACTCAACTCCAACCAATTCGTGAGTGAATGTTTTAATCCTAAGACGAATATTATAACGAATACTTAATAAATCGTAGACTAATTTAAATCTATACTTGTTGTTGGGATAATCTACACCAGTAATACAAGTTAAAATATTAAATTGATACGATACATGGTACTTAAAAAATAGTAAGAGATCATATAACAGTTGCGATTTTACAACTAATACTACTTCTTGGCCATAAAGTTGAATTTTTTCTATAGGGCATAATTTAACTAAATTTTTAATATTTTTTACAATTAACTGTGAGTTCATTTATTAAATTTTTAACAATTTGATTTCGATATTTTGTATAAAAAAAATTTGATTTGGTTGACGCAAGTTGATTCTTTTTTAAAAAATTGACAAACAAATTCTTTTTAAAGAAGTTATATTTTTTATAAGTCTTTATGTAAGATAAAGAATCAACGTAAATGCAACCATTTGAAAAAATTTGCAAAGTTTTTAAGGATTTTATATTCGAATACATTTTAATAATTTTATCGGTCAACTTCCCCAAATACAATATCTTGAGTTCCTATAATCGTAACAACATCAGCAATTAAATGCCCTTTTGACATAAAATCCAAAGCTTGTAAATGATTGAATCCTGGAGCTTTAATTTTACATCTGTAGGGTCTATTTGTACCATCAGATATTAAATAAACCCCAAACTCTCCTTTTGGCGCCTCTGTTCCAATATAAGTCTCACTACTAGGTATTATAACTCCTTGAGTATACATCTTAAAATGATGAATTAATGCTTCCATTGATTGCTTCATTTCACTTCTGACTGGGGGTGAAACTTTGAAATCATTTGTTTTAATATAACCAAGTGGCATTGAATTTAAACATTGTTCAATTATTTTTAGTGATTCTTTCATTTCAAAAACTCTAATCAAATATCGATCATAACAATCACCATTAGTTCCAACAGGAATTTCAAATTTAAGTTTGTCATAAATTTCGTAAGGCTGACTTTTACGTAAATCCCAATAAACACCAGAACCACGCAGCATAACACCACTAAACCCTCACTGACAAGCATCCTCAGATGTTACAACACCAATATCAACCAACCGTTGTTTTCAGATTCTATTTTCTGTTAACATATCTTCCATTTCAGTTAATCGTAAAGTAAATTGCTCAGTAAACATATAAATATCATCTAATAAACCTTTTGGGATATCAACTTGTAATCCACCAGGTCTAAAATAAGCTGCGTGCATTCGCGCACCTGAAACACGCTCGTAAAATTCCATTAATTTTTCTCTTTCTTCAAAAGCTCATAAAAAAGGAGTCATTGCACCAACATCCATGGCATGACACCCAACTGCTAACAAATGGTTTAAAATTCGAGTAAGTTCAGCAAAAAGTACCCGAACATATTGAGCACGTTTTGGTATTTTACAGTTAAAAAGTTTTTCAATCGCTAAACAGTAACTATGTTCTTGTGCCATCATAGAAACATAATCTAAACGATCAAAATATGGTAATGCTTGAACATAATTTTTATATTCAATTAACTTTTCTGTACCTCTATGCAATAGACCTATATGGGGATCTGCTCGACTTACTATTTCTCCATTAAGTTCTAACACTAACCGTAGTACACCATGAGCTGCTGGATGCTGCGGCCCAAAATTAATCGTAAAGTTTTTTATTTTTTTTAACAAATTCTTTTTTTTTAATGTCATTTATATTTTGTCAATTTGAATAAAGAAAGACGGACTAAAAAATTCGACTAGATCTATGATAGACTATCTTTTTTAACATTATGAGAAACTAACTTAGTTTCAATAGTCCCTATTAAAGGAATTAAAACAAGAAAAAATAGAAAATAAAACACTGTTGCAACTTGGCCTACTCAGACATAAACATCTTTAACAGGTTTTTGACCGATTCAACCTAATAGTAAAAAATCAGCAACAAGTAACCAGTAGAAAATTTTGAAAATAGGTCTAAAAGTTGTACTTCTAATTTCAGATGTATTTGTAAATGGGATTAAAAACAAAATAATAAGAGCACCCCCCATTGCAGCTACACCCCCAAGTTTATCTGGGATAGATCTTAAAATCGCATAAAACGGTAAAAAATACCATTCGGGAACAATATGTGCTGGTGTTTGCATAGGATCCGCTGGTATATAATTGTCTGGGTGACCTAATACATTTGGGAAATAAAAAACAAAAACCCCAAAAAAAGTTAAAAAACAAAAAAAAGCAAATAAATCTTTTATTACATAATAAGGATAAAATGGGATTTTATCACCAGTACTATCTACACCTAATGGATTATTTGATCCATCTTTATGTAGAAGTGCTAAGTGAATAATAGTTAAAGCAGCAATTATAAATGGCAAGAAAAAATGTAAACTAAAAAATCTATTTAATGTTGCATTATTTACAGTGAACCCTCCTCAAAGTCAATCAACGATAGATTGCCCTACAACTGGAACTGCCGTTACTAAACTTGTAATAACTGTGGCACCTCAAAAACTCATTTGACCTCAAGGAAGAACATAACCCATAAACGCTGTTCCCATCATTAAAATAAAGATAAGAACACCTGAACATCAAAGCAACTGTCTTGGTTGCATGTAAGAGCCATAATATAACCCACGAAAAATGTGGCAGTACACAACAATGAAAAACATTGAAGCGCCGTTCGCATGAATATATCGAATTAACCAACCATTATTTACATCCCGCATAATATGTTCAACACTACTAAAAGCAAGATCAATGTGCGGTGTATAATGCATAGCTAAAAAAATTCCAGATAAAAGCTGAATAACTAGACAAATTCCTGCCGAAGATCCAAAGCTTCAAGCATATGTTAAATTTAACGGGCTTGGGTAATGTATTAAGTGACTATCTAAAATCGATAATAAATAATTTTTACCTCATCTTAATGTTTTGATAACAAAAGAAGACATAAAATTTGAGTTACTATATTCATTTGAATATTTTAAATTTGCAAATTTGCCAAAAATACTAGGTTTCAGGTCATAGCTTGAATTCATAAAATTAAAATAGGTTTGAGCTATTTTTTAAAAAATAATTGTCAAAGGTAAGATTTGAACTTACAACCTCTAGAACATGAGCCTAGCGAGCAAACCAATTGCTCTTCCTTGACAGTAATCACGTGGGGTAAGAAAAATGTCCTAAACGAGCAGATAAGTTGCAAGCATGTGGTACCATACAAAGTGATAATTAACGTTTCAGGAAAAAAGGGATCTGAACCCTTGACCTTTGGTTTTGAAAACCACTGTTCTACCAACTGAACTATTTTCCTTGGGCATTTGAAAATTGAAGAATCAATAAGAAACTTATGAAAAACTAACGTTTTTGCATATTAATGAATACCTCCCCATCAATAAACAGTAATAAACAAAAATAGTCAAACTACATCTACAAAGTGTCAATATCAAGCTGCAGATTCAAAACCAAAATGGTGTGTTGATGTAAAGTGATTATAAACAATACGTAAAAGAGACACAATTAAGCAACAAGTACCAATAAACACATGAAAACCATGAAAGCCGGTGGCCATATAAAAACATGAACCAAAAACACTATCATTAATATTAAATGGTGCTTCTACATACTCCATTCCTTGTAACAAAGTAAAAATAGTCGCTAAAAATATTGTGAATAATAGCCCAACAATTGCTTGTTTTTTTGCCCTTACTATAATAGCATGGTGTGCCCAAGTCACTGTAGCACCGGAACTTAAAAGAAAAAATGTATTAGTTAAAGGAATTCCTGAAGTTTGAATTGTTTGTATTGCTTCTGGTGGTCAAACACCTCCCAAATTATAAACTGGCGATAAACTTGAATGAAAAAAAGCTCAAAAGAATGCAAAAAAAAACATCACTTCTGAAACAATGAACAAAATCATTCCTAATCGCAAGCCCCGCTGAACAGATACTGTATGTTGCTCTTCAAACGTTGCTTCTCTTATAATATCTCTTCATCAAGTATACATAACATATAAAAGAACAAAGAAGCCAATTAAGGCTAACTGACCCCCTCCTAAAAACTTATTCATGTACAATACGGTACCTGAAGTCATAAAAAATGCACCTAAAGATGCCAATAATGGTCAAGGGCTAGGATCTACCAAATGCCAACTATGCTTGGTTTTTAAATATTTGAAACGAATTTTATTTTTCATATGTTACAAATCCTTTTGAGCAAAAAGGAAACACAATTCTCTCAATTGAAGGAAATTTTCTAGTTAATTTAAAAAAAAATTTTAGATTAGAATACATAAAAGATAA
>Ga0213859_10001620_pt1 | contig 9973 bp, 6 predicted proteins | sample PICome_2_FD_160133 | JGI IMG/M metagenome (GOLD analysis project Ga0213859, IMG submission 160133) | Coastal seawater microbial communities near Pivers Island, North Carolina, United States - PICO304 | ecosystem: Environmental > Aquatic > Marine > Coastal | place: USA: North Carolina | collected... | reverse complement strand
GGGAAGGCGTCTTCGCCAGGCTTCGAAGAACTCTGACTGACACTAGCTCCGATCGAACGAGGTCAAGACTCTCGGCATACATGACCGACGAGCCATGCTCCTCTTGCGAGGGCAAGAAGTTGAACACCGCAGTTTCGATGGTCTCAGTGGGCGGTATTTCACTGCCAGATTTCTCCGCATCGACCGTCATGGAGGCACTTGCGATAGTACAGGCATGGAAAACGACAGAGTTGGACCCCATATGGGAGGACTTGGAGAGGGACCGCCCGAGCGGCGAGACCCTCGACAAGACAGAGATCTTGGACGACCGATCCCTCTACATAGGGAATGACGTGATCAAGGAGATAGAATCCAGGTTGCGCTTCCTCGCTCTCGTCGGCCTCGACTACCTCACCATGGACCGAAGAGCCAACACCCTTTCTGGGGGCGAGTCACAGAGAATAAGGCTTGCAACCCAAATCGGAACGAGGCTCACGGGCGTCATGTACGTCTTGGATGAGCCAAGCATCGGCCTCCACCCCAGAGACAACTCCCGCTTACTGGACACTCTAAGGGAACTAACCGACCTGGGCAACACCTTGATCGTCGTCGAGCATGATGAGTCCACCTTGATGCAGGCAGATTGGCTTGTGGACCTGGGCCCTGGAGCGGGGAAGGAAGGTGGTGAGGTAATAGTCAGTGGCCAAATTGATGATCTGATCGACAACTCGAGATCTGAGACCGGGGCCTACTTATCAGGAAGGAAGACCATACCAGTTCCAAACCAGCGAAAGCCTACCCAAGGCGGATGGCTGGTGGTGAAGAATGCGAAACAGAATAACCTCCAGAGCCTTGACGTCGCCTTTCCCCTTGGCTGCATGATTGCAGTGACGGGGGTTTCCGGGAGCGGGAAGTCCTCCCTCGTGACGGAGACTCTCGCTCCTGCGCTCCTCAGGTCACTGCACCGATCGGATACGACCCCTGGCCGCCATGACGGGATCGAAGGCATGGAGCATGTGGACAAAGCGATCGTCATTGACCAGTCACCCATAGGTCGTACCCCTAGATCCAACGCTGCGACCTACACAGGCGTCTTCGATCTGATTAGAGCACTATTCGCCGAGACCACCCTCTCTAAAGAGCGGGGATACAAACCAGGCCATTTCTCCTTCAATGTTCGAGGCGGGAGGTGCGAGTCGTGCAAAGGTGCGGGATCATCGGTCTTGGAGATGAATTTCCTCCCAGACGTATGGGTGACATGCGAGATCTGCAAGGGGAAGAGATACACTAGGGAAACGCTGGAAGTTGAGTGGAAGGGGAGAACGATTCATGACGTGTTGGAGATGTCGGTCGACGAGGCCTGCAAGTTATTCGAGAATCAGAGAAAAATAAGCAGAATACTCACAACATTGCAGGACGTTGGCCTTGGGTACATCCGACTCGGCCAACCTGCAACAACCCTTTCAGGGGGAGAGGCACAGAGGGTTAAGCTTGCCACTGAGCTCCATCGGCCACCAAAGAAGCACACGTTCTACATCCTCGATGAGCCAACGACAGGCCTTTCGTTGTTCGACGTCCACCAACTGGTCGATGTCCTTCTCAGAATAAGGTCAAATGGCCACACCGTCGTAATTGTCGAGCATCATCTGGATGTAGTGAAGTCCTGTGATTGGGTTATCGACCTAGGGCCAGAGGGCGGCTCGAGGGGAGGAAGCCTAGTCGCCCAGGGCACCCCAGAGGACATCACCGCAGTGGAAGAGAGCCATACTGGCCGACACCTGACCGATCTACTCTGAATCTAACCAAATCCCTGACAAATCGACAGCGTAATTGAAAATACATTGCCCATCGGAGCACCATGTACAAATCGGGCAACGTCGCTTTGAACGAATCCACCTTTGAAAAGAGCTCTTACCCAGACAAACCATGGTGGGAGGCCGGGAACACGCCTGTGCGGAACCATGGGATGACAATAGAGGGGGTGACTGAGAAAGGCGCTGTGACCTTCCTCCTCTTCATAACCTCAGGGATGACAATTTGGGGCCTCGGGCTCACCGGCCAGCCAGAAGCCGCAATAACACTGTTTTTTGCGGGCTTCGTTTTGAATGCCGTTTTTAGCATAATCCTATTCCTATCTTGGTTTACATCCTCTTTCCAAGGCCTGTTTGCAAACCCCTTGTTCGTGCTAACATATGCGACTTCACAAGGCCTTTTTATCGGTGGAATTACCTTCGCTATCGAGCACTTCGGAGGCCCCGAATCCGGCTTCCAGGGCATCACCATCCAAGCATTCCTAATCACTGGAATGATCTTCGGGGCCATGTTGGGGGTATATCGATCAGGACTCATAAACGTCAACCACAATTTCCGAATCGCCCTCTACAGTGCCGTATTTGGAATCATGATGGTGTACCTCCTCTCATTCATCCTGTTGCTGTTTGGGGTGAGCATTCCACTCATCCACGGATCCGGTCCGATTGGCATCATCTTCTCCTTACTCGTCATCGCGCTGGGAGCAGGAATGCTCGCCTCTGACTTCGATTTCATCGAGAGGGGAGTAGAGAATGGAGCCCCCAAGGAGCTTGAATGGAGAGCAGTATTCGGCTTGACGGTGACTTTGATTTGGATATACTTGGAAGTGCTTAATCTGTTGATGAAACTCCAACAGAGGCGCTGAAGCCCAAGACGGACAGCATGTCCCGCTCTACCCGTGGTGACTCAGATGGACACTGAACTCATTCTCGCCTACGCCCTAGCGGGACTCACGCTAGCGGTGATCGAGGGAATCAAGCCGGGCCCACTACTCACGATGGTGGTGAGGGAGACCCTGTCGGGCGACCTTAGAGCGGGAATATGGACAGCAGCCGCCCCGATCTTTACTGACGGGCCACTCATCGTTGTTAGCTACCTCTTCGCCTCCATACTCGTGGACAAACCGTCTATCCTAGTCCTGATCTCGATATTGGGGGCCCTATTCATGTTCAAAATGGGCGTTGAATGCTTCTCAATTGAGCCACCGACGTTGTCAAACATTCTCGAGCCGGCATCTAGCAAGAAGGCATTCGGGAGGGGGGTGTTGACGAACCTCCTGAATCCCAATGTCTATGTTTTCTGGTTCTTAATCGGAGGGCCGATCATGGCCTCAGCGGTGGCATTAGATCCGCTAGCACCACTGGCCTACGCTGTCACATTCATAATTGGTATTATTCTGGTTAAATGCCTCATCGCAATCATGCTTCACAGGATGAGGGACGCCATGCCACGCCACATCTACAAGTCCATACTGTCCTTGTGCGGTGTTGCCATGATTATCTTCGCACTCGGCTACTTGGCATTCGCATGGGCTCAGTACCAATCGATCTGAAGAGCCCCCCTCTCGGCGTCAATCTAAATCGGATGCGAAAGAAGATTGAGGGTTTGAAAGCCCTCCAGGTGGAACCTGAAACCGCTTGGTTGAAATCATCCAATCGACGCCCGCATAGCGTAAACATGAGCCAAATCAGTTCACGCCAGGGGCTTGTACCACTATCGATAGCGATCCTCATGCTCGCTCCGGCATTGGCCGCTGCAACACCACTCGGTGATTCTCCGAATTCTGAAAACCAGGGTCTAGACCCAGTCGAAAACTGGTGGGAAAGCACCACAATGGACTTGGACGGTGACCGAATACACGACGCTATCTGGATCGCAGCCGAGAATAACCGACACCAATATTTGGATGAGAACGGAAGGATATCCGTCATAGTGGACTTCGACCGCACACCCACCCCAGAGGACCAAGCCATGATAGAAGCAGAGGTCGGATTCGAGACCCAATTCAGATATTGGTTAATCGACTCCATCGCTGGAACCATCGAATTGGAAAGGCTCCATGACCTGATCAAACTCCCTAGAGTTGTATTTGTTGAATTGGATGGACTTCTGGGTATCCAAATGCAAGACGTCGTCCCAGCACACGGCGTCGACCTAGTATGGCAGGATACGGGCTACACCGGGGCTGGTGTGACAATGGCAATAATAGACACCGGAATCGACGGAAATCACACGGCCTTGGACGATCTCGATGATGACAATACCACAAACGACCCCAAAATAGTGGCCTTTTACGATGCAATAAACAACCCCAGCGCAACTAATGGGACCGAGATATTTCCCTATGATGACAATGGTCATGGTACCCATTGTGCAGGCATCACTGCTGGGACTGGAGCGCCCGACTATCAGCACATAGGGGTGGCCCCGAAGGCAAACCTCGTGGGCGTCAAGGTGCTAGATGGAGGTGGCAGTGGATCCTTCGCTGCAGTCATGGCGGGAATGGAATGGACGGTAGAAAAAAGGCATGAGTTCAACATCAGGGCTGCCAGTATGAGCCTCGGGGCCCTTACCGGAGCAATAGAATGGACATCCTCAGAGGAGGAGTCAGTGAACAGGATGGCCAATGAGATGGTGAGGGCAGGGGTCACCTTGTTCATCGCAGCTGGAAACAGCGGGGGAACCGCAACCATAGGGACGCCAGGGAGCGCTGAGGATGTCATAACAGTCGGCTCGCTGGACAAAGATACCGCAATTGCAGTCTACTCCAGCCAAGGGCCAACGGAAGAGGGCAGGGTCAAGCCCAACCTGGCGTTTGTTGGCAGCAGCGTCAATGCACCCGATGCCAACACCGGAGACGGGTACGTCGCACTGTCTGGTACTAGCATGGCAACACCTGGCGCGGCTGGTGTTGCTGTTCTGATGTACCAGGCCAATCCCGACTTGAGCCCCTTCGACGTGCGCAACATAATGCAAGAGACCTCGACATACAGACAGTGCCACTACATGCTCGCGAACGAGCCGTGCGCGGAGGACCTCATTCCGAAGAATAGGCAGAACAACGTCTATGGCCATGGGCACGTAAATGCTCAGCCGGCAGTCGAGGAGGCCGCTAACTACTACTACGATCTCAGTCTATCTCTGAACGTAACTCTGTCAAGTGAGGTAGGGGTTGACAATCGTATTCACATTGGGCAGGGGGGCTCGGTGACATTCAACCTCGCAGGCGATGTTCAGAGGGTTCAATGGAGAACCTGGGACATGCGTGACAATTGGATGGACTTAGCGGAGTACGCCGTTGGAGACGAGCAGTTCAGCGTCACCCACAATCTCCTTGTGGATAGGTTGAGGTTTCTACCAAACAACACAGTCGAGGGTGACCAAGTGATCCTGGTCCGAGCCGTGTCCGGGGATCGGGCCTCGACCAATTTAGCAGTAGGCATACACATCATGGGAGAAGACAAGATTGAGGCGGCTACCTCGGAAAGCCCTCTCACCACCTTCATAATTATCCTACTCAGTGGGCTTGTTCTCGTACTCTTGGCGGTATTGACTTTCGTGGGCGTCATGCTCCGAAATGGTGAGTTTTCAGAGAGCGACACCCTTGAAAATCAGAACCCAGAGGGCCATATGGAAACTCAGGAACCCACTGACAGCGAGCAAGATGGGTGACCGATCTAAGATTTACAGGGTCGAGTTTCCACCGAGTGGAATGGGAACCAATCCCCCCGTACCCCTCAGGTTCGGACCCTCAGCCAAGGTACCGAAGATACCGATTTCTCCGGCGACGTTGTGGGCCAATCCAAACCACACCCTGCCATGTTGGTCCACGATTATGTCGTTGAAGTCCCCGAAGCCCCCACACCTCTCGTAGCCGCAGGCTTGGAAGTTATTCTCCAATGGATCATCATGTTCATTCAGCTGTACTGTGGTAATCATTACTTGATCGGAAAAGGCATCTTGTAACACACTCAGGTACCCATTCCACGTATCGCCACCGTTGTAGGTTCCAATGTACCCCATCGCGACCTGGCCGGATCCCCCAGCGGCTATGACTGGGAAGCCAGTGCCATTGAGTCCTATCGGAGGCGCAATCATCAGTGGGTTGCTCCATGTCTCCGCCTCGTCAGTGGAGTAGGAGTAGTAGGGCATGTTGTCGAGACCCATCCACATGGCGTGCACATTGTCATCTTCGTCGGCGAAGACCTGTGCCTCCTCGAAGTTCCAAGTCTCAGCGGTGCCTGAGGACTCGGTCGGAAGGGGGTGTTCGGACCAAGAAATACCCCCATCCACGCTCCGGTAGATCGAGTACCCCTCGCCACCATTACATCCCCTATGACCTCTGTAAAAATTACCGTTGTTCGATCCGACCATGTGACCGGTCAACCCACCACTCTCACAATCTGAAGGAGTTCCTGGAAGCTCCGGGCCCCATGTCAATCCACCATCGTTGCTCGCCGAGCACACAGGATATGGGTAGTTCCCATTCACGCAGAAGACCCAGGTAGTCGGGTGTGCGAGTGCTGGGTAGGGCGACGATGCGATGGTCTGGTGATCCTGTACTGACCACCCTGTTGCCACGGAGGGACCGAACCACGATCCACCCTCATCATCAGACCACTCCACAGTCATGCCGAGAAGCGCATGCATGTCGAACTTCATTATTCGATCAGTCCATGGATCCACGTATACGTAGGGATCGTTGCTGTTCGGCACTGGGGCCATGGCGTCATACACATTGTCGCAGGAATACTCTTCCAAGCTTACCATATTGACCAGTCCGCTGCACTGGACAATGGCAGTGGAGCCTGCCGGTCCATTCCCATAACTGGACATGTACAGATTATCAGAGGAAGTTACACCGATGGTCGGTTCGAATGTTGTCATACCGATTCCATAGTAGGTTCCAACCGTACAGATGGGCGATGACATGTTCGTCGACCATGTCACGGTTTCCGCAGGAGTCGCGTTGCCGAAATGATACCATGTGGTGTCTGATGTGCCACTTTCACAAGGATCTGTGAATGAAGGCCCCATCCCGGTCTTTGCGTTGCTATCCGCAGACAGGCAGCCACTCAAACTACCCATCAATACGACAAATACCAGACCTGCCGCACTCAGACGCACGGTAACCCCACGACGCCGCCATTCAAGAGTTGTACGCTTTACAACCACTTGGAATCGAAGATCGGCTTGAATGTGTCAATAACGGAGGAAGATGGCTGCATCCATGACATGCCAAGGTCATTCTGTGCCGGTCGAGAGTCCCAGTTTAGTACGGTTCCAAGATGTGTCCTTGCCCAGGAGATACTAGCAGCGGGGTGAACTCCTGCTGCCAACACTGCCAGGGGGTATGGTATGGGTATCCTAGGCCATCTATGCTTAGGATACGCCTTTCTGAGGAGGGCCACGACTTCCTTCATCCACATCGAGCCTGAGGTGACTAGGTATCTACCACCGTCTTCGCCCATGTCTAGAGCCCGAACGTGAGATTCAGCCACGTCCCGAACATCTACTATGTTGATGTTCATCGGGATTATGGCAGGTATGCTCCTCCTTGCTAGCATCATCAAGATCGTCAGAGACCCCCTCAAATGGTAGCTGCTGAGTGGAGGGCCGAAAACCATGCAAGGGTGAATGGTCTTCAGCGTTCTGCCCTGCTTAGTGCCTAGGTCAGTGTGCCATTTCCTGATTTCACGTTCGGCCAACACCTTCGCGAGGCCATATGGATTGTTTTCTATGGTCGCATCCTCAGCCCAGACCTCCGAAGACAGAGTCGCGCCACTCTCCCACTTCATCGGTCTTATTGCCGCAGTGGAGGAGGTGTGGATGATATTGCGGACGGAGGGGTGCAACTCCAATGCTGATACCACGTTCATGGTTCCATCCACACTAGGACTCAGGATCTTCTCCTCTGGATTAGACGATCGAATCATTACCGTGGCAGCAGTATGTATCAGATCCGTGCAACCATCGAGCAGCGCATTTACGTCACTTGAGTCGAGAACATCCGTGGCCAATACTTCGAGTGAGCCGCCTTTCGCAATGGGCATCTCCTGCAGATGTTGAACCCGCTCTTCTGTGTGGGGCAATCGAACCCCAGCCCTAACTCGGAAGCCACGTTCCAATAGTACCCTGACAACATGACTGCCAATGTATCCATTGGCCCCCGTGACCGCCACCAATCTGTCTCGAGACATGGCCGCCCCTACGGGTCGGTCGCTTCAGAACCTTTCTAGGTCAGGTCCTCGCTGAGCCTCTCTAGCAGCTCTTGGAGGTCCTCATCCTCGGGGATCAGGGTTGACGCCTCCTGTGCTGCGAATAAGGCTGAATTCATCTGACCAAGCTCTAAATGGGCTCTCGCTAGATTGGTCCAAGCCACGCCCCTCTCCCCATATTTTTCTGAGTTGATCGCCCCGCGAAACCACTGAATTGAGAATCTAGGATCGCCTCTGTTGAGCATCGCCTCACCGATCTCATTCCAAGAGCCGCCAAACCTGGGGTCCGTCTCAATTGCCCTGCGTTGCCAAGCGAGGTAATCCATGTCATCCTCCCGGAAAGTCATTCCAAGGAAACTCGCAGCCTCGGAGGACGGGGCCATATCGAAAGAAGAACCATGATGCTCTGCTGCTAGGCCCCTGACCCCCAACCTCTGGAGCACATGACCCATGCGAAAGAGATCCTCCGCAAGGCACAATCGAGCATCGCCCTCCATCTCCGATGATTTGAATCCCGTTCCGAGGGAGTCCCACGTAGATTGGATCAGCTGCAATAGGATCAATGGGCCAAGCCTATCCCTGATGGGATCTCTGTTAGCTGCCCTCCATGCATCGTCAACCGTCCAGCCATCACCCGAAGCCTCGGTCTCTGGAGGGGGCAGGTCCTCATCTGAACAAAGACACTCCACTATGGCCTCAGGAAGCAGGTCTACGTTCCAGATTGCCATTCTCTGAGCCATGAAGCCCCCATCGTTCCACCTAACAGACTGAAGCATGGTGCCGGAATCCTCGAGAACCGGCAATATCGAACAACCCCCCCTCGCCATGGTTTCCATGATTGACATTGGGGCCTCAGATAAGCCTCCAGTGATCAATATCCGATCCCATCCCGCTGGAGGCCGGGCGTCCCTGTGGGATCCAACTACCCGCCATTCAATTTCGCACCCGAGGGCCTCAGCCGCCTGGTCAAGCCGCAGAGAAGCCCACCTAGATCGAAGTTCGGCCAATCGTTCTTCGATGGTCCCTACGACTCTGATTCTGCGTGCCCCCAGCTGCATGGCTATCTCAGTCCACCAGTTCCCTCGTGGCCCAATAATCAGGACATCATCTCCCTGACGTATGTCCAGTGCTTGAAGGACCTGGATAGTCTCGTAGAGACCCGGGAGCAATGACTGATGCACTGAGACGTCCTTCCACCATGGCATTCGTAGCGCGCTAGTCTCTATGTTGACGTCTCCTATGTCCGAAGGGAGGGGCAGGGAGTGATAACCCCGTGATGATCTGAGTAGGGCGTCATGCAATGGCGCGGACCCAAGGACTCCCATTTCAGAGAACATCTCCACCATGCGAGTGTGGTTGGATAGCCTCGGCCACTGCCTAACAGTGGGCAATTCGCTAATACGCTCGGCACCCATGGACTCCCAGTCATCGTCCATGGCCTGACAAAGACCGGTCAAGGCACTTGAATGAAACCCCTATTCGTTCGCAGGATTACTCAATTAATCAATGAGGCTACCGATGGGACAACCAAACTGAACTCCAGGTCTGAAGACTCAGCGTCATCTTGGGTTGCTTCTCCAGAAAGCACCAACACCCCATGAACACCGGAGGCCCGCGCCATCGCCATGTCAGTATAGATCCTGTCTCCGATCATCGCGCACTTTACGGGTTCGAGCCCCAACTCATCCAAAACCCCTGTGATCATGCTGGCACTTGGCTTCCCACAGATCTTCGTAGGCCTAACTCCCGTTGTGGCTTCGAACAGGGCTAGGTAGGCCCCAACATCGGGGAGCCCACCAGTTGGAGATGGGCATACCATGTCAGGGTGACTCGCTACTAGTGGTACGCCTGAGTGGAGGTGTCCTGAGGCGATACTCAATTTCTCGTAGCTCACCTCGGTGTCGTATCCCAATACAACTGCCTGTGGTGTCTGGCTATCACAGGAAACTCCAGCAGACGCGAGC
>Ga0213859_10001617_pt1 | contig 9993 bp, 9 predicted proteins | sample PICome_2_FD_160133 | JGI IMG/M metagenome (GOLD analysis project Ga0213859, IMG submission 160133) | Coastal seawater microbial communities near Pivers Island, North Carolina, United States - PICO304 | ecosystem: Environmental > Aquatic > Marine > Coastal | place: USA: North Carolina | collected... | reverse complement strand
TTTGTTCCCTTTATGACGTAAGTATGTATGAAAATTAAAATCAATATAGTTTTTACTCATTGGAATCTCATTTGTATCAAAATGCTGAGAAAACCTATCAACATCTTCTTCATTCCAATGGTAAACTTTAAGGTCAATTTTAGGGAATTTAACTTTTAAATCTTCGTGAATTAAAGAGATTTTATGATTGTCGTCACAAACTAATATAATTTTTTCATCATTTAAATTATCATAGTCCATGAGATTAGATCTATTTAACCAAGTAGATTGTTTTACTCTTGATTTACAAAAATTTTCGCTATATCTCGTATCAAATATCAAAGTATTTTTTGTAATTTGCAACTCATCAAGAGTTAGTTTTTGATAGGATTGATATTCGTACTCTTTTTTGTTTTTAATAATTAAACTTTTTATTTCTTCATTATTTATTTCAAGAACATAACAATCAAAATTCAATTTTTTTAACCATAGTGCCGTCATTCCTGCTCTTACAAGATCCCCTTCATCTAAAAGAATTATTTGAGATTTTAGAACACCAATAAAATTATCTGTTGCTTGAACTAGTTGTCCTCCCGGTACATTTTGTATGCAGTTCCTAACATCATTACTTAATTTTTGTGAAGAGACATCAAAAATATATGTAGACCTCAATTTGTTGCTAATAATGTTATTTGCTTTTTTTAAATTAAGAATTTCGATCTTATTTTCATTGAGTAAGAATTTTATTCTAGATCTTAATTTTTCTATTTCTGTTTTATTAGGTTCTAGATCAAGGTAATTCTTTTTTCCATGATCCAATTTCAAATCAGACAAAAACCAACCTTGTGTTCCATTTTCAAGAGCATAAACTTTGTTTTCAATTCCAAAATTAATAAGAGCTTGAGCTCCAATAATGGACCTTGTCCTACCAGCACAATTTACTATTATTTCAGTTTTAGTATCTTTGACCAAGGAGGATGCTTTGTATGGAATTTCTGCATTAGGACAACAAACACTTCCAGGAATACTCATTTTTTCATATTCCTCAAATGGTCGTCCATCTAAAATAATGATATCCTTTTTCTGTTGTTGTTTATTAAATAACTCTTTAGGTGTAATTGAAGGTGTATGATACTTGTGCTCAACAAGTTCTCCAAAAGTTTTGCTCGGTACATTAATACCATCGAATAATTTAAATCCTGCATTGAGCCAACCCTCAACTCCACTTTGTAAAATAAAAATATTTTTATAGCCTAATTTTTCTGCTTGTTTGGCAGCCAGTTCAGAAATGCCGTTATTATTGTCAATTAATACAATTCTTACATTTTGGTTTGGTAAAATTTCTAAAATTCTAAATTCAAATATGCTGTAAGGTATAGAAATAGAAAAAAATGGATGGCCGGCTGTATGTTGTCCAATTTCTCTAACGTCAATAAATGAAACTTCTTGGTTATCGGATAACCAATCCTTAATTTTTTTTGAATCTATTTTTTTGGTCATGAGAAAACATTCATAATTTAATTTTTATAAAACAAAAAACTAATATAAGATTTTTAACATGTTAAGTCAAAAGGGAGTGGGAGATGAATGAATATAATGTTGGTGATTTAGTAGCAGAATTTTTGCACTGTATTGGAGTTGAGGATGTCTTCGGTGTTGTTTCTGTTCATAATATTCCTATGCTAGATGCCATTGGAAGACGCAATTATATTAACATGATCCCTGCAAGAGGCGAAATGGGCGCGGGGCATATGGCTGATGGATATGCAAGGGCTAAAAACGGACTTGGAGTTGTGTTTACTAGCACTGGTCCAGGAGCAGCTAATGTTGCTGGGGCTATAGTTGAAGCAAGGTTTTCTGGATCAGCGGTTCTTCACTTTACTGGTCAAACTGCAACAGAAAACATAGATAAAAATCAGGGAACTGTTCACGATGTCTCAGATCAACTAGGAATGCTAAGTTCAATTTCTAAAGCTGCATTAAGGATAGATAAACCTGAAAATGTCCTTGAAAAATTATTAGACGCTGTAAAAATAGCTTTAACCCCACCTACTGGACCTGTTTCCATTGAAATACCAATTGATATTCAAAGAACAGTTATAAAAAGACCAAACAATCTTGAACAAATAAAAATACCTTCCATAGAATTAAAGCTTGGTGAAATATCATCTATAGACAAAATCGAAACCATAATTAGGGGTTCAAAAAGAAAATTGCTATGGGTAGGTAATGGGTGCAAGTTTGCTAGAGATGAAGTGCAAAAATTTATAAATATGGGATTTGCTCTAGTCACAAGCACACAAGGAAGGGGAGTAATACCTGAAAGCAGTCAAATGTGTTTGGGCGCTTTTAACGCAGTACCTATAATAGAAGAGTTTTATAAAACAATCGACTTAATGATAGTTGTTGGTAGTAGGTTAAGAGGTCATGAAACTAGGGATATGTCTCTAAATCTACCTGATAATATTATTCAGATTGATATCGATCCTAAAGCTGAAAACAGAACATATAAAACTAATCTATTCCATTGTGGTGATGCCAAGAAAGTTCTAGGTGAATTATCTAAAAGATTATCAAATCAATTAACTCTTGATAAAGAATGGGAAAATGAAATTTCTCAATTAAAGAATAAAATTTTAGAAGACTATAAGAGTAATCTTGGGGCATATAAAAATTTTCCAGAAACCATCAGAAAGGTTTTACCGGAAGATGGTATGTGGGTTAGAGATGTGACTATTTCTAATAGTATGTGGGGTAATAGATCTATGTTCATTAATGAACCAGAGCAAAATATTTACCCAGTCGGCGCTGCTATTGGCCCAGGGTTAGCACTTGCTATAGGGGCATCAATAGGCAGTCAGTCTAAAAAGACTATTGCAATGTGCGGTGATGGTGGGTTCATGTTGAACCTTCCAGACTTATGGACTGCAGTAGAAACTAATTGTGATGTAGTTTTTCTTGTGATGAATGATAAGGGTTATGGTGTGATTAAACACATCCAAGATAGTATGTATGGTGGTAGAAACTTTTTTGCAGATCTGATAGGTCCAAATTTTGAAGAGTTAGCAAATGTAGCTAATATGAAGTATTCAAGAATTGACCATGCAATGGACTTAGAAAAAAAATTAAAGGAAGCTATTAATTTTTCAGGTCCAGTAATGCTAGAAGTCAATGTTCATTCAGTTGGAGAAATGCCTCGTTATTTTGCCCCTCCTCCGCATGCGGTTAAAGGTTAAGAATGTTAGATATACCATCCGATCTTACAGAATTTACTTTTTATTTCTTAATTTTTGCTAGTATGGTGACTTCTTTTATTACCTCTGCTTTTGGTATTGGTGGAGGAGCTGTCTTAATAGGATTACTTGCCATTAAACTCCCTCCTTTTGCGTTGTTACCCATTCATGGTATTGTGCAGATCGGATCAAATTTTGGCAGGACACTAATTTTCCTAAAAGAAATTAAAAAGGATGTTCTTATACCTTTTACCCTAGGAACAACTCTAGGATCTGTTATTGGAGGTAATTTTTTTATTCAAATTGATCCTTGGTTACTTCAATTAGTTGTTGCTATTTTTATTCTGTGGTCTGTTTTTGGGAAAATACCAGCAATAGGCGCTGCCCACATTACCTTTGGAGGAATTTTCTCTGGTTTTTTTACTATGTTTTTTGGAGCCTCAGGTACGTTAGTTGCAGGCATGGTCAAAACAATGAAGCTGGAACCTGTAAATCATTTGGCAACCCATTCAGCGTTAATGACAATTCAACATTTAGCAAAGGTAGTCGTCTTTGGTTTTGTAGGGTTTGTCTATGCAGAGTATTTTTCTCTTATAGTGGGTATGATTATAAGCGGATTTATTGGAACTTTGATTGGAAAAAAAGTATTAATTAAGTTTGGGAAAAAATACTTTAAACTTGTTTTAGACATAATACTTACTTTAATAGCTTTAAACCTTATTTGGAATGCTATTAAGATGAGTGGTTATTTAGATAGTTTTTAGTTTTTTTGTCTTGTAATTAAACTAAATAAATAAGGACCACAAAGACCCAGGAAGGCTAAGATAAGAAAAAACAAAGCTAGAGGTTGTGCAAAAATCATCCACCATTGACCATCAAACATTTTTAGAGAATGTTGAAGATTTGTTTCAACCATTTCACCTAAGATTAGACCTACAGCTATTGGAGCTACTGCAAAACCATGTCTTCTAGCAAAAAAGCCAATTACTCCAAAAATCAATGCAATCCAAACATCAACTAAAGACTGTGATAAAGCATATGCACCAATTACTGAAAGAGCAAAAACGATAGGCCATAATATAGATATTGGTATTAGAGATACTCTGGCAAAAAGTTTTGCTGCATAAAGCCCCATAGCCATAAACATAAAGTTTGCTAATAACATTGAGCCAAAAATTTGATAAACTTTTTCAACTTGTTCTGTAAATAGATAGGCTCCAGGCCTTAGACCATGAACCATTAGGCCAACTAAAATAATGGCCGTTGTTCCACTACCTGGTATTCCAAGAACCATTGTTGGAACCATGGCTCCACCAGTTGCTGAATTATTGGCAGCCTCAGCTCCAGCAATTCCTTCTATGGATCCTTTTCCGAACTCTTCTTTATTTTTTGACCATCTTTTAGCCTCAGAATATCCAATCATTGAGGCTACTGTAGCCCCTTCTGCAGGAAGAATGCCTATGAAGGTTCCTATACCAGAGGAGCGCACAATTGTTTTCCATATTCTTTTATAATCGTCTTTAGTTGGAAGTTTAACTGCTTTTAAAGAAACAGCGTTTACTACTTTGTTGACCATTTTCGATTGGACAAGTAACTCCGAAATAGCGAATAAGCCAATAAAGACTGGTACAAAGGACAAACCTTCATATAAGTCATAATTACCAAACATAAACCTCTCTATGGCAGTCACTCTTTCAGCACCTATAGTTGATAACCAAACGCCAAAAACGCCACCAATTAGATTCTTAACAGCTCCACCGGCACTTATGCTAGCTAGCATAGATAAACCAAAAATTGTCAAAGCAAAATATTCTGGAGGGCGAAACTCATAAGCTACCCTTGCTAATAATGGAGCAGCAATACATAAAACAATGACTGAAAAAACACCACCAATAGTACTTGATACAACTGCAACGCCCAGTGCTCTTCCTGCTTCTCCTTTTTGAGCTAGCGGGTATCCATCAAATGTAGTGGCGGCAGCTGCAGATGTCCCTGGCGTATTTATTAAAATAGCTGTAATTGAGCCAGCAAAAGTAGCAGAAACGTATATAGTGGACAATACGGCAATTGCTTGTACAGGCTCCATTGTGAGTGTGAAAGGTAATAATAAGGCAGCACCTGTTGTTGCTCCAAGACCAGGTAAAACACCAATTATAACACCCAATATTGTGGTGGCAAAAATTAGACCTAATAAGTATGGGTCTACAAAGACTGAACCCAAGGCTGATAATGCTTCAATCATAAATTAATCACCTAACCATAATAAATATTTGTTAACCAACCTCTTGGGAATCTTACCTGTAACACATAATCAAAAAGAAAAAATATAAAAAGTGGGGTGATTATCGCATTAGATAAAGAAATCCATATTTTTTTCTGTCCCCACGTTATCCCTAATAAAAACATGACAACTGGTATAGCTACAAACATATCTCCACTTACACTAACTAAAATATAAAATATTAAGAAAAGCAACATACTTGACCAAGTAGGAAACTTCTCGAGTTCTACTTCTTTTGGATAAACTCTTGTAAATTGAAAAGCTAGTATTGCAGTTAAAATGAGATTTATAACCATTAAGAAAATAGGGAATGAACGAGCTTGCATACTATCCCCTACGATCATTTCAGGAGACGTCTCTAACTGAAGAGATAGATAAATAACCACAATAGAAAATATTGTAAGAAATAAAGGAATAGAAAAAATTTTGATATTCATAATAAAGCCTTCAGATGCCCCATTAGGGGCATCTAAATTTAGTTGTTCTTATTTAATTAAGCCCATTTCTTTTAAGGCAGGACCAAACTCACTTACCATAAACTTAATTTGCTTACCCCAAGGGCCAGATGGCTGTGGAGAAGTGTTATCTAATCCTGAGTTAGCTAAATAAGCTTGATACATAGAATGTTTCATAGCCTTACCTAAACCAGCTTCAAGCTCATCAACTCTTGCTTTGTCAACACCAGCGTGTGTAACAAATCCTCTGGTTGTAGATAGAACAAGATCGATACCCATAGACTTTGCAGTTTTAGCTTTAGGGATTGGCGCCATTGCATTTTCACCTAATATTACTAATGGGCAAAGATCGCCTGCATCAATCGGTCCGCCAGCCTCAGATAAGTTTAAAACACCTACATCAACTGCGCCTGCTACTACTTGTGTTGCTAGCTCCCCACCACCTTTGAAAGGAATATATTTAGGCATTGGTTGACCCATTTTTTTAGCCCATAAAAATACAGTAATGTGATCTATTGTACCTGTATGTGTTCCACCAAAAGAAATTTTGTCACCCTTTTTCATACCTGCAACAAATGCTTCAGGGGTTTTGTAAGGACTGGTTTTACAATTAACCATCAATATTTGAGGATCATTAGTACCTCTTGCAATAGGAGCCATGTCTTCAACTTTTAACTTGGTTTTACCCATTGCCATTGTAATAGCATGACCAACTGTAAAAGTTAAAATAGTGTTCCCATCTGCAGGTCTTGTCATGAAGTAATTCATTGCAGCAGCACCACCGCCACCTCTTTTGTTCACAACAACCATATCTTGTTTTAAAACCCTTCTGGACCGAAGCATCATCATTCTTGAGTTAACATCAGTACCACCGCCAGCTCCGGCATGTGTAACCACTTCAATGGCAGCTTTTTTATTAGCCAAGGCAGATCCAGAAGTAAAGGCTACAGCAGATACTATAGCAGCGATACCTGTCCCAACTTGGAAAAGTGTTTTTGATTTAATCATTTAATATCCTCCACAATGATTAACCAGCAATAGCTGGAAATTATGCTGTCACAATGACAGCAGTTTAAGAATAAATTATTATCCCCATATAAATTTAAGTGTCTAATGAAATCAACCACTATGAACACCAAATCATTAATCAGTTTATTACTAAATAAAAATGCTAGTCAAGCATAAGAGTTGTAAGGATAATAATATTATTTAATACGTTAATTAAAGAAAAAGAATTTTATTAATTATCATTTTGTTCAAATATATTTTTGTTCATATTTGATCTATAAAACTCAATAGTTTCCGTTCTTGTATAAGTTCTATTCACGTTATTTTGAAGTAAATTATCAAATTGAGGTGCAGCACTTGCGAGTTGTAAAATAACAGAGATTATTGATAGTGGTTCCAAAAAATTAACTCCATGAGTAATATTTCTTTGCATTAAATATGCCAATTTAATAAATAAAAAACTAATTAATGATTAATCAAATATTGAATTAAGAGAATTAAGTAATACTTAATATTACAAGATAGATAGCTAATTAAGTAGTAATGAAAGATTGTGAATAAAAATCTAAAATTTGTAATCTAGGACATTGTTTAGCTGATGGCTGAAAATTTTTGATTTTTTAATAAGAACTCTAATAATATTGTTGAAAAAAAAAATGAAATTAATACAGATCTTTTATGATGGGAAGTGTGGCCTTTGTAGTAAAGAGATTAACTATTATAAAAAAGTTTCTCCTAAAAATATTTTTAAATGGAATGATATTGCAAACAATCCCAAAGAGTTAAAACAAATTGGAGTGTCACAATATGATGCATTAATGTATTTACACGCTCTAGATAAAAATAAAAATCCAAAAATCGGCGTTGATGCTTTTATTTTGATATGGGATCAATTGAAATTTTGGAATTTATTGTCTTTAGTAATCAAACTGCCATTAATTTATCAATTTACAAAAATACTATACAAATTTTTTGCTAATTATAGGTTTAAAAAATTAACACACTGTCAGTTGGCTAGCCAGGAAGTTTATAAATAGATGTTTAAGTGGATCAAAAAGTTAAGAAATAAAAAAGGTGAAGTTCACAAAGTTGAAACTCGTCTAGAACAAATGAAAAAAAATCCATACAAAAGAGTTGATAGTGAGAACATGTCTGATATTGAAAAAATGGATAGAGGTTTTAATGGCAAGACCTTCACAATTAACGGAATAGAAGTAGATTTTTAGGGTTACCTAAAAGAATTTTATTTTTTGCGTTTATTTAAATAATTAGGTAATTTTAGATTCTTTTTTATGCATTTTAGGGGGTAATAGATGAAAAAGTTTACAACTACATTAGCGGCGCTAATGATAATGACGTCATCATCAATTTTTGCAGATGGACATAAACTTAAAGTTGGAATGATAACCACTTTATCAGGAGGTGGCTCAGGTTTAGGAATTGATGTAAGAGACGGCTTTATGCTTGCCGTAAAAGGCAATAATAATATAAACGTTATTATAAAAGATGATCAAAGAAAACCAGATATAGCCGTGCAGCTAGCTGATAAGATGATACAGTCTGACAAGGTTGATGTTTTAACTGGAATTATTTGGTCAAACTTAGCCATGGCAGTAGTGCCAGCTGCAGTTAATCAAGGAAAATTCTATTTATCACCAAATGCTGGACCATCTAAGTTAGCTGGGAAAGGCTGTCACAAAAACTATTTTAATGTTGCTTGGCAAAATGATAACTTGCACGAGGCTGCTGGTGGTTATGCTAATTCAGCTGGCTTTAAGAACTCCTTCATTCTTGCTCCAAACTATCCAGCTGGTAAGGATGCGCTTACTGGTTACAAAAGGTTTTTTAAAGGTAAATTGGCAGGAGAAATATACACTAAGCTAGGTCAAAAAGATTATGCCGCAGAGATTGCTCAAATCAGAGCCTCAGGTGCAGATAGTATATTTTTCTTTTTGCCAGGCGGTATGGGAATTGGTTTCATGAAACAATTTTCGCAATCAGGTATAAAAATTCCTGTTGTAGGTCCTGCTTTTTCTTTTGATCAAGGTATTTTAAAAGCAGTTGGAGATGCTGCTTTAGGAGTTAAAAATACTTCGCAATGGTCAAAAGATATTGATAACGCTGCCAATAAAAAATTTGTTAATGACTTCCAATCTGAATATGGAAGGCTACCTTCATTATATGCTTCTCAAGGATATGACACTGGTAAACTTTTGATTTCAGCAATGTCAAAAGCAAATATTAAAGACATGGATAAATTTAGGGAGGCTTTAAGAAAAGCTGATTTTTCATCAACTAGAGGTAAATTTAGTTTTGATAAAAATCATCATCCAGTTCAAGACATTTATGTCCGTGAAGTAATTAAGGAAGGTGAAACCCTTACTAACAAGATTGTTTCAGTTGGCTTGAAAGATCATTCAAACGCTTATGTTTCTGAATGTAAAATGTAATTTACATGTCTAGGTGATTTCTTTGAGAGATCACCTATGACTATACTTAAATGACAACTATCTTATTTTTTGAACAACTTTTAAACGGCATACAGTTTGGCACTATGCTGTTTCTAATGTCTGCTGGTTTAACTCTAATATTTGGTGTTATGGGGTTAATAAATTTAGCCCATGGCTCCTTTTACATGATAGGTGCATTTTGTGCTGCTTTGGTGGCTGGTGTTACAGGTTCTTTTTGGTTAGCGCTAGGCGCCAGCTTGTGCGGTGCGGCAATTGCTGGTGTTTTAATCGAAATATTTATTATTAGGCGGTTATATAGAAGGGATCATTTAGATCAAGTTTTAGCAACATTTGCTCTCATCTTATTGTTATCTGAAGGTGTTAGATGGTATTTTGGAGCATTTCCTTTGTACTTAACTATACCAGAAAGTTTAAATGGAACAGTACCTCTATTTAATGAAATAATTTATTCAAAATATAGATTGTTTATAATATTGATGGGTCTTTTGATAGCTGTCGGTCTATATTTTTTAATCACAAAAACACGATTAGGGATCCGTATAAGGGCCGGTCAAAATGATCGAGAA
>Ga0213859_10001615_pt1 | contig 9997 bp, 7 predicted proteins | sample PICome_2_FD_160133 | JGI IMG/M metagenome (GOLD analysis project Ga0213859, IMG submission 160133) | Coastal seawater microbial communities near Pivers Island, North Carolina, United States - PICO304 | ecosystem: Environmental > Aquatic > Marine > Coastal | place: USA: North Carolina | collected... | reverse complement strand
GGAGCGCAGGCGCCGGTGGGCTGGGGACCGGAGAAGTGTTCTCACCTCGCTGACCTCAATCCGTACCCTGCGGGCCGCGGCACCCTCCAGTGGGGGCCGCGGCCCGCGCTCGTTGGAGCGGGGCTGGGGTGCCAATGGTGAATCAGGAGCAAGCAAGAGCGACCGAGAGCGCGGAGACGCCTGCCTGGTGGCGGGGTCCAGCGCTCTCCTGGTTCGTCGTGGCCGCCGTGCTGCGCCTGGTCTACGTCCTCGCCCTGCGCGACCACCCAAGGTTCGAGGCCCCGACCATGGACGCGGGCTACCACCTCGCCTGGGCGCGAACCGTCGCGGCGGGGGAGACCTTCCAGGACGGCCCGTACTTTCGGGCGCCGCTGTATCCCTACTTCCTCTCGATCTGGACGGCCCTTTCCCCGGGTTCCACCCTCCTGGCTCGGATCGTCCAGGCTCTGCTGGGCGCCACCGCGGCGGGCCTGGCAGCATCCCTGGCGCAGCGAGTCACCGGACGTGCCTCCGCCTGGTGGGCGGGGGGGTGCGTGGCGCTCTCACCGGTCATGGTGGCCTTCGACGCGGAGCTCCTGATTCCCGTGCTGCTGGTCCCGCTGCTCCTCCTGGCCCTGAATCACTGCGTGGCGTGGGGCGGGGAGCGCGCTGGCAGGCAGGCCGCCCTCACCGGGGCCCTGTTCGGGCTGGCGGCCATCGCTCGTCCGAACGTGCTCCTGTTCATGCCCGTGCTCTTCGCCTGGACCCTCGTTCGGACCCGGAGGCCCGCCGCGGGCCTGATGCTCGCCCTCGGGACGCTGGTCCCCATCGCGCCGGTCACCCTGACGAACCTGGTCTCCGGTGACGCGGCGCTCATCTCCACCCAGGCCGGCGTGAACTTCTGGATCGGGAACAACCCGGAGAGCGACGGCGTGACCGCGATCGTGCCGGGAACGCGCCAGGGGTGGTGGGACGGCTACCACGACGCGGTGGCCATGGCGGAGGCCGAGGCCGGGCGGAGGCTCCGCCCCAGCGAGGTGTCGCGCCACTACGCGGGCAAGGCCCTCGCGTGGATGAGTGGGAACCCCGCGGATGCCGCCACCTTGCTGGCCTGGAAGGCGCGGCTGCTCGCGGCCAACGTCGAGCTGGCCAACAACCAGGACATCGAGTTCACCGCCCGCCGGACTCTGCCCGCCCTGCGCTACAGCCCCTCCCGCTGGGACGTCCTCCTCGGCCTCGGGGTCGTGGGGCTCTTGCTGGCGTGGCGGAGGGGGCGTGGGGGCGCCGGCCTCCTCCTCGGCTTCGGCGCGACCTACGCGGCCAGCATCGTCCTCTTCTTCGTCAACGCCCGCTTCAGGGTTCCGCTCACCCCCGTCCTCGCGGTCGGGGCGGGCTATGCGGTCTCCGAACTCCTGGTCCGACTGCGCTCCCGGGACCTCCGTGGGGGAGCGGTGATCGCGCTCCCCGCGGTGATGATCGTCGGGCTGAGCAACCTCGTCCCAGCCGCCGTGAGCCAGTCCGACGCCGCGGGCTTCGCCGACCTCGGGCGAGCTGAGCTCGCACGCGGAGATGCGAACGCCGCGCTCAAGTGGCTCACGCAGGCGACGCGCCTCGAGCCGCGGAGCGTCCAGATTCGCATGGCGCTGTCCTCTGCCATCCTCGAGGCCACCGGCGACGGCGAGCGGGCCCTGAGGTCCCTGAGGGAGGTGGCGCCCCAGGTCACTGCCAAGGACCGCGCCGAGTTCGAGGCGCGGGTGTACGCGCTGCGCCTCCGTCAAGGGGAGGGGCCGGCGGTGCTGAGCGAGGTGGCGAGCGCGCTCAGGTCACGCCCTGCAGATGGTTCGCTGCGCTTCGTCTTCGCCATGGCCCAGGCCGCGTGCGGTCAGGTGCCAGGCGCCGTCGAGACCCTGGGCGACCTCGTGGTCGCGGAGCCGACGAACATCGCCGCGGCGCTCTTCCGCGGTCAGCTCCAGGAGGGGCTGGGTCGGACGGCGGACGCCAGGGAGACCTACGCCGCGGCGGCGTCCCGCGGGCGCTTCGCGACCCCCACGGAGGCGGCCGCGATCGCCGCGGGTCTCGAACGCTGCGGTCCCGAGTGACTCAGGCGCTCTCGGGCCCCGGGACGAGGGCGAGGTAGACCGTGCCGGGCTCTGCCTCGGGGGCATGGTCGCTGGTGTACAGGTCGAGGCGGCCGTCCTCCAGGATCCCCACCGCGGTGGAGTCCTCACCGTGCTCCGCGGCGAAGTCGTCCAGCGTGAACTCCTCGGTCAGGTTGGTGGCCTTGATGGTGGCCCCACGCTGTACCTGGACATCGAGGCTGGAGAGCGGGTGCTCATCTCCAAGGAGGACGCGCCCCCGGAGGTCCTTGCGGATCTCGTCCCCGGCTCCGTCACTCGTCGCCGCCTGGTAGACCGCGGCGCGGCCGTAGAGTGACGCGAAGTGGGCCGCCGCCAGGGCGTTCACCTCGTCGTTGGCCGTGAGGCCGATGAACCGCCCGGTGCCCCCCAGCTCGAGGCCCTCGAGGAACCGGGAGGACAGGATCGAGCCCCGCCTCGCGCGAGCGCCGTCCATACTGGCCGCTCGCACGGCGGCTCGGTTGGAGTCGACCAGGATCACGTCGATTCCCTGGCCGCGGAGAGCACGCTCCAGCTCACGGGCGAAGGGCCCGGCTCCTGCGATCAGGGTGCCCTGGGCGTCCGGGTCGGAGATCCCCAGGCGCCGGGCGATGGGGCCTGCGGAGAGGCCATAGAGGGCGACCGTGCCGATGATGACGATGAAGGCCAGCGGAGCCATGAGCTCCGCTCCCGGAACCTCGACCTCCTGGAGGCGGATGGCGAACAGGGACGAGACGGCCGCCGCCACGATCCCGCGCGGCGCCAGCATGGCGAGGAAGGCGCGGTCCCGGTGGGGGAGGCTGGTCCCGAGGGTCGAGGCAAGCACGCAGGCAGGCCGCACGACCAGGACGAGCGCGGCGACGAAGGCCACGCCGCGCCAACCGGTGGAGAGCATCGCGTCCACCTCGACCGTCGCGGCGAGCACGATGAAGAGCGTAGAGATGAGCAGCACCCGGAGGTTCTCCTTGAACTCCACGATGTGGTGCACCGACAGGTCGTTGCGGTTCGCCAGCAGGAAGCCCATCAGGGTCACGGCGAGGAGCCCCGATTCATGGGCCAGGGAGTCAGCGCCCGCGAAGGCGAGGAGGACGAAGCCGAGGGAGAGCGGGCTCTCGAGCTCATCGGCCACGAGGTGCTTGCGGAGGGCGAAGCCGAGGAGCCAGGCCCCGGCGATCCCGAAGATGGAGCCCACCAGGGCGGTCCGGCCCAGGTCCAGGGCCGCGGTGCTCAGGGTGTGGCGGGCCCCCTCGACCCCGGCGCCCTCCACCACGGCGTGAAGGACGAGGACGGCGAGGGTGGCCCCGACGACGTCGACGACGATCCCCTCCCACTTGGCGATCGCCTCGGAGGGGCCGCGCGGCCGGATCTGACGCAGGAGCGGCCCGATCACAGTGGGGCCTGTGACGGTGAGGATGGCCCCCAGCACCAGGGCGGTCTCGATGGGGAGGCCCGCGATGAGGTGGGCCGCGGCGGTGGCGAGCCCCCAGGTCACGATGACGCCCACGGTGAGGAGCCGGGTGATGACGGCCGCGTTCTCACCGAGCTCCTTGAGCTTGAGGGTCAGGCCTCCCTCGAAGAGGATGACGGCCACGGCCAGGGAGATCATCGGATCCAGGGCGGTGCCGAACAGCTCGCGTGGTTGGATCACGTCGAGCCCCGGGCCGAGGGCGAGGCCCACCACCAGCAGCAGGAGGATGGACGGCAGCCGCAGGCGCCAGGCGGTCCACTGCGCCGCGACTCCGGCGAAGCCGATCAGGGCGAGGGCGATGAGGGGGGGGAGCGGCGAGGTCGGCAAGTGTTGAGCGGTCGAGGGGGGCGTCAGCGGGGGCCGCGGGCGCGTAAGAACGCGGTGTCGTGGGCGATTGGGCGATCGCCATCCCGCCGGCGAAGTGTAATTTCCTCCCGCGACCATTTGTTCCCGCGGATTCTCCGCATCGACCCATTCTCTCCCCGATGAAGCAGTTCTCGCGTGCCCTCGTGGCCCTCTCTCTCGCATCGCTCCTCACCATGGCGATCGTCACCGGGCCGAGCGCTGCCGTCCCCGGCCCGGCGCCGGCGCCCGTGGTCGCAACCGCCTACAACGTCGACATGGGGCACAGCACCCTGATGTTCCGCTGCAAGCATCTGGGCGTCTCCTACCAGTGGGGGCGGTTCGACGCCTTCACCGGGGCCTTCACCCTCGGGGAGAAGGACAGCGACTCCATGGTCGAGATGACGATCGATGCGTCGAGCGTCAACTCGAACTCGAAGGGCCGCGACGACCACCTGCGCGGGCCGGACTTCTTCAACGTGAAGGAGTTCCCCGAGATCACCTTCAAGAGCAAGGAGGTCAAGGGGGACGGAGACCGGTACGCCATCAAGGGCGACCTGACGTTCCACGGGGTGACCCGTGAGGTGGAGATGGAGGTCGTCAAGGTCGGCGAGGCGGACACCCGGATGGGCCGCCGCGCGGGCTTCGAGGGCCGCTTCAAGATCGACCGCACCAAGTTTGGCGTCGAGACCTACAGCGACAGCCTCGGGACCGAGGTGACCATGACCTTCGCCATCGAGGGCATCGCGAAGGACTCTTGATCGACCCCACGCCGGTCCTCGTCGCCTCAGGCCTGCTCCTGGCGCTGCTCGCCGCTGCCCTAGGGCTGCGGGGGGATGGGCGGCGGGAGTGGCCCCCCCTGTCCCTCGCCGCTCTGGCGCCGATCGCAGCCTGCCTGACGACGCTCCTCGTCTTCGGCAGGAGCCTCGCCTTCCCGCCGAAGGTGTTCCTGGACTGCGTGCTGGTCGTCGGCGCGGCTGCGGTGCCTCTCGGGGTGCTGTTTGGGCTTGGCGGGATCCGGGCTCTGCTGGGAGCCCTCGGGGCAGGCGGGCTCGGCCTTTGGCTGTTCCTCAGCCGGACCGAGAGCCTCCACGAGCGATACTGGGGTGGCGCGGTGACCGAGCACGTTGCCGTCCTGCTCGGCGCCACCATGCTGGCGCTGGCGGTTCGCTGGGCGGGGACGGCTCGCTCGCGGGTGACCGAGAGCTCCCTGGGCTTCGCCCTGGCGGCAGTCCTCGCGGCCCCGGCGCTGGGCTGGTCGGGGACGCTGGTGTCTGCGCTCCTGGCCGCGACGATCAGCGCGAGTTCTGGCTTGCCCGGGCTCGTGCTCCTGCTGCGGCCGGGTCTCCGGGATGGCTACGCCCCGCTGTACAGGGCCGCGGCGCTGCCCCAGGTGCTGCTCCTGGCCGGAGTCCTGGCCAACGGAGCGCTCTATGCGGAGACGCCCCCGTGGGCCGCGCTGACGCTGCTGCTCGCGCCCCTCGTCTGCTTGTTGCCGGGCGCCGGCGTTTGGCTGGCGGTGCTGAGGCTGCTCCTCGTGACCGTTGCGTGCGGCGCCGCGGCCTGGTTCTCCAGGGGCGAGCCGAACCCTTACGGATACTGAAGCGCCGACGCCCGCCCTGCATGGGGGAGCGCCGGCGCGACCGCTGCGTTCTCGGCCTTCAGAGGCTCAGCCGCCGGGAGGTCAGTCCCCTTGCCGGGTCCCGCAGGACCCGCAGAAGCGGGCATCCGCCGCGAGTACCTCCCCGCAGGAGGTGCAGTGCCTGGAGCCGGGGGTGACCTTTTGAAGGGCCTCGCCGCAGGCGCTGCAGAACTTGCCCGCGGGCACGCTGCTGCTGCAGCTGCCGCAGATCACACCTGCGGCCGCCGGTGCGAGCGTCTCGCCGCCGCGGTTGTCCCTCACCATCATCTGGGCCAGCCCGAATCCGATCCCCATGCCAGCGCCGCCGAGCATGCCGCTGTTCCCCTCACCGCCACCGGCGCCGCCGCCCAGGGCCATGCCCTCACCGGCGCCCATCATCGCCTTGCCGGCGGCGAAGCGCTGATAGCCATCGACGCCTCCCACGGTCCGCAGATACGCGGCGTCGCGGTAGAGGGTCTTCAGGTTGTCCGCGTCCTCCTCGTCGATGCCGATGACGAAGTTGCCGAGGCGCACGATGTCGAGTCCGTAGTCCGCCACGTGGTGGTCGACCTTCAGGAGGACGTCCGCCTCGATCTCCTCGGTGTAGGCGCCGGAGGTCACGTCGAGGATGGGCCACTTCTGCTTCACGATGAGCTCGGCGATGTTGTCCCGGAGGACCTTGAGGAGCTGCTCCTTGGTCCAGGACTTGACCGTCGCGGCGCCCGCGCGCCCCATACCCACCAGCCCGACGATGAGCTGCTCCGCGTCGGTGACGCGGAAGCTGAATTCGCCGTGGACCATGGTCTCCACGGGGACGCCAGACTTCGGATCCTCCACGTGCCCGATCCGGCCGCCGAACTTCACGCCGGTGTGCTCTCGGGTGTTCACGAAGAAGACCTCGGCGATGAACACGTTGCCGCCGGTGAAGGAGTCCACCAGGTTCGAGAGGAAGGGGAGGTTGGAGGAGTCCAGGGTGTAGCGGCCCGGCTGCATCACCTCGATCACCTTCCCGTCGCGGAAGAAGACCGCGACCTCGTCGGACTCCACCGTCAGCTGCGACTTCATGGGGATCGTCGAGTCGGGGTGCTTCCAGACCACCTGGGCCTTCGTCCCGTCGGGACGGGCGACCATCATCTCGCCGACGCCGCGCTTGAACCAGTCGATCATTCCCATTGGATTAGGCCTCTCTCTTGTGTTGGAGGGTGGATTCAGGCGCCCGGAAGGGCCCGGGCAACCGAATAGAACTCTTGCGGAAGGGTACGGCGAGGCTGCAAGTTCATTCATCCCCAGCCCACGATTCCATGGATCCATTCGACCCCGCCCCCGAGGAGAGCTCCTCTCCGGCACCCGCGCCGGCCCCCGAGGGGGCGGACTCGCCGGGGGCCCCGAGCGGTGATCTGTCGTGCGAGGTGTGCGGGGCGCCGGTGACCTGGAGCCCAGGGGACCGAGCCCTGCGCTGCGCCCACTGCGGGGGCGTGACCGAGGTGGAGGTCGAGGAGATGGACATCGAGGAGCGGCCGATCTCGGAGGCGGCGGATGCCGCCCGGGGGTTCGGGCTCGAGGTGCGGGTGCTCGCCTGCGAGGTGTGCCAGGCGAGGGTCACCTTCGACGGCGCCACCATCTCGAGGTCCTGCCCCTTCTGTGGCTCTCCGGGGGTCCTCGATCAGGCCGCCAGCCGGAACGCCCTGCGCCCCGAGTCACTCATCCCCCTGGAGGTCGGGCGTGAGGCCGTGGACCGGAACTTCAAGGACTGGACCCGCAAGCTGTGGTTCAGACCGAACGCCCTGAAGCGCGTCGACGTGGGCACGGCCGTCGGGGTCTACGTCCCGGCCTGGGCGTTCGATGCGGACGTCCACGCGCGCTGGACCGCGCAGTCAGGCACCTACTACTGGGTGACGCAGACCTACACCGTGCGCGTCAATGGCAGGACGCAGGTCAGGACGCGGCAGGTCCGGAAGGTGCGCTGGTGGCCCTCCCGAGGCGAGCGGCGGGACTTCCATGATGACGTGCTCGTCTTCGCCTCGAGGGGCGTCGACACGGAGCTCGCCCACGCGCTGGGCCCGTACTCGACCGGGGAGCTCGTGCCGTACTCGCCGGAGTTCCTCGCCGGATGGAGGGCCGAGGAGTATCAGGTCGACCTGCTCGACGGCTGGGACATCGGGCGCGAGCAGATCCGCGTGCGGCAGCGGAAGCTCTGCGCCGGGGACGTCCCCGGGGACACGCACCGGCGCCTGCGTGTGCGCAATCAGTTCTTCGACGTGCGGTGGAAGCTCATGTTGCTGCCCATGTGGAGCGTGACCTACCGGCTCGGCGGGAAGTCCTACGCGGTCCTGGTGCACGGCGAGACGGGTCGGGTTGCGGGCAAGGCGCCCTACTCCTGGGTCAAGATCAGCCTCGCCGTCCTTGGGGTGGGGGCCGTGGGGTTGGCGATCGCGGCGTTCTCGCGCTGAGCGGCGGCCGTCGGGTCACGCGCCCGGCGGGGTCTCCGGAAGGTGCCTCACGAGGGCCTCCTCGAGCCGTCGTAGCTCCGCGGCGGTGTGCTCGCTCGTCACGGCGCATCGGACCAGTCCCTGCTCCGTCGTGCCGTGGTACCGGATCGCCGGGGCAAAGATGCCCTCCACGTGCAGCGCGGACGAGAGTCGGCGGGCTGCGTCCTCGGACTCCGTGAGGATGCGGAGCACCGGTAGGAAGGTCCCAGTGGAGCGCAGGCCGACGCGCCTCGCCGTCCTGTGGAGCTGCCCCACGTTGGCGCGCAGTCGCTCGAGGCGCTCGGGCTCGGCGTCGATCACGTCGAGGCTGACGAGGGCGGCGGCGGCGAGCGGAGGGGAGAGGGCCGTGGTGCCGGTGAAGCTTGACGCGCGCCGGCGGACCGCCTCGACCGTATCGGCGGCCCCGGCGATGAACCCGCCGCCGCTCCCCAGCGCCTTGGCCAGGGAGCCGGTCAGGACGATTCGCGGGTCATCGAGCCCGAAGAGCTCGATCACGCCGCGGCCTGACCTGCCCAGGACGCCCACACCATGGCTGTCGTCGATGAGGAGGTGAGCGTTGGTGGGGAGGTGCCGCAGGAGCTCGGCTGCGGGGGCGAGCCGGCCGTGCATCGCGAAGGCCCCGTCCGTGGCCACCAGCGGGGCGCCGTCCTTGTGGAGGTCGAGGAGCGCGAGGGCGTGGGACATGTCACCGGCGCCGTAGCCGAACGTGCGGAAGCCCGAGGAGGCGAGGGCGTCGATGATGCTGGGGTGAACGTCGTCGTCGTGCAGCGCGATCAGCGTGGATGGCTGCGCCGCACGGTCAGCGCTCGTGGCGAGTGCCTGGGCAGCGGCCATGTCCGCGAGGTACCCGTCCGGGACGACCAGGGCGGCCTCCGTCCCGAGGAACTCCGCCAGCCGCTCCTCCAGGCGCTCGTGGAGCTCGAGGTTCCCAGACGTGCTGCGGGAGGCGAGGCCCGAGAGCCCGTACCGTTCGATGGCCTCGGCTGCCGCCGACCGCACCCTGGGGTCATGGGCCAGCCCGAGGTACCCGCAGCCGTGGAAGCTGAGCAGGGTGACGCCGTCCACCTGGACGCTGGTGGCCCCGGTGGCGGAGAGGGCGTGTTGCTCGCGCCTCACGGCGTCGCTCCGGTGGGGGGCTGGAAGGCATAGGCCACGCCACCGTTGCGGAACCAGACCTGCTCCAGGTCCGCGCGCATGTAGCGCCGCGGGACGACGCCAGGCCAGCGGGCGGCGGGGTCGTTCACGAAGACCACGCCTCCGAGGCCGAGGCCGGTGATGACGAGCAGGTGACCGGCGGTCTTCTCGTAAGGTGCGCCTCGCAGCTCGCCCGGGGCGGCGCGGATGCTCGCGACCAGCGGGCGGCCGTTCTCGAGGTACTCCGCCACGGTCTCCCAGGAGGACACCCGGACGAGGGCGCCGGGGACCCCGTGGCGGAACGCCCCTTGCACCGCCCGGTTCCAGTTGCCGTAGATGTCGAAGTGCGGGTCCAGGAGGGTCGCCGCCATCTCTCGGGTCGGTACGGGCGCGCCGTGAAAGGCCGCGACCATGGCGACGGAAGTCGGGCTGCAGACACGGTGCCCGATGTCCTCGCCCGCGGCGCGCTGGGATCGCGCAGGGACGCTGAGCTGAACGGGGAGCGGCCAGGGCTCCGCGCCTGCCGCCGCCACGCGCGCGTCGAGTCGGTCGCGATCGGTGAACACCAACGAGGCTTCGACCTGACCGGGCGTCAGGGGTGAGCTCCCCCCGGGGGTGAAGCGGAGCTGGGCGCGGTCCTGGGGGACCGATGCTTCGAGCACATCGACGGCGATCCGGACCTCGTCGCAGGCGGTGACCACCTCGTCGGGTCGGGTCGAGACCCCCCAGTCTCCGATCAGCAGCCAGGGCGTCCAGAGCTCGGACCCCGCGGGGCGCGTTCGGATCTCCACGTTGAACGGGAGCGTGGGGTCAACGTTCCACGAGGGCAGGCACTCCGTGAACGGCGCGC
>Ga0213859_10001612_pt1 | contig 10002 bp, 7 predicted proteins | sample PICome_2_FD_160133 | JGI IMG/M metagenome (GOLD analysis project Ga0213859, IMG submission 160133) | Coastal seawater microbial communities near Pivers Island, North Carolina, United States - PICO304 | ecosystem: Environmental > Aquatic > Marine > Coastal | place: USA: North Carolina | collected... | reverse complement strand
GGGGGAAAGGGAATTGCTCGAAGCTCTGAGCCGATACAAGCGTGTTCTCGTGGCATACTACACCCAAGGATCTTCGCCATGGAAACCCTATGCGCCTTCTGGTGACACACGTTCCTTTCTGCGTCGTCTGGGGCAACGATCTACTTTTTCACTGGCCCTTTTTGCCAATCCCTATTCGTTGAATGACTTTCCAGAGGCCGAACAGGCCGAGGCGCTGATCATGGCCTATCAGAATATGCCCGAGATGGAATGGGCGCTGGCCAATGTATTGTATGGAAATGCGCCGGCAACAGGAAGGCTTCCGGTGCGTGCTTCGAAACGATACCCAGCAGGTCACGGGTTGAAAACCGCTGGAGGACTTGTATTGGGTCCAGGACTTCCCGAGCAAGTGGGAATGCGCACGGAAGTACTCCAGCGCATCGAGTCAGCCATGGATTCGGCCATATCTGAGCGGATGTTTCCAGGCGCTCAGGTACTGGTTGCACGGAGGGGGAAGATCGTGTTCGAAAAGGCGTATGGTTTCCATACCTACAAGAAGGAAAGGCCTGTGCAGAAAACAGACCTCTACGATCTGGCCTCCATAACCAAGGTGGCCGCCACCACACTGACCCTGATGGATCTGGTGAACAAAGGAAAGTTCACGCTCGATCAGGAACTGGGCAATATCTACCCGGCCAGTAAAGGCAGCAACAAAGAACAGCTTCAGCTTCGGGAGATCCTTGCGCATCAGGCCGGTCTGAAACCATGGATTCCGTTCTATTTGGAAACCATGGAAGACGGTGTTCTTTCCCCCGAGCTCTTTGCGACAAAGAAAACAGCGGGGTACAGTGTTCAGGTGGCCGATGGCCTTTATGTAAGCGAAAGCTATCGGGACAGCATCGTGGACATCATTCTTGGATCCGCTCTGCGCAAAAGGAAAGAGTACAAATACTCCGACCTGGGCTACTATCTCTTTCTGGAATTCATCCGAGAGACAACTGGCCAGGAACTGGATGAATATGTGCATGAGCATTTTTACGGCCCCATGGGCTTGCAGCACCTCCTTTTCGATCCATTGGACGTATTTCCCAGGGATGCCATTGTTCCTACTGAGGACGATATATATTTCCGTAAGCAGCTGATCCACGGATATGTGCATGACCAGGGGGCAGCGCTTCTTGGCGGAGTCGGTGGGCACGCAGGCTTATTCGGAAATGCAAGAGACCTTTCGCGTTTGATGTTCATGCTGATCAACGAAGGACGATACGGAGCTCGGTCGTATCTCGACCCCACAACCATTGAGGAATTCACGCGTTGTCAGTATTGTGAGCAAGAGAACAGGAGAGGAGCAGGCTTTGACAAGCCACAGCTGGATGGCGAAGGCCCAACCTGCGGATGTTTGAGCATGAACAGTTTTGGCCACAGCGGATTCACTGGAACACTGGTTTGGGCCGATCCGGAGGAGGAACTCATCTATGTCTTTTTATCCAACCGAATACACCCGTCTGCTGAAAACACCAAACTCATTCGTTCTAGTTTGAGAACACGTATTCAGCGCATCATCTACAACGCCATCGAACCATGAAGACCCATTTGATCTGTTTGATCCTCTCATTGGCCATACATTCAGTCCTCCTCGGCCAGGTCAGTGAAGACAACGTAATGCCTGTGGATGTGCAGGGAAGACCACACGGCACCTGGATCGAATTCCACGACAATGGGGTGGTCCGTTCCGTGAGTCAATACAACAGAGGCCTGAAGGAAGGCTATGTCTTGTCTTTCAGCAACAAAGGGAATTTGCTCAGCCGAAGCGAATACAGCAGAGATACTTTGAATGGTCCGCAGTATTTCTATCAGCGGGACGGAAAATTGAAGAAGCTGCAAACTTTGAAAATGGGTGTACTCGATGGTCTTCAGCAGAAATATGGGACCAATGGAAAAATGCTTGAGAGCGGAAGCTACCTGTCCGGAAAAAAGGACGGCGTATTCATGTGGTATTACACCAATGGAAAAGTGGCCTCTGAATACATCTATGTTCTGGGGTCGATAGAAGGAAAGGTGGCTTTCTTTCACGAGGAGGGTGGTATGAAGAGCTCTACCATGTACCAAGGCAACAAGAGGAATGGCGCCTATATGGAATATGACAAGGAGAACCGCATGGTGGTCGAAGGAAGCTATGTGGATGACCTGAAGAACGGGAAGTGGCTCTACTACGACGAAGAAGGAGCCGTCATCCGGAAGGAACGCTTCAAAAAAGGAGTTCAGCGATGAGCCAAAAACCCCTTCGCATAGGTGTGGTCTGCTATCCCACCTATGGAGGCAGCGGAGTAGTGGCGACCGAATTGGGCAAGTTCATGGCCTCTTCCGGGCATACGGTCCACTTCATCACCTACAACCAGCCTGTCCGCCTGGACATTCTCAAGGAGAACATCTACTACCATGAGGTCAATGTAGAGGACTATCCGCTCTTTCAGTACCAGCCATACGAGCTGGCGCTGAGCAGCAAGATGGTCGACACCGTATTGAACGAGGGCATTGAACTGCTGCACGTGCACTACGCCATTCCTCATGCCTACGCGGCCTACATGGCCCGTGAGATATTGAAGGAAAAGGGCGTCGATATCCCCATCATCACGACCCTGCACGGAACAGACATCACGCTGGTGGGCAAGAACCCCTCATACAAACCCGCAGTCACCTTCAGTATCAATCATTCGAACAAGGTCACTTCTGTCTCGGAAAGCCTTCGCTTGGAAACCCTAAGCTCCTTCCCTGTACGGAAGGACATCGAGGTCATTCCCAATTTTACCGATCTGGAAACCGAACCGGACGACAAAGGCGAGATGAAGGCCAATCTCGCTCCAAAAGGGGAGAAGCTCGTCACACATGTTTCGAATTTCAGAAAGGTGAAGCGCATCGACGATGTGGTGAACACCTTTTTTGGGATCAGCCAAAAGATCCCATCCAAATTGATCCTTATCGGAGATGGTCCGGAACGGCAAAAGGCAGAAGACCTGGGCCGCTCACTGGGCATTGTGGACCGACTCATTTTTCTGGGAAGGACACGCGAGGTGCGCCGGGTACTCGCTGTATCCGACCTGTTCCTTCTGCCTTCCGAAAAAGAGAGCTTTGGACTGGCGGCGCTGGAAGCCATGGCAGCAGGTGTGCCTGTGGTTTCAAGCAATGCAGGCGGTCTGCCGGAGATCAATCAGCACGGAAAGACAGGATACCTCGCAGACATTGGAGATGTAGACGCCATGGTCCGTTTCGGCCTGGAGGTCCTTTCTGAGGATTCGGTTCACCAACAATTCAGGGAAGCTGCATTCGCCCAGGCTTCCAAGTTCAGTATTGACAAGATCGGGCAACGCTATATCGAACTTTACCGGAACGCCCTTTCTGCGGGTTGATCAGCCTCCTACGCGTTTGACCGAATGTCCTTTGGACTTCAGAAAATCTGTGGCCTTTTCACGCACAGCGCCCTGTAAAAGGATATCTGTTCCCTTCGCGCTGCCACCCACCCCGCAGTGCTGCTTGAGTTCCTTGGCCCATTGGGCCAGCTCAATGGCAGAGCAGCTGAATCCCTTGATCAAAACGACTTGTTTGCCATTGCGCCCTTTTTTCTCCACATGAGCCTCCAGATACTGGCGGTCCGGGCTTTGTCGCTCCTCATCCAATGAGGACGAAACGGAAAAATCTGGATTGGTCGAGAAAATAAAACCCCCGGAATCATCATCCGAGGGCCGTTCTCTTTTCTTTTTTCGAGCACTCAATGGATGGTCAGTTTTTTCCTCAGATCATCCACATAGGTCCGGAAACGCTTATCGGTCTCAGAAAGGTTATTCACAGTGCGTACCGCATGCAGTACAGTTGCATGGTCTTTGTTCCCGCATTGCGCACCAATGGAGGCCAGTGAGCTCTTGGTCAGTTGCTTGGCAAAGAACATGGCCAGCTGACGCGCCTGAACGATCTCCCGCTTCCGCGTCTTGCTCTTGAGCAGTTCCACAGGCATGTCGAAATAGTCACAGACGACCTTTTGAATGTAGTCGATAGAGATCTCCCGAGTGGTGTTCTTGACGAACTTGTTGATCATCTGACGGGCCAGGTCGAGGGTGATCTTCTTTTTGTTCAGAGAAGACTGGGCCAGTAAAGAGATCAAGGCACCTTCTATATCCCGAACGTGGCTGTTGATGCTGTAGGCCAGGTATTCGATGACCTCTTCGGGCATGTCCACACCATCGTTGTAGAGTTTTTTGTTGATGATGGCGATCCTTGTTTCCAGATCGGGAAACTGAAGATCGGCACTGAGTCCCCATTTAAAACGAGAGAGCAGTCGCTGCTCCATACCCTGCAGATCCACTGGCGTACGATCTGAGGTGAGGATGATCTGTTTGCTGTTCTGATGCAGATGATTGAAGATCTCAAAGAAGACATCTTGTGTCTTTTCTTTTCCTGCAAACGAGTGTACATCGTCTACGATCAGCACATCGATCATCTGATAGAAGTGGACAAAATCATTTTTGGTATTTCCGCGAATGGACTCGATGAATTGAGACTGGAATTTCTCAGCCGTCACATACAGCACGGTCTTTTCGGGGTACTGATCCTTCACAGAAATACCGATGCCGTGTGCGAGATGGGTCTTGCCCAGACCAACGCCTCCGTAGATAAGAAGGGGATTGAAGGAAGTGCCCCCGGGCTTATTGGCCACTGCAAATCCCGCACTTCGGGCCAACCGGTTGCAATCGCCCTCGATGAAGTTGTCGAAGGTGTAATTCGGATTGAGCTGAGAATCCACATGAACCTTCCTGAGGCCAGGTACAACAAAAGGATTACGCACCGAAGGACTGTTGAGTTCGATGGGCATGTTCATTTTGGGGTTCTCGATCTTCCCTCTTTGGCTGCTCGGAAGCTTGATGGTGCTTGGCCGCGCATTGTCGTAGGCATTCTCCATCACAATGCTGTAGACCAGCTTCGCGTCGGCACCCAACTCTTTGGTGATGGCCGACTTCAGCAATCGGATGTAATGCTCTTCGAGCCATTCGTAGAAAAACTTGCTGGGCACCTGAATACTCAGCACCTTTTCCTGCAATTTCACAGGCTTGATGGGCAGGAACCAGGTCTTGAAACTCTGCTCATTGATGTTGTCCTCTATGTAGGCCAAGCATCCTTTCCAAACTGACTGCGCAGTCCGATCCATCTTAAACGTTGTTTGTTGTTTAAATGTTAAAACATGAACATCAGGCAGAGGGAGATGAAACCTTATTCACAATGTTCATTTCGGAGTCAAATGTGTGGATATAAATCTTGAGAAAAAAGACGAAATACACTTGCAATTTCATTTTGTTTTACTGAGATTCTTAGCGGCTCATTTTAAGGTTAAGCCAATGTTAATAGCATAACTCGCTGAAAAACAGACTTAATTTGCATCAAAATTCTACGAAGATTCGCGTTCGTTACGCAGAGACCGATCAAATGGGGGTGGCCTATTACGGAGCCTACGCCGCCTGGCTAGAAGTAGGACGTGTTGAATTTCTAAGAATGTGCGGAACATCCTACCGAAAACTTGAAAATGAAGGTGTGATGTTGCCGGTTCGAAATCTTAATATTTCCTATCGATCACCTGCATTATACGATGATCTGCTTCTTGTTAGAACGCGTATTGAGGAACTCTCCGGAACGCGGATCTCATTCGAACACGAAGTGTTGAATGAATCGGATAAACTCCTGGCTACTGCACGGGTAGAACTGGTGTTCATGGACCGCTCAAGCCGACGACCGATCCGAGTGCCCGAAAAACTGGCCGAGCGATTATCTGCGGGCGATCAGTAGCGGATCAAACGGAAGACATTGCTCTTTCCCTCTGAACAGCGAATGGACAGTGTGTATATGCCCGCACTCAGCCCTGCACCGGAGAGCGACCATTCTGTCATTGAAAACTGACCTTTTCTCACAACGCGGCCCTGCATATCTGAAAGCGCGTAGGTCTTGATGCCCCTGCTGTCAAAATGGACTGTCAATGATTCTCCATTGGCAAAGCCGGATGAATTGTAGACGACCACTTGTGTACTCTGCTCCTGATCGACACCAATGTCCGGAATGTCGAGGATTCCGCGGTTCTCAAAAATGGTGTACATGTCCATCGCATGCTGCCCCCAATACATCATTGAATCCGCAGCCAGCACTTCGAGCGCGAGGTCGTTAAAACTCATGTTCTGCGCCTGAGAATACAAGGCCTGCAAAAGCACTCTGTCAGCCACACCTCGTCCGGACTGGAAATAAATGTCCATCAGACAACCCGCCCAGAGGTCGGTATGCTCGTAGATGCTCCAGGAGAAATTCACATTCTTGTAATTCTTGGAGGTCACCACTTCGCGTCCGTCCCAAAAGACGTTGTGCCCGTCCCAGCTATAGACATCCTGCCAGTTGAATGGATTGAGCGAATGGCTGTAGGAGGCAGCGAGATAATCCCCATTTGCCTCATCCAGGGTTCTGCGCTCTGTACCCACATTGGTGGCTGGCGAGGCATCATCCGATATGGCATGTCCGTATTCATGGACGATCACATCCGCATCTTCGGCATCGTCCACACCACCTTCGCCAAAACCGAGTCCCTGCCCTGGACTGTAGTACGAGTTGTCCTGACCCATAAAGGCATGCGGATCGGCAACGATCTGATAATCCATCAGGCTGCTGAAACCCAAAAACAACATGTACTCCTTGTAGGTGGTCAGATGGTAGAGCACATTGGTGTATTCGAAATCCTGCTGCCCTCTGGTGAAATCGAATTTTGGCACAGACTGAACAGGGGGTGTGCTGGCCGGTAATTCAAAGTCTTCCAGAAGCACATACTCATTCTCCATATAAAAAGAGCCATTGTCGTAGTAGGCTTTGGTTGTCCGGTTCACGCGCTGGTTGTTGAGTGCTCCGATATCCGCGTCGTTCTGATCCTGAAAAAGACCTCCATAGACTTGATTTGCAGTGGTCAAGGGATCCGGTTCGAAGACCATGACCTCTATGGTCGTATCCACTGGATTCTGAACCTGTGCGTACGAGACCAGGTCTTGTGCATACAGTACGTGCTCTTCCGTAGGATCGGTGATGAGTTCGACCTGCAAATGCCTCGATGGATCTGCAAAGTAGAGTCTTCGGGCAGCGATCAGACCACCGTCCGCAGAAGGAAACCAAATGTCTTCTGATTCCTGTGCCTGTTGGTCCTGAACGGAAGAAGGCATTGGCAGGTAAGGGGAGGAGTGGAGGCGCTCATCGAATTGCAAGGGAATGTGATACCAGGAGATCATCCGTCCGCTTTTCTGCAGATTGCACTTGATCTGCCCTCTGTATATCCGCTTTCCCTTCCACCAGCGCTCGTAGCTGTAATGATCGCCCACGGGAGAATGCCGCGTATGGGCCGGGATCAGGGCCAACTCAGAACGGTCAAAGAAATGATTCAACTGCTCGGTCAGGTCGCGTTCAGTCGCAAAATCACGCTGCCCAATAATATGGGTCACACGGCTTGTGGTCATCACATCGATGTAATGGGCTTCCTGAGGGCTGCCTTCCACAGGGGCTTTTTGCGCATAGAGGGAAGCGGAAAGGCAGATGAGGACAAGATTGATCGGTAGTTTCTTCATTTCTTCAAATTGAGGCTTCATTCAAAAGTAATACGCTGATCATCGCCTAGAGCGTTGACCAAAAGGTGTTTCTCCTTCTCAGTGATCTCAAGGGGAATCCGTACCCGGCTTGTGGTTTCAAGTGAAAGAGGTTTGATTCCCAGTCGGTTAAGAACAGCCTGTACATGGCTCAGTTGCGGGTAATCAAGCAGTAAGTCGACAGCTGTTTTCTTTTCATACCACTCGAAAGGCGCTGCCTTCAATGCCTCTTCTGAGGCGGTTCGATAGGCTTCGATCAGCCCGGGCTTACCTAATTTGGACCCACCGTAATAGCGGACGACCACCACAGCCGACTCGAACAATTCAAGGCTTTTGAGGCCATGCAGAGCAGGCGTTCCTGCCGTGTGCCGCGGCTCGCCGTCATCGGTACTGCGCTCTTCCAGCTGATCCGGACAGGAGCGATAGGCAAATACCCAATGACTCGCCTGATGATGCAACCTTTTGAGTTCTTCGAGTTTCTGTTCCAGCGACTCCTCACTCCGACAGGGGAATGCCAAGGAGATGAACTTACTTCCCTTGGAACGAAAAACGCCCTGAGCTTCTTCGGTGAGTCGCCGGTAGGGTGTCAATCCTTCTTGGGACTTTCTTCCTCTTCTAAAGATGGCGCTACACGCACCGAAACTGAAGCACCGTCTTCGGCCAGTTCGATGTGGATCGTATCGCCTTCACTGATCTGTGCATTGATGATGTAATCCGCCAATGGATCCTCTACATGCTTCTGAATGGCCCGGCTCAAAGGCCTTGCGCCAAACTTCTCATCGTATCCCTTGTCCACAAGGAAGACCTTGGCCTCCTCACTGATCTCCGTCTTGTAGCCCAGCTCCTCGATTCGGACGTAGAGTTTCTTCAACTCGATATCGATGATGCGCAGGATATCTTCCTTTTTTAGGCTATTGAACAAAACCACATCGTCGATCCGGTTCAGGAATTCTGGTGCAAAGGATTTTTTCAGTGCGCTCTGAATGACGGCCTTGGTCATTTCGTCGATCTGCTCTTCCCGTGCTTTGGTCCCAAAGCCCACGCCCGTTCCAAAATCCTTAAGCTGACGCGTGCCGATGTTCGAAGTCATAATGATGGTGGTGTTCTTGAAGTCCACCCGTCGACCCAAACTGTCGGTCATCACTCCATCGTCCAGTGCCTGAAGCAGCAAATTGAATACATCGGGATGTGCTTTTTCTATCTCGTCCAAAAGGACCACGGAGTAGGGCTTTCTACGCACCTTCTCGGTCAGCTGACCGCCTTCTTCGTAACCGACATATCCCGGAGGCGCACCGACCAAACGGGAAACACTGAATTTCTCCATGTATTCACTCATGTCGATGCGTATGAGTGCGTCTTCTGAATCGAAGAGCATCTTTGAAAGCTCCTTGGCCAGCTGCGTCTTGCCTACTCCTGTAGGGCCCAGGAAGATGAAGCTGCCGATTGGCTTACCCGGATCTTTCAATCCGGCCCGATTCCGTTGGATCGCCTTTACGATCTTCTCCACAGCCTCGTCCTGGCCGATGATGTTTGTTTTGAGCTGGTCGGCCATGTGGGCCAGTTTATTGCCCTCGTCCTGTGCGATCCTCTTGATCGGGATTCCGGTCATCATGGCCACTACTTCAGACACATGGTCTTCATCCACGATCTCCCTGTTCTTCTTGACCTCCGACTCCCATTCCTTTTGGGCCTTCTCCAATTCGTTCTCCAGATTCTTCTCGTCATCACGAAGTTTGGCGGCTTCTTCGTAGCGCTGCCTTTTGACCACTTTCACTTTTTCCTCCCGGACCTGTTCGAGTTGTTCTTCGAGTTTGATCACGTGCTGCGGTACATTGATCGAGGTAATGTGCACGCGGGATCCAGCTTCGTCCAGTGCGTCAATGGCCTTGTCCGGCAAGAAGCGATCGGATATGTAGCGATCCGTTTGGCGCACGCAGGCATCAATGGCATCCGGGGTATAGAGCACATTGTGGTGCTCCTCGTAGCGCTCCTTGATGTTGTTCAGGATCTGGACCGTTTCTTCGATCGTGGTCGGCTCGACCATCACCTTTTGGAAGCGGCGCTCCAGTGCCCCGTCCTTTTCTATGTATTGTCTGTATTCGTCCAGGGTCGTGGCGCCAATGCATTGGATCTCTCCGCGGGCAAGAGCTGGCTTGAACATATTGCTCGCATCGAGTGATCCGGTCGCTCCCCCGGCGCCAACTATGGTGTGCAATTCATCGATGAAGAGGATCACATTGTCGTTTTTCTCCAGCTCGCTCATGAGCGCTTTCATACGTTCCTCGAACTGTCCTCTGTACTTGGTGCCCGCAACGAGCGAGGCCAGGTCGAGCGTGATGACCCGTTTGTCGAAGAGCACCCGGGAAACCTGCCG
>Ga0213859_10001607_pt1 | contig 10013 bp, 7 predicted proteins | sample PICome_2_FD_160133 | JGI IMG/M metagenome (GOLD analysis project Ga0213859, IMG submission 160133) | Coastal seawater microbial communities near Pivers Island, North Carolina, United States - PICO304 | ecosystem: Environmental > Aquatic > Marine > Coastal | place: USA: North Carolina | collected... | reverse complement strand
TGTGTGTTCTTTTTTTTTTTAATCATGAGGCTATTTTGTACGATGAGAACCATCGATGACAACAACATCATAATATTGAAAGCCATCAAAAAAAGAAGAGAAAAGATGATGCGAGGAAAAAAGATATTTTGTTCACAAAAACATCACCACAAAAAAAGATATCACAACTGCAGTAGATATCTTTATCAAAGAGTCTCAATTATTATTATTTCTTTTCTATTCAAGTTGTTTCTGTTCTTATAAAAAAACAAATCTTGATCCAAGAATAGATGACCAAAATACTAGAAAGATCAAAAGAGAAACGATCTATCAGTGATGATGATGATCTAGTTCAAAACAGCTCGAAGAGAGCCAAGGGCGTCAGCCTCATTTCTAATGACTCGATAAACAAGGCTTGGGCTCACTATCGTGCCTTTCTTGATTCACAAGAGGAAGTTGCAGAGGACGAAGCTGTAAATATTGATGAGCTCCATGAGATCATCGAAATTTTAAGTGAGAACGTACGAATTCAGCAGAATGAGATCTCAATTGAAACGTTACCAAAGTACTGTCTCACAACAAAATCATTTGGTTCGATAATGTCTTTGTTGAATGCTTTACTATCAATGGTTCATTTACACATTGGAAATGATTTAATATCACAAGGTTTTGTCAACGAAATAGATGAGAAAAGTGATCATGAATCAAATCCATTAATGCATTTGGAGAAATCTTTGATGTACTTCCCATTCAATCCATCTGCTTTATCCATATTGGCTAATTACAAAAGAATGAATTTAAATGATACTCCAGAGAATATTTGTACCCTATACGAGCAAGCAAGTGTCAACGCTTATTATTTAAGAGACTTAGCTATTTCAATTTTAGATGACAACAGCGAAAAATTGGATGATATCTACAAAGAATGGGTGGAATTGTTGTTGTTGGATGGAATGTGTGGAGTAGAATACATTGGTGATGATGATGATGAAGACGAAGAAGACGAAGAAGATCAAGTGCTTGATGAAGAAAATGAGAGAAATGATGCAATGAATGATGATAAGCAGCAATCGGAAGAATATTCAACTTCGGATGTAGAATCAGTGTCATCCTTCATGGCTGCAATGTTACATTCAACGCTAGGTAGACACGATAAAGCGATGAAACACTTACACAAATTTAATGTCAGTCATCGTATTCACCCTAATGTGTGGGAGTATTCAATGGGTTCTTCAGTAGATAAGATAATTGATACAGATGGAGATAATATTATCAAACTAGATTTTGAGCCAAGAGTCTTGAAAGGTAAAATTCTTCCAGATAAGTTATACAGACGTCTTAGTGACATTTTTGGTCCTAAAAGTGCTTATTGGAAGGAGAGCAGCTATCAAAATCGTGGTTATTATTCTTTCTTCACTGATCTTACAGCTGATATTATCTCTAGTCCAAGCAACATTATTGAAGATGTAGTTGTGAATTACTTGCTGCCAATGGTCAAAAACGAAAGGCCTGTAGAAGCGGCAAAAATTGTTGGTTATGAATGGTGGACACATACTAGGCCATTATCCGCAAATCTTGGACATCAACTTCACTTCGATACCGATGAAGCTTTACTTGATCAAAAGAAGGAGTTAACTCATCCAATAGTATCATCTGTGTTATATTTGACAGGGAATAAAAATTGTAGTTACCAAACGGCTGGATCAACCATCGTCTTCGACCAAGTACCCAATTCAACTGAAGTTGCATCGAAAGCTTATGTTTGCCATGCCTTGGACAATAGTTACATGATTTTTCCTGGTAATTCCTTACATGGTGTTCTTCCTTGCCCTGCTGGTAGTGATAGATCTCATTCATCAGATCAAGTTTGTGATCGCTTAACTTTGATGGTTGGATTCTGGACAAGGTCAGTTCCTAAAAATATCAAAGACCAACAGTTATACAGTCCCTGTGGTCCTCTTCCACCTGCTACTGATGATCATACTTGGGTTAAGGAAATCAAGGCTACTTATCCAAAGGAGCAAACTTCTAGAAATGAGAGTCAATGTCAATTTAACTCATCATATGAAAGTACAACCCTTCCGTTTGTCAAACCAGCATGGCAGATCATTAAAAATAATGGCAATGATAAGAATGTTGGTCAGTACCTTTCTATCCCATGTTCACTCGATCATCGATTTTTTGTTCTTGGTGCTCCTACTTGCTTCCGTGACAGTTTATTCAAAGATGAATCGTTTTCATAGTGTAAATTGATCCAATAATATTTTATATTTTGCAAAACGGTCTTCCTTGATATTTTGCTATTCAAATCACTGAAAAGTCAAAATTGCAATGAGAGATATCAATAATTATTATCATCTCTGTACTCGCATGCTAAAAAATAATACAACAACAACAACAACAACAACAACAACAACAACAAAATAAAATAATAAAAAAATGACCAAAGAATTGCTGCCTTCGTATGCTATTTATTTAGTACTGATAAAACACGTAGCCTTTACACACATCTTCAACAACGCTACAAAAAGCCAAAACTGACCAATCAAATGCAACCATATGCTCAAATTCAATGGATGCAAGAAGAAAGAAGACACCCATCATCGCTCATTTATCAAAAAGAATGCAAAAGAGATAAGAAGTACGCACAAACATAATCGTTGCATCTTCTTCATAAAACAGTAAAATTAACATTGATTGAAAATGAGCTGTATCAACGTTGGAATGATGACCTCTGGAGGATTGGCTCCTTGCCTATCCTCCTCCATTGCTCACCTTATTCACTACTGGAACGAAGCATTGAAGGCTGGCAAAATTTCTGGACTTACAATTCGTTTATACCGCGATGGATACAAGGGTTTGCTCACCGGAGATTCGGTTCTTCTTCCTGAGGATGCTTGGGAAAAGGCATCTGCCTTGCATGAGCTTGGAGGCTCGCCAATTGGAAACTCACGTGTTAAGGTACGTCAATGAAACTACATTGCTGAATATCAAAATCCAATCGTTAACATGTGAATCTCCTGTGTACTCCTATTATCGGAATCGACAAATATCATTGTAAAAGATGAATTCTCAACTCATTCTATCGTCAATTGTATGTTCTACACTAGCTTACCAACGTGAAAGATTGCGTAAAGAGGGGATTTGTTCCAGAGGGTGAAACTCCTCTCGAAGTTGCCTCTCAAACTCTCCTCGCTGATAAAATTAATGTCATACATACTATTGGTGGAGATGATACGAACACCCAAGCAGCTGAGCTCTCCAAGTATCTCCTTGAGAAGCACAATGGAAAGGTTATTGTTGTTGGAATGCCAAAGACCATTGATAACGACGTATACCCAATCCGTCAAACCTTTGGAGCCGATACTGCAGCTGAACAGGGTGCAATTTACTTCGAAAATGTTGTCTCTGAAAGTACTGCCAATCCTCGAATGCTCATCGTTCACGAGTGTATGGGTCGCGATTCTGGTTATTTAACTGCTGCTACTGCAAAAGCATACCGTGATCGTCTTGCAACGAAGGATTTTGTTGCTGGATTGGCCACATCTAGAGCTAGTAGGGATGTCCATGCTGTATGGATTCCTGAACTTGACATTGATATTGAAAAAGAAGGAGCTCGTATGAAGAAGATTATGGATGAGCATGGCAATGTTAATGTATTCTTGAGTGAAGGTGCCGGTGTACATGAAATTATTGCAGAAATGGAAAGCAGAGGAGAGGAGGTAACAAGAGATTCTTTCGGTCACGTCAGGCTTGATAAGATCAACCCAGGAGTTTATTTCTCCAAGCGTATTGCTGATATGGTTGGCGCAGAGAAGGTTCTTGTCCAGAAGTCGGGATACTTTGCTAGGTCAGCCAAGTCTAACCACTTTGATAAAAAGTTGATTGGTGATTGTGCTAAGGTTGGTGTAGATGCAGCAATCGATGGTATCAGTGGATGTATGGGTGAAGACGAGGAAAAAGAAGGATGCCCTATTCGTGCCATTGAATTCGAACGTATCAAGGGTGGTAAGCCATTTGATACCAAACAAGAATGGTTCACAGCAATGTTGAAGGAAATTGGACAAGTTTGAATAAGTAGTATTTGATTCATAAAAAATAGATGAGTTCGTTCTGTCAAATAATGTTGTGCAAGAGTGAAAAAGAGGTTTCAAGTTTTTGCTATGATAATTCAGTAGATTATTATTTGAAAATGTGCCATATAAATAGGCGCAACCGGAGCTCATTTAGGTTTAGAAGATTATTTATTACATTAATATACTTTTTAACTCCTTAGCTCTTCCTAAAGCAAGCTGTACACATGCAGCTGCTTCTTCTCCAGTTATTAAAGCCCCACCTCCTGTCTTTGTGAAGCTCAATATTGTCCCATTCAATTCTTTTGATGATTCATCTTGAGACACACTATGTAAATCAACCACAACAGTAATCATCCCGTCAGCCACTTTTTCTTCTTCGAGAGTTGGATCGACTAATAACTTCCCCTGAAACAAAGCGATTGTCAACGGAATTGCAACTTTTTGTAGCTGAAGTGAGGTGCCTTTCCTCTCAATGATATTGACATCATTAGCGCTATTATCTTTAGATGATATTGTGGGAAGCAATTTTACTACATCTACATTGTTTTGAGAAACAATAGAAACAAGTGGTAATTTGAGATCTCTCAAAGCCATCATTATACCCATTATACATGCATCAATAACATTTCCATCATGATTTACAACCATGCAATGAACATTTACTTTCCAAGCTGAGTGCCCTTCTCTCACACATAACTGACTTAAATCAAATAAGTCAGAATGGATTATGGTTCTTTTCACCCATGATTCAAGAGATTGAGGATCAGAATACGAAATTGAACTTAGAGTAGTACCATCATTATCTCCCTCTGACGATTGGATTCTACCAGATGTAGTGTATTGTCCTCCACATAAAGGACTAAAACTCAAAGCGACGTCTAATTCACCATGTGATTTTTGAGATGGTGATGGTGTCCCTATTTGGAGTGTTATTCCAGTAATGACTTGAGTAGATCCCAACGTTGTCAAAGATGAACCATATGTATTACGTGGGAGGACAGTAGGGAGCAGTGTTGTTGGACGAGTTGTATGATGCGGCCGTGATGATGGTCGTGTATTGGAAGATGTAAACTTCGATATATAGCCCTATTTAACAATATTGAAAAGCAAACACCGTAAAATAAGTTTATTCTCATGAAAGAAATAAAAATAATAATAGAAAGAATAATATCAACTATTTCCCCATTTTCTGTATAATTGGTATTGTAAAAATTTGAAGAAAAACCCAAGTAAATCACTTACGACAGGGTCCAATGCTTGATAGGTCTCTAACGATTGTTCCATTTTGGAAATTGATTTACTATTCTGATTTTATTATGATGATGTACTCTCTTTTAGTATTTACATTCGCTTTATTAATTCTTTTGTCATCGTTGTATCTCGTTGAGAGTTGAGACTTGAGAGACATGTCATTTCGATTTTTGTGGTCATCACAAGACGTAATGTTGCAAATTGTTCATTAGTCTTAGCATGGCCCCATTTCTATTCAAAATCCAACGCATTCTCTATTCTCTCTCTCGTCAAAAAGCTAATAATAATGTTTCATCAATCATCATGTCAACATTTAATTAACAACAAGCAACAGCTTTCCTCATATCATAGAGTATACCAATCAACTAACAAGCTCGATAAGCTCTTCATCAAATATCGACATCCTTTGTTTTGAAGCAATAATATGATAGGCGAAAATTGGTCCATTTGGACAATCAAAAAACGTCTCCTTTTTGGAGATATTATTTTCAATCTTGTTCCTACTGTATTAATGGTGTATCTCTTCATTAAAAGAAGTGAAACAATGCTAATCAATGGTGGCTTGATCACGGGTTTCTTGGGCTTAGTAGGGATATATACTATAGTAGATTTTTTATGTCAAACTTTAAACTCGGTGTACACTCGAAAGATTAGAAGTCCGAAAATTAAATTATCAAAATATGCTAAACAATGGGCGATCATTACCGGTGCTTCGTCTGCTGTAGGATCGGCATTTGCATTTAAATTTGCGAAAAATGGTATGAATCTTTGTTTGATCGGTCGGAATGAAGAAAAAATGAAACAAATGGCGGCTTATATCACAGAATCAAATGACTTTCCAAATAATATTCAAGTTCGGATTCTTGTTAATGATTTTGCCAACGATGAGATCAAATTGTTCCATGAACAATTTGATCTCGAGTTGGGGAAAATGATTGCACAATTTAAAGCCACTGGAAAAGGAGGGATACGTTTCTTAGTGAATTGTATGAACTACAGGAATGAAATCCCTTGTATACACCATGAAAATAGTTTACCTGAGATGGAACGAATGATGAAAACAAATGTTGAGGGTGCTCTAGAACTAGTTGATGCTGTTCTACCTTATATGAAGCAACAAGGTCCTAAACATGGTAGTGCTATAATTACAGTAGGAAGTCATTCAAGTCATCATCCAACTCCTATGATGAGTCTATATTCAGCAACAAATGCATATCGAAGTGAAATGACGAAGTACTATTATGAACAATATAAAGATCATGGTGTACATTTTTTGTCAGTCACACCTGAGCTAATGTCTTCAAATATGCCTCGTAAGAGACAAAATTCAGCTTTTATAAGATCTATTTCAGCCGAACGGATTGTAAATGCGTCAGTTAGAAACTTGGGATACCAGTCAGAATATTTTTCATTCCTTGGCCATGCGCAATCAACGATCATTCCACATATTATGTGGATTCATCCTTGGCATAGATTTTTGAATAAGATGAAAGTGGCAAGGTTGGAGATGCTCAGAGCTAAGAAACAAATATCTTAGTCCATTGAAATGCGATATTATAATTGGGATCATTAGAGTTGAAAGATAAGGTGATAATACCATGATGTATAGTTTATTTATGATAATAAAAATAATTTTATTGAATTATGTTCTGTATTATTATTGTTATTCCCTACTACATAAATAATACTGAAGTGCTGCTATCCTTTTACTTATACAGGGGTGCCCTTTGTAAGGGCTCCAAGAATATCACTATCAATTGTTCCCAAAGTGCTGAGACGGTCATTATCAGTTAATGCAGTTGGTTTCAACACAACATCGTCCAAGGCTTGGTCGTCAAAGTTAGATGATCGGATCTCAAACTCGTTAATAATTATTTGGTCAATTGTATCTAGTCGGTCTTTCTGTTTCAAGTTTTGAGGCTTTTGTAATGGATGGTTACCTACTGTAATTGAACTCTGCTCTAGAGAATCATTCAAGTTCTTCATGTCGTTTTCAGTTACTTCCCCAACTGAGGACATAGAATGTTGACGGTTCATTCTCTTCTTTGTGGGCTCTGTGTCTAATGTCTTGAGCTTATTAGAGGTGTCTCTTTTTACCACTGGGGGGCGTGGAATATCTTCCCTTGAACTCGAGCTAACAGTGTAATGATGGTTTGTGTCTGGAATGTACTGGTCATTCGCTGGGCGATATACATTATTATAATAGTTCATGGAAGCTTGTGGGGACGTCTGAGATGGTGGCGTTGACCAATTCCCATAAGCGTGAGTGGATGACATCCTGTTCGGTGACTGATATGAAGCTGAATCATATCCTGCTTCTGAGTTTGTTTGTTGCATTGTCGTCCAGCTATGCATGAAGTTATCGTTATTGTTATATCTAGCAGCTGACGAAACATGCGACATGTTACTTGGTTGAGCAGAATATCCTTGTTTGCTCCCTTGAAAATAGTCAGCATTATAGTTCCTTCTAATAGAATTGTCATTATTATATCCTCTCCAATCATGAGGATATTGCGATGACCAGTTTTCAGAATAGTTCTCTGGTGGAAATGACTGTTGTGAATGAGGGATAGGATAGTGCCCACTACTAGGATAGGGAGCATTGGTCATGCGTGGTTGACTCGAACCTGAACCTCGTACAGCATAAGCCATGGGTCCTTGGACTGCTGAATCAGCATGAGTATCCCAACTTTGAGAATGGTGTGGCACTTCGCTGATATCATCTAAGAGAGGAGATTCCCAGTTAAAACCCTTCACAGAAACAGGATCGTCGGCTGCGATGTAATCGCGGCCTAGGCTATGATCCCGCGCCAAAATCACACGGGAAAGATCCTTGTTGACTTTGTTGTTATTACAATTACGGGGCCAACCAAACCGCGTATTCTTTTCGGAAACGACAGATGTGCATAAACAACAAAACGATAAGACTCATGCAATCGATTGAAAAGCGATTATGTTTTGATCGGTACTCATCTCACCTTTTGTTCATCTGTCATGAAGCCATTTTCTATCCTCTGTTCCTCCTGTTGTTTTCTTAGCAATGGTGCCTTCTCTCGAAGAGCTTGGGATGTCTTTTCCCTAGCCTTTCTCTCTCCCACATCGTGCCATAAGCCAGTCTTTTCGTCAAGTTTGAGAAATCTTCCAGGTGGTTTTTGTCCTCGCCACTCTTTTATTATTTCTAGAGCAACGAGAGGCTTGTCGAGACGTTTGGAGTTCACATAATCTACCTTGCGAGTTTCAACCAATTTTCGGTACCGTTTATTGCCTGGATGATGATTGGTTCTGATTTTGAAAGGATACAATATAACAAAATAGATTAAGTATCAAATCGATTGCGTCGACCAAATGTTGAACCAGTAATCATGTCAAGGTACACTTACCCTCCTCCTCTACCGTAAAGCACATCATTCGCGTGTGGTTCCCTGATATCTTGCAAAGGCCAATTATCAAAATCACTTTCATCGTATTCCTCTGATTTACTTTGACGAAGAACTTCAGCTATTTTTACTGAAGCATCATCAGAGTCATCGACAGTCGCCTGAGCTTGCTGTTTATCCGAAATAGTACTGGTAGCTGGTGATCCTACACTACTCTCTCGGTCGGGTGAGTTAAAGGGTGTTTCGACGTCAGTCTCGGCCTCTTCTTGTTGTGGTTTTACCATGATCTTGATGTTGTCGTCTTCTTTGATATTTTCTATAGATGTTAGCCTATCCATAGTGGTGTGTTGATAATGATAATAATAATATTGTTATTGTTGCAATGGTGATGGTAGATAGTTCTATGATAATGAAATTTTGGAAACTTTAGGGTGAAACCTGTATAGCAAAACGATGTAAAAGACTTGTGTTGTTATGTTGCAATATTAACCCAATGACGTTGATAGAGTCCCAAAGCTGAACTGAAATTACGGTTGCTTTTTTGTTGATACGATTAAAATGAAGTAGAGTTCAATGTTGTTCCTTACTCAGCCGATGTTGCCAAAATAAGCAGTATAAAGTTTAATAGGTTTTACTTTCAACTCGTTACTAGATAGGACTTCGTTTTATCAATAAAGTACAGATTTGTCCCTCTATTATGGTTGATACTTATTGCAATGGTATGACTAATAAGAGATTGTTTCTTAGTAAGTTTAATAGAAAAGACGTGAGAGAGAGTATGTAAGAAAAAAGAGATCCCCCAATTGACATTGTCTCTCGTATTATGAGGAGAGGTTTTTGTGTTATGTCTGTGTATGTTGTCCCTGCTGTAGGGATGACTACATAACTCGTACGATAATAACAGTACTCTGTAGCGACACGACGTGACATCTTTACCAGGGAATGTAACGGGGTGGGACTAACTTTAAAGGTCTAAGTCTTTTCATAATGTTGTGTAACTTTGAGCTTAAAATAACACAAAAAGATGCAGTAAACAGGAAACAAAGTATTTTTGGTAAGACCTTTATCGAGTCGTCCATTGGAGTAATGACCATTGTTGTTCTTGAATTTGCGAACTCTCGGTACTTCAACGGAAGGTCTATGAGTGTGAACATGGAACACAAAACACGAGATCTCTCCACAAAAAAAATACTCATAATAATAATATTATTATGATAAGTCACAAAATAATATTCATTTTCTATCTTTTCTGAAAACGTATTCATTATCATCATAGGAAAGAAATACGAAGGTTCGATGAGATCAGACACGAAAAAGAATAAGTGAAATG
>Ga0213859_10001604_pt1 | contig 10023 bp, 6 predicted proteins | sample PICome_2_FD_160133 | JGI IMG/M metagenome (GOLD analysis project Ga0213859, IMG submission 160133) | Coastal seawater microbial communities near Pivers Island, North Carolina, United States - PICO304 | ecosystem: Environmental > Aquatic > Marine > Coastal | place: USA: North Carolina | collected... | reverse complement strand
CGGCCAGCGCCCAGACACCGTAATAGGCATTACTGCGCGCCAATGTGTTTTTCACATACATATTGGCCAGCTTGTGCTTGATAGCCTGGTAGGAGCCGATCGCCCGCCCGAACGCAAAGCGTTGCAACGCGTAGTCACGAGCCTGGGTCAGCGCAGATTCTGCAACCCCTAACTGTTCCCAGGCGTACAGCACGGCCGCGCCGTCGAGCAGGCGCAACCATTCGTCTGCCTGCAGGGTGCGATCACCCAGAACCTGCGCCTCAGCATCTTTCAGTGTCACGGCACTGTGGCCCCGACTGGTATCAAAGGTCAGCACTGGCTCGATGGACACGCCGCTCTGCTTCATCGGTACCAGGCAGGCCTCCAGTCCTTCACCGGATCGCGCCAATACAACGGCTACGTCGGCAATCGCGGCGTCAGCGACAGGTGCTTTATATCCCGTCAGGGAAGCACCCTCGCGGCGGGTCTCCAACTGATCGAACACCAATCGGCCAGCTCGCTCGGCCATAGCGACCGTCGCGACACATTCACCGCTGGCAAGCTTAGGCAGCCACTCGGATTTTTGGCTCTCGGTGCCAAACCGCTGGATCGCCTCGCTAGCCAAATACACCGAACTGCTGAAGGGCAATGGCGCCGCGCTGCGACCCATCTCCTCAGCAATAATGGCGAGCTCATAGTAGGACAGCCCCAGGCCCCCGTAGGCCTCGGGGATGACCGTTGCGGTCCAGCCCATGTCAGCCACTTTTTGCCATAGCGCGGCATCCCAGTCTTGATCGCCGTCAAGCACGGCGCGCACGGCGGACGTGGGGCAATGCTCCGTCAAAAAACCACGGGCCTGCTCGCGCAACAGTTGCTGCTCGTCAGAGAACTCAAAATTCATCGCAATCGCTCGGTCGAAAACTCGGGTTAGGTTAGCAGAAGTGCTGGATTCCTTATGCCGCGACCAGGAGTCCGGGCGCCTGTTCGCGAAGGCGACAATATCGGTCTGGAGACTCGAAGCCCAACTCGTCTCGCACTTGCTCGAGGGGAGCAGCAAGCATGAGCTCCCACTCGATCTCTGCCATCCACTGGGCGCCTCGTGCAATGCGGGCGCCCTCTTTTATCAGGTCGCGGACGTCAAACTGCGGCACATCCCGGAGGTACTTCCATTTGGCAATCCAGATAATAAAGCGGATGCCCCGGTTTGGGGTTTGAGTTGTCATAAAGGAGAGAAGACACAGCTCCCCAACGGGGTCCCTGCCATAACCCGTCATCACGTGTTGCAAATCGTGGATGTCTCTTAGCCGGTCTGCCAGCCAGGCTTCGTCATCTGATAAACCCTCATACAGCGCCTCGCGCGAGGCCGTCTCGCTGGAGGCAATCAAGCCATCGGCGGAGAGATTCTCGGCATGCACAAAGTCATAATAGGCGCGCCCGATACTGCCTGCAGGCAGGCTCAGTAACGCCTCCTTGTCATTGAGTGCCGGTACGATATGCGGTTTCTTTTGCAGCAAATCCCGGCCGCGGCTGCTGGTACGCAGACGCCGCACCGCATCGCCGAGGCTGTCACCCTTTAAAGCTTCGATGATGTGAAAGACCTGCGTGGTGTCGTCCGGGTTTCTCAAGAGCTCACGCATCGCTCGCCAGGCAGCAAACGGCTTGATTTGGTTTCTCACCCAGCTTTTTTTCAAGCTTTTCAACCGGCGCGTGATGCTCATAGTCCGTCCCGGAAAAGTGGTCCCTGAGTCATTGTGACAATCGTGGCGATGGCGACTTTTGTCGATGTGGACCACGTCGTGATCACAGCGGTGCCTGAGTCAGGCCGCCACAATAAACAGCATAGCCGCTACCGCGGCACCCAACAACGCATAGGGCAACTGGGTCACCGCATGCTGATGCGTCGCGCACCCTGCACCCTGAGCAGACAGCACGGTTGAGTCCGAGTAAAAACACGCCTGAGACCCAAAGGCGCTCGCGGAAAACAAGGCGCCCATCACCAGAGGAATACTCACATCAAACGTTTGCGCCAGCGGAAAGGCAATCGGCATCGTGATCGCGATCACACCCCAGTTCGAGCCAGTGGTGAACGACAGTGCCGATACCGTGACGAACACGACCACAGGCAACATACCAGCGGTCATAAACGGCGAAACCGCGTCGATGACGAAGGGCGTCAGACCCAATCGGTCATTGGCCTCAACAAACACAAAGAGCGTGAGCAACATCGCCAGTACCGGCACCATGGATTTGATGCCTTCGATACAGGTGTCAAATACTTCGAGGATTGGCATCACCCGCCACAGCGCGTAATAGGCAAACGTGAAAAGAATACCGGCAATGACCCCGCGCAGAAGATCTACACTGGGAAAAACGGTAAACAGCACCATCGCTAGCATCGGGAGAAAAAAGACACTCATACCGCCCCGAGCATTTTCTTCCACTGCAAGCGCCTGATCCTCGCTCGCGCCCAGATCACCGGTCCGCTCGGCAAGCTCCTCGGCGCGGCGCATGGGGCCCACCAGCGGGATCACACCCACCGCCACAAGCGGAACAATTAGCAAGGCCATCATGGGGTAGAACAGGTAGGGGATGGTTTCAATAAAGACTGCAATACCCTGGCCTTCTGCAGCCACACCGTTTTGCTCAAGCAAGCTGGCAAAGTACGCCCCCCAACTGGATAACGGAACAAGTAAACACAGCGGGGCAGCGGTTGAATCGACAACATAAGCGAGCATCGCGCGGGATGTCCTGAAGCGATCCGTCACCGCCTTCATGGTGGCACCTACCGTGAGCGAGTTCAGGTAATCATCCAGAAAAATCACCAAGCCCAAGCTCCAAGTTGCCAGGAGGCCACCACGCTTGGTCTCGATACGACTGATCAACGCCCTGCCCAGCGCATGGGACCCGCCGCCCTTTACAAGGAGAGCAATGAATCCGCCGTACAGGCCACAAACCAACATCACCCAGGCGACGTCTTCGGTCATCAGTGTCGCCAAGGTGGCTTGGGCCATTGCGTCGAGAAACCCAAGCCCCTCCATAATGAAAAAGGCCGCCAGAGCGCCAGCCAATACCGATTCCAGCGTGCGCCGACTCCATAACGCCAGGCCCAGCACCAAAATCGTCGGCAATAATGTGATGAAGCCGTCATCCATTGCGAATCAATCCGTCATAAGACCTTCGCCATACTCCCTATAAGACAGACAGGCGGCGAATCATCTTGGCAATCAGTGGTCATGAAATGGTATCGCGTGCCGGTCATGATGAACTTCAATACCTCGCTCAAGTGGATGCCTTTGACCGCATAAATGTAGGGTTTTTTCACTTGGAGCGATCACAAACAGCCGTGTAAGGTGCTAGAACGAACGCCATCAGAATACGCGAAGCGAGAGCGCCCGTGTCACTGCAAACACTGATACAGAATATTGCTGCCGCAGAGCCAGGTCCCGAGACCTGTGCCGTGTTTGATTTTGACGGGACGATTATCTCGGGCTACTCCGCTACGGCGTTCCTGAAAGACCAAATCGCGAGAGGAGAAATCGCACCAGCCGATTTGATTCAGTTAACCCAAGCCGCCACGCGCTTTGGGATTGGATCCCTCGGTTTCTCTGCGCTGATGGCAGTTCACGCGCAATATCTGGCGGGCCGTTCGGAGGCAGACTATATCGCCAACAGCGAGCGATTATTCCGGCGTGCGATAGCGAAGCTGATTTATCCCGAGGCGCGGCAATTGATCGAGGCCCACCGGGCCGCAGGTCACAGTATTGCCATCATCAGCTCGGCCACTCCTTATCAGGTGATACCCGCGGCAAAAGACTTGGATATTGAGGACGTCTACGCCTCTGATCTCGAGGTCGTCGACGGGCAATTCACCGGCGGCGTGGTCACGCCGACCTGCTTTGGCCAGGGTAAAGTCGATGCAGCGGAACGCTTTACTGAAAAGCAGGGCAGTGATCTCAGGCGTTGCTTTTTCTACAGCGACAGCACCGACGATATCGAGCTGCTTGAAGTTGCCGGCCGGCCAGTGGTTCTGAACGGCAGTCGCGAATTAAAGGCGATTGCCCGTGAGGCAGGATGGCCCACCGCTGACTTCAGTAGTCGAGGCCCCGCATCAACCAGCGAAGTGTTGCGTTCCATTGCGGCCACCGGCTCATTGGTGGGCAGCTTCATGATGGGCTTGCCCCTGTACGCGTTAAGCCGATCGCGGCGAGACTCCGTGAACTTTTCCATTGCGCTCTTTGCCGAGACGGCCAGTGCGCTCATTGGTTTGGATCTTGACGTTGAGGGAAGGGAGCACCTGTGGAAAAGGCGCCCCGCCATTTTTATGTTTAATCACCAAAGTAATGCCGACATGCTCATCATGGCCAATCTGGTCAGACGAGATATCGTGGGCGTGGGTAAGCGCGAGCTCAAGAACCTGCCCGTCATTGGTCCGTTGATGGGCGCGGCCGGTGTCGTATTTATCGACCGGAGTGACCGACACGCAGCAATAGAAACCATGAAGCCGCTGGTCGAAGCGATGCGCGGTGAGGGGAAAAGCCTGGTGATCGCGCCCGAGGGCACGCGGGCACCAACCCGCAAGTTGGGCGCCTTTAAAAAAGGTGGCTTCCACGTTGCCATCCAGTCAGGCGTCCCGATTGTGCCCGTGGTGATCCACAACTCCAGTGATATCTCACCCAAGGGCGATAAAATTTTCCGAAGCGGCACGGTGAACGTGGATATCTTGCCTGCTATCGATACCAGCGACTGGTCTGTCAACACCATCAATGAGCACGTCACGACTGTCCGCAACCTGTTCCTGAAAACCTTGGGGCAGCCCGAACTGTCGGTTGAGGAGACGATTGCATTGCGTCGCGACACGCCTGAGGACCTCAGGCCGGAAGTGCGGGGTCAGCGTAAGTCTCAGTCATTGAAGACAACCTTGACAGCAAGGTCTCAAAAGAAGCGTTCCGACAATATCGACGATGAACGACTCCCGGAGGCGCTGGCGCAGGTATTTGAGCAGGACGACGATCCCGAGACACCTGCCACAAGGCATTAAGTGGGCGCGCCAGCCACATTGCAAAATCACATGGCACAAACGCCGTGGCCCGGGAACGCTGATCAGGTCATCTTCTTGTTGGACGCCGATCGGGCTTTCGAAAGGCAAGTCCTGAAAGAGTGGATCAGTCGCCATACCGCCGACACGCCTCACATCACTGTCTGTATTGCACTACGAGATGACCGCAAGACCCTCGCGGTGGACGAGCTGGTGCGCGCTTTGGATCAACAGCCCGATGCGTCGATTGCGCCACTCAGGTTATCGTGGTTGCAACGAGAGCGAACCCAAAAAGCAGGCCCGAGGCCGATCGATCTGCTCCGCGGGGGCGACAGCAGGCCATCGCGTTTCCTCGCCGGGCGCGTCGCCAGGCGACAACCTGAGCGCGTGCACTTCACGGTGGGGGAGCCCGGTACCACGGCAGCTTTGGCAGACCGCTTTAACGTAAAAACCGGCCTGACTTCTCAGGACAATCTCGAAGATTTCGCGGTGTTCATTGCTCGGCAAGCGGCGGTCGTGCTGGATATGGCTGAGCGCCAGCTGATAGGCGGCCGCTATAAAGTACCGCGCTACGTCCACCAAAGCATTCGCAACAACCGCGAGTTCAAGTCCAGCTTGGCAAATATCGCGAGTGACAGTGGTCAAACGACCAAAGCTGTCAGAGCCGAAGCAAGCGAATACCTGCGCGAGATGATCTCGATTCCCACGCGATTCTGGCTCGATGTGTGGGCCAAACTCTGCGAGATCTGCCTGGGACTCGGTTACGACAAAGCCCTTCAATACGACGCTGCCGACGTTGAGCGTATCCGGGACATCGTGCGCCAGTATCCTTCGGCATTGCTGTGGACTCACAAGACCTACATCGATGGATTTGTGGTACCGAAAATCCTGTTCGACAACGACTTCCCCATGCCACATTTTTTTGGCGGCGCGAACCTGAACATCCCTGTGCTGGGTTTTTTCCTGCGGCGCGCAGGGGCAATTTTTATTCGGCGCAGCTTTCAAAATAACGAGATCTACAAACTCAGCCTGAAGCAGTACATCGGTTACCTGATGGAAAAGCGCTTCCCCATGACCTGGTCCTTCGAGGGCACCCGCTCACGACTGGGCAAACTGATGCCACCAAAATATGGGCTGCTGAAGTATGTGCTGGAAGGCGCACATCATGCCGGTGCGAGGGACATCCACATCATCCCCGTTTCGGTGTCCTACGATCTTGTTCGCGATGCCGAGGAATATGCACGGGAGCAATCCGGCGTTCCCAAAGCGCCTGAGTCTGTGGCGTGGCTGGTGCGCTATCTGAGAAGCCTGGCGCGCCCAATGGGACGCATCCACGTCGATTTTGGCGAACCCGTCCACCTCACCTCGGCGCCCGACCCAAGCGATCAACTCGCCATCTCCAAGATCGCGTTTCAGGTGGCGGTGGAAGCCAATCGCGTCACGCCCGCTACATTCCCTGCCGTCGTCTCGACTGCGTTGCTGGGAGCCTTTCCCCGCGCATTAACGGAACCCGAAATCATTCGCGAAGTCTCCCTCATGACGCAATGGGCCACGTCGCGAGGCGTCCGCTTATCACCTGACTTCAATCTCGACTACGCGTCCAACATGGCCAGCCTGCTCGAGAACATGATCAAAGAGGGCATCATCACGCGCTTTGATGGCGGGCCCGAGACGGTTTACGGGATTGCCGAAGGGCAAGCGCCGATTGCAAGCTTTTACCGCAACACGATTGTTCATTTCTTTCTGGCGAGAGCGGTTGCTGAACTCGCCCTCCTCGCAGTGAGCGAACAACGCGACCACCCTGCGCCACTGACCCTTTTCTGGGCAGAAGTGCAGGAACTGCGTGACCTGTTCAAGTTCGAATTTTTCTATCCCGATACAGAAGTATTCGAGCAGGATATCGACGCTGAGCTATCGCGTGAGGAGCCTGAATGGCAATGTCTGCTGGGTAAAGGTGCCGATAACGCGCGACTGATCATCAACCGCATGTCGCCCAAAGTCGGGCATGTGACCTTCTCCATATTCGCCGAGGCCTACAGCGTTGGGACCGATCTGCTAGAGCGTCAGCGCCATCACGAGGCTATCGATGAGGGCACGTTTATCGATCGATGCATGAGCTATGGCAACCAGGCATACTTGCAAAGGCGAATCAGTAGCGAGGCATCAATTGGAAAGTTGCTCTATGCCAACGCTTGGAAAATGTTAATGAGCCGCGGACTTATCGATTGTGCTGACGGGCGCTCGCAGCAGGCAGAGGCGCTGAATCAGTTGATCCGGCGGCTCGAGGTCCTCCGCGCGATGAGCATTGCTGATCGCGGCGCCAGCACTTTGAGGGATGTGGCGCGTGGAAAGATCTAAAGTAGCCATTTTAGGCGGCGGCTCGTGGGGCACCACCACCGCCTCGGTCATTAGCCGCCAATGCGATGCCTTGTTATGGGCGCGCGATGGTCAGATTGTTGACGAAATCAATGAACAGCACACCAATCAGCGCTACCTTGGCGAGGCGCCGCTCAACCCAAAGCTGGCGGCCACAACCGATATCGGCGACGCAGTAAAGGCCGCGAAAGCCGTTCTCATCGCCGTACCCAGCAGCCATTTCCGAGAAGTGCTGACTAGCGCAGTAGCGGATTTGCCGCCCGGCATCCCGGTCATCAGCTTGAGTAAAGGCCTGGAGAAAGGCAGCCGCATGCGCATGACCGAAATCATTCGGGAAGTGGCGCCAGGGCGGATTCCCGGTGTGCTCACCGGTCCCAACCTCGCGCGAGAAATTGTTGCCGGTCAAGCGGCGGCCAGTGTCTTGGCGCTGGAGGATTACAGCGCCGCTCTTACCCTACAGCCGCTGCTTAACGTTGGGCTGTTCCGCGTCTACACCAACAAGGATGTCATCGGCTGCGAACTCGGCGGCGTGCTGAAAAACATCATCGCCATCGCCGTCGGGATGGGTGACGGCCTGGGCGCCGGTGACAACACCCGCGCGGCCTTGATCACTCGCGGGCTGGCCGAGATGAGCCGGTTGGGCAAGGCGCTGGGCGGCAAGCCGCGCACCTTCTCAGGACTGGCCGGCATGGGCGATATGATCGCCACCTGCACCAGCCCCCAGAGCCGCAATCGCCATGTCGGCATTGAATTGGCGAAAGGCCGATCGATCGACGACATCATCGACAGCATGCATATGGTGGCAGAGGGTGTGAAGAGCGCCCCCACGGTAATCGAGCTGGCGCGTGAACACGGCATCGAATTGCCGATCAGCGAGGACGTCTACCGGGTGATCACGGGAGAGTCGAATGCGCGAGGCGTCTATCGGGGCTTATTGCGCGTGACCGCCGGGGCCGAATCGGAGCCTGGTTGACCCTCACCGGCTGGGTGGCGCAGCGCCCCTGAACCTACATTGGATATTCTGGCCCAGTCGCGGGCCTTTTCGCCCTCATGGCACCCTTATGTTGCGCCTTGACCGCTTCAGTGCGGCTGCAATATTTGATCCATATCGACGCGACCTTCGAGGCCTCAAATTGTGGAAAATGCCCTAGCGGCACTGGCCCGAGTTGGCTACGCTTTTCTCACAACGGCGCCGAGCCGGATCAACTTGTCGAGTCTGAAACCATGCTCAACACCCCTTTCATGCGCACGCCCCACCGACTGATTCTGATCGTCCTGGTCTCACTGCTAGCGGGCTGCGCAACCAGCCCTACCGGACGCACGCAATTCATATTGATTTCACCCGACGCCGCGATTCTCGAGTCGGAGACAGCCTACCTCGATACCGTTCGGCAGCTCGACGACGAGGATAAATTGGTGAACGATCCACTGACGGTCGCCCGCGTTGCCAGAATTACCGGGCGGCTCGTTTCTATTGCTGTGAAGGACTTCCCCGAGAGTGCTGACTGGAAATGGAGTGTCGCGATTGTGGATGACACCGAGACAGTCAACGCCTGGTGCATGGCGGGAGGCCGCATGGCGGTCTATACCGGGCTATTTGATCAGCTCGGGCTCACCGATGATGAGTTCGCGCAAATCATGGGGCATGAAATTTCCCACGCGCTCGCGAATCACACTGCCGAGCGCATGTCTCGCGCCATGGCGACCGCAGCAGGGGTCGCCGTCATTGGTGCCGCCTCGGATAACAGCGGCGCGGCGATGGCTGGGGCCGCCGTCCTTGCTAACGTAGCACTGACCCTCCCCAACAGCCGCGACGCCGAAAACGAAGCCGACGTCATGGGCATGGTGCTCGCCACCCAAGCGGGCTACGACCCCGAAGCAGCCGTCACACTGTGGCAGAAAATGGGCGACCTGAGCGACGAACGCCCTGCGGAATTTCTGAGCACGCACCCGGCGCCCGAAAATCGGCAAGCGGCGCTCAACACCATGATTCCGCGCATGCTTGAGGTAAACCCGGATCGCACCAAGGCGCCCATTCACCCGGTCACAATCGTCCAGTGAGTGAGGACTGACTAGCGGACGGTGTGGAGAAAATGGAGGTGATCCTCATACTGATTGAGGATGTCGACAATCACTTGCTCCTGTGACCACCCCATCACGTCGTAATCCTGACCACCCTCTTTCAGGTGCACCTCAGCCCGATAAAAAGTGGCTGCCTTATCGCCACTCGTGCCTGCTGACAGTGAGGCATCAGGCATGGGATGAAGCCGCGCGCGAACCTCGTAGCTAAAGTCAGGCTCGTCTCCATGAGAGACCTCCAGCCGCACCGATAGCGCATCGTCCTCGGTTATCACCTGCGCTGCCACGCCGCGCTCTGCCAGGGCACCTGCGAAAGACTGCATGGCAGGATGTATGGTATTGCGCTGAAACGCCTGCACAGTCTGATCATCGGGATAATCCAGCAACACTCGAAGTCGCTCGCGCCAGCCCTCGGCGGCCATAGCCGGTGGCGTGTGCGTCGAGTGGGCATCGCGCTTGGCGCCGTCGGCCAAAATCGCGCGACCGAAACCCCAGAACGCACCGAGCAAAGCGACAGCGAAGGGCAGGGCGCTGGCAATGGTGGCCGTGTGTAG
>Ga0213859_10001602_pt1 | contig 10039 bp, 12 predicted proteins | sample PICome_2_FD_160133 | JGI IMG/M metagenome (GOLD analysis project Ga0213859, IMG submission 160133) | Coastal seawater microbial communities near Pivers Island, North Carolina, United States - PICO304 | ecosystem: Environmental > Aquatic > Marine > Coastal | place: USA: North Carolina... | reverse complement strand
TGAAAAAAATATAAAGAAAGAAACAGAAAAAATTATTTATAATTGTAGAAAAACAATAGAAACATTTATGCCTTATATATTATTATATAACATTACAGAAAATTATAAAGAAAATTATAAAGAAAATTCATCTAATATGAATACAAATATGATTAATAATTATTGACTTTGAAACATTATATAGATATTTAATAAATATTTTTCATAGTGATATATATCTCTACTTGATTTTATAATATTACTATCAGTTTCTGAAGTTAATTTAATGATTTTATCTAAATCTATATTATTACTATAATATTTCATTAATATTATTAAAAATTTCTCTAAAATTTCTTGAGTACAATAATTTAAATGTGATAATTTATATATAAAATCTCTATTTTTAATTAAAACTAAATTAATATTTTTCGTTTTTTTAATATAATTTAAATGATTTTTAATTTTATCTTTTAAAATATCTTTATACTTTACAGGATCTTTATTTATATCTGTAATTTTGCTAAATTTTTCAATAATATCATCTGTTATTTGATTATTAATAGTTTTAACATTTGAATAATTATTTAAATTAATATAATTATCTGTATCTAATTTTAATAGAATTTTATTAAAATCATTATCACAATTTTTTATTAATTTATTAATATCAGTTTTTTTATAATAATTAATTTTTAAATTATCTAAAAGTGTTGTAATACATTTTGATATTACTTTTTTATCTAATATTGGACATCTAATATTTAACAATCTACTTGATACAGCATCTGGTATTTTTGATAGATTTGTTGAAATGCATATAAATAAAACATTTTTATTATAAATCTCCATTATTCTTCTTAAACTCATATAAGCACCAAAATTTAATTTATCAAAATCTTTTAGTACTATTATATGTTTACTATACATATAATTACAATTTTTTATAATATTTACAATATATTTAGTAATAATATGTTTATCATAATTTGATTTATATGTTAAATTGAGTTCTTGAAATGATGGATATATTTTAACATTAAAATCAATATTATTATTATTAACATTAATAGAATATTTATGTAATTTTAATAAGTTTATTTTAAAATTATCTTTAGTTAATATATTAATTATATGATATAGATAAAAATTTTTCAATGAACTATTATGACCATATAAATTAATATGTGGAGAATCATTTAAATTAAGATTTTTAAAATTATCTATAATATTATTATTAACAAGATGATAGTATGTATTAATATTATCTATAAAATAATTTAACAACATTATTAATTGATAATTTTAAAAATATTATTTTTTTTCAATTTTTAAAAATTCATTTAAATTGATATTTAAATTAACAATATAATAATGGAATATATAAATGATTTTAAAAATTTAGAATTACCATTGGGAGCAAGTAAAGAAGAAATAAAAAATGCATATAAAAGACTATCAAAAAAATATCATCCGGATAAAAATAAAAATTGTGATTATTCAAATTTTATTAAAATTTCAGAATCATATCAAAGATTAATGAATATATATAATTATAAAATAGATATTGAAGATTATGAATTTTATATTACTAATTATATATCTATTATTAAGTATCTTTATGAGATAATAAAAGATAAATTAATAGAAAATACAAATAATTGGTTTTCATATAAAAATAAAAAAGTAGAAAAGACTAAAGATATTATAATAAATTTAGATGTTAATTTATTAGATATATATAATAATGAAATAAAAAAGGTTACAATTAAAGTATTAAGAAAAGATACAAAAAAAAAATTAATTTTAAAAAAAGAAGACTTCTATATATCTTTATATAATTACAAAGAAAAATATATTTTCAAAGAGAAGGCAGATGATGATTTATTAAAGGAAAATGGAGATATTATAATTACTATTAATATACTAAATAGCGATGGATATTATATAAAAAATATGAAAGATGAAAAATATAATTTATATTACAATATGACTATTTCACTATATGACTATTTATTTAATGAAAAATTTTTTATTAAATTATTAAATATTGAAGATAATATAATTGAGATAGATAGAAATAATTTTAGTAGTAAATACAATTATACTATAAAAAATAAAGGACTTTCTTATAAAAATAATGATGGATGTAATAAAGGAGATCTAATTATAAATATAATTATAAAAAATATTAATTTACAATTAATAGATGAATATAAAAATGATAAAAAATTAAAGGAATTAGTTATAAAATATTTTTAAAATTAAATTTCAAACGAGAATTCCATTATGGTAATAAAAATGATTTAAAGGTATATTAATTAAATATAATTATAAAAAAATGGTAGCAAAAGGAAAAAAAGGTACAACTAAAGCAAAGAAAACTGTTTCTGCAAAGAAAGGTACAACTAAAAGGAAGTCTAAGGTTGTTGAGAAGGAACCAGTAAAGGTAGTAGAAGAGCCAGTAAAGGAAGTAGAAGAGACAGTAAAGGTAGTAGAAGAGCCATCTCATGTAGAACAACCTGTGGTATCCACACCTGATGTAGTATCTACACAACTTTCTGCTCTATTAGATACAGTATCTGTTCTTATGTCTCAACTTAAGACAGTTCAAGGAGATATTAAGACACTCCAAAAGAACTATGGCAAGGTACTCAAAGAACATGCTAAAACAACAAGTAAGAGTAAAAGACAAAATCGCAAGCCAAGTGGTTTTGCAAAGCCATCAGCTCTTTCTCAAGAAATGACTGGTTTTCTTGGACTTGATAAAGACGTAGAGATGCCTCGTAATGAAGTTACTAAGCTAATTAATAAATATATTGTTGATAATGAACTTCGTGATAATTCTGATAAGCGTAAAATTCTTCCAGATAAAAAACTAGGAAAACTACTTGGATGGGACGGCAAAGAACAAGTATCTTACTTTAATCTTCAAAAATATATCAAGCAACATTTTGTAAAAACTGAGGTAAGTGCTTAAATTTACAATTAAAATAAAATTCACTTAAAAATTTTTTTTATATTTATAATATAATATATTATATTATGAGTTTAGATGATAAAAGATTAAAATTACTTGTAGAAAATAGTGTTAATGGAGGTTATACATATGAAATAGCAAAAATAGTTCATTATTTATATAAAGATAAATATGTGTGTGGAAAGCTTAAGAATAAATTATGGTTTCATTTTGAAGGTCATAAATGGAAAGAAACAGAATTAGGACCATATAAAGAATTATCAACTAATGTTTTAGAATTATTTGAGAACTATAAAAATCTACTTAATAATGATACTGATAAATTATTAATTGATAAAACAGAAGCTATTATTCTTAAATTAAAAAATGTTACATTTAAAGAAAATATATGTAAAGAATGTTTATATTTATTTTATAATTCAGAGTTTATACATTCATTGGATACTAAAATAAATTTAATATGTTTTAGAAATGGTGTATGGGATATTACTAATAAAACTTTTAGAAAAGGAGAAAAAGAAGATTATATTTCATTATCTATAGATATGATATATGATAATAAAAAAGATATTGATTATAGTATAAATCAATTTATTGATTTTAGAAAGAAAATATTAAATAAAAGATCTCCTAATTATATTTTTAAAATTAAGTAATTATTTTAAAATTTTTGCTGGCTGCAGGGTTCGAACCTACGCGGATAAAAATCCAATGGAACTTGAGTCCACCGCCTTAGACCACTCGGCCAAGCCAGCATTTAAAATAAGTATAAAAATAAACTATTTACAAATTATATATTTTATATAATCTTTAAATAATTTTATTTAATTATATAAAATATGAATTTAATATTCTTAATTTTATTATGTTCTTTTATATCTGCTAATTTAATTTTACTACAAAAAAAATATATTTTAACAAAACTTTCTGGTAATCAATATTTTTGTATTAAAAATTGGCTTATATTTGCTACTATATTAATTTATATTTTATTTATCAATAAAAGTATGTTTAAAGAAATATCATTAATTGATTTTAAAGAACAAGGTCCTTATTTATTATTTGATGTTATCTTAACTATTTCAAATATTATATTATGGTATTATTTACTTCAAAATTCCGAAGCTCATAAATTAATTAGTACTATTAATCCTTTAACTATTACTTTAATAGTTATAATTTCTTATGTCTTTTATGATCATAAAATAACTCCTAATGAAATGTTTGGTATTTTATTAGTTTTACTTGGTATTATATTTATAAATAAAAAATAATTTAAAATTTGAATTAAGTTTTTATTCATCGATTGTATATTATGGCTTCTTTAACTAAAAAGTATAATATTAACAAAACAATTAAAAAAAGTGATATTGATAATGATATTATTAAAATTATTACTAAATTAAATAACAACTCTGATTATTACTTAAATTTAGATAATATAAAAAAAGATTTATTTGAAAAAATTGAAGAAACATTAAATATTAATTCAAATTCAATAAAAAATAAATGTATGGAATGTAATAGTGATATTGGTGAAAATAATCCAAGACAATTATGTGGTAAAATTAAATGTAATACTGTTTCCGTATGCAACTTATGTAATAATATTAAAACTTCTAATAATGATTTATGTCAAAATTTTGAATGTTTAAAAGAAAGACATTATTGTTAGAAGTTTTAATATTATATAAAAAAATAATATTTTTTATTATTATTAATTGAAATACCATATTTTCATAATGATTATTTCTCCATATGCTTATACAGTATTATATTTAAAAAATTCTCCTGAATCATTTGAATTAAAACCTATTGTTAAAAAAATATATAAACCAGAATATACTATTAATATTAATCAAATGAATAAATTCACTTTAATATCTAAATATTTCACTTAATGAACCACCTTTATCAAGTCTCGTAATAACCTCAGATAACATAGGAGCAATACTAAAAGTTTTTAATTTACTACATTTTTTTTTATTATGTTCTTGTGGTAAGGTATCACTTACTACAACTTCTTTAATATAATCAGTATTATTAATTCTATCTAATGCAGGACCAGAAAGAATACCGTGTGTAACCATAATAATTACATCTTTTGCTCCTTTTGATATTAATACTTCTCCTACTTTAATAACAGTACCACATGTATCTGCCATATCATCAATTATAATTGCTGTACGACCTTCAAGATATTTTTTATCCCCTATTAATACTGCTTTCTCAACTTTATTAATTTGAGAATAATCCCTCTCTTTACTAACTACCATAAAAGGCATCTTAAATTTATTAGCATAAGTTTGAACCCTCTTTAATGCTCCTTCATCCGGTGCAATTATAACATACTCTGAATCAAGACCTTTATCAAATGATGTGTTAATATTATGATTTTCTACTAAGTAATCATAAATCATATTTATACAATAAAAGTTATCACAAGGAATATTAAAAAATCCTTGAATTTGTGCTGAATGTAAATCAAAACATACTACTCTATTTACACCTGCTGTTGTAAATAAATCCGCAATATCCTTTGCTGATATACAAGTTCTAGAATTATCTTTTTTATCTTGTCTTGCATATGGATAGCAGGGACATATTAATGTAATATTTAAAGCATCTGATATTTTACAGTTTTTGATTAATAAATAAGTTTCCATTATATGATCATTAATTGAATGATTATTTATTTTATCATTATATGGAGAACTGATTAGGTAGATATTTTTACCTCTAATTGATGAACTAATTGATGTTCTAATTTCTGTATTTGCAAAATAAATAATATTACTATCTAAATATGGTATACCTGATAATGTTGATAACTCTTTTGCTAAACCAATATGAGAATTGGTAGATAATATATAACTATTCATTATTAATTTATAATTATAGAGTTAATTATCTTTATATGTTGTTATATGTGTTATTATATTTATTGATAATTTTAATTTGTATTATATCAATAATATATATATAATATTAACAAAATATATATATATATTTTAAAAAATTGAATCTATAATTATTTAAGAATAAGTTAAGGTAAGTAAGTAATAACCAAGTAAATTATGAGCTCTATTTGTGTACCAGCCGATATTAATGTTTCTACTGATATTGAAGTTGGAGATGTTAAAAACTTAAGCAATGGAGGAAAGATGTGTTTTGTTGGACATAAGGGTAGTCCTCTTATTATTCAAACACCTGAAATGTATGGACCTTTTGGTATGAATTCATTTACTAATGATGATACAGGTGTTACTAAATATTCACTTGATATCTCTTTTAGAGATATGGATAATAGAGAATCTCTTAAACAATTTATGAAATTACAAAAAGATTTAGATGATAAAGTTGTTAAGAAAGCATTTGATAATAGTCAAACATGGTTTAGAAAAAAGTATACTAGTGAAGAAGTTGTACAAGCACTTTATACTAGTCCACTAAAGTATCCTAAAGATAAGGAAACTGGTGAGATTATCTCAAAATATCCACCAACAATGAAAGTAAATCTTCCTCATAGAGATGGTGAATTCAAGCTGGAAGCATATAATAAAGATGCGGAGCCAATTGATCTTAATAATATTACTACTAAAGGTGCTAAATTTACTTGTATTCTACAATGTGGTGGTGTATGGTTAGCTGGTGGTAAATTTGGTACAACATGGAAAGTACTTCAAGTTCAAGTTGTTCCACCTTCTACTATTTCTGGGTTCTCTTTTAAAAAAGTAGAAGGTGATAAGATTGATGATGAAGAAGATGATATTGATAATGATAATTCAGTTTCTAATAATATTCTTAATGATAGTGATGATGATATGTAAAAACTAAAAAACTAAAAAACTAAAAACTAAAAAACTAAAAACTAAAAACTAAAAACTAAAAACTAAAAACTAAAAACTAAAAAATAAAAAATAACTATTTTTTTATTAAATTAAAAATATATTTTTTTAAAGTATTTAAAGGATATACTATTTCTTTAAATAGTTATTAACTATGAGTTCAAAAGATAAGAATTACCGTATTTCAACAATAACTGCTGTTGGTAATATTAATACAATAATTGATTTACAAAAATTCTTTGATAATTTTGAACCTATAGATAATATAGTATATGTTGAATATGGTAAAACTAAGAATATTTCAAATGTAAAAGGTATTCACCCTAAAAAAAATTCTAATAAAAAAAAGAAAAATAGTAAAAGATTTGATAATCAAGCTACTGTTTTCATAAAACTTAAAGATACTACATATGCTAATATGAAAATATTTAAAAATGGAAAAATTCAAATGACAGGATTAAAAGGTATTAATAATGGTATTGAAGCTATTAATATTTTAATTGATTATTTTAAAAATAATAATTCTAATAATATTATTGATAATATTGAAAATATTAAATTAACTAATTATAAAATTTGTTTAATTAATAGTGATTTCAAATTTAATCATAAAATAAAAAGAAATGATTTACATAAATTTATTACTAATAATACTAACTTAGTATGTAGTTATGAACCTTGTATTTATCCAGGTGTTAAAATACAATACTTCTATAATAGTGATAATGATGGTGTATGTAAATGTGAAGATTATTGTGATAATAAAAAAAAAAATTCTAATTGTTCAAAAATTACTATTGCTATTTTTGAATCTGGTTGCACTATTATAACTGGTGCAAAAAATATTAATCAAATTAATACAACATATGACTATATTAATAAATTAATTAATAATAATATTAATTCTTTTAAGAAAAAAGAGTTACCTATATTAAAGTAAGTAAAATTATCTATTTTTTATTGTGTTAACTTTTCTAAAGCTACTTTTTTGTTATGTGTGGCCATTTCTGATAAAGATTTTGTAATTTCTTTTAAACTACTTGATATATCTTGCAATACTTCTACTACATTTACTTTTTTCGATGAACCTCCTTCTAACTTAACATCTGCTTCTAAAAACTTTGTTAATCTAATATATAATGGATCTACTGATAATATAGCTCCTGTACTTACAGAACTTACATCTGATACACTGCTTGCTCCTCCTTCACTAATTAATCCATCTTCACTATATTCACTTATATTATCAGAAATTCCATCAGTTACTTTTAATGATGATAGATCTGGTGTTTCACTTATTTCACTTCCATTTTGATTACCCCCTATTAATTCTGATGATACTTCTTGATTAAGTTCTGTTGCTGAATTTTCAGTTAATGTATTAGATGATATATTTACATTACTAGACTCACTTGTTGTATCTGGAAATTGAGGTACTGCTTCAAATTCACTACCACCTTCTTTTAGTTCGTGTGCGTCTTCCACAAATATTATCTTTTTTTTACCATCTTCCATTTTTATATTTAAATTTATAAATATTTTTTTTAAATAAATTTATTATTATTTATTAATAATAAAATGAAGTTAAATCAAAAAAAATTACTATTTATATTATTAGTATTATTAATATTTGTTAATATATACTATAATAAAAATTTATTGAATTCAAATAATAATAAACTCTTATTACTTTTAATTATTATTGTTCTATACATTTTTTTTAACAAATTTACAAATGGTCGAATAGAAAAGTTTTATGAAAATCAATATAAAATTACTGAACAATTTAATGACCAAATAGAAAATGATGAGCAAGATAATGATAGTGAAAATACTAATCAACATTTAAATAAAATATATTTAAATAAATCTAAATATCATTCTAGTTCACCTTCTATTAATATTGTTAAAACTGAAGACATTTCTATTACTAAACCAGATGATATGTCTACTCTTAGAAAATCTGTTCTTAACTTTTATGAATCTATTACCAAATCAAATGATAGTACTGATGATACTAATGATGATAAAGAAGTTTCCTCTGGTGATACCGCCATTAATGATATTTTTCAGTTTAATTATGCGAGTGTTGATGATCTATTAGATAAAGTTAATCAAAGACAATATGATTTTAAAATAAAATCAGTTGATTTTAATACTAATCCTGTTGATTCTATACAATATAGTAATCTAACTGGTGCACCTACTTCTTCTAGTATTAGCAACGAAGATACTTCTCAAGATACTGCTGATACTTCTCAAGATACTGCTGATACTACTCAAGATACTGCTGATACTACTCAAGATACTGCTGATACTACACAAGATACTGCTGATACTACTCAAGATACTGCTGATACTACTCAAGATACTGCTGATACTACACAACAACCTATTTTAACATATGATAATGTAGTTAAAAGTTTAGAAGATGCGGATAAAGCTGCAAAAGATGGTAAATTCCAAATTTCACCAGTTTCATATAAAAGAAGACTTAAGAAAACTATAATTGATACTAGTGATAATGAAATTACTCAAAATATAGATGATGATGAAGATAATAATACTGATGATGATACCGATACTGATTCTGATGAAATAAGTAAAGAAGAAAAACAAAAAATATATAATACATTATTTAAGGATGTACAAAGAGATGAAAATAGAGATGGTATAAACTTTTATGTTAATAAATTTTTCAGTTCTGTTCAAGATTTATTTAATTAGCTGGTTTTAATCCCCAGTGATTGTTAGGCATTTGATTTGTTTTAGGATAAGCAGAATCAAGAATAATTTGATATTGTGACCTAATAGGCATGTTTTTACTCTCTATATAAAATTTTGGACCTGTTCTTTGTATTGGATAATTTTGTGATCTAAATGGGATTCTATTTCCAACTGGAATCCTTATTATTCTAACAATATTATCAGTTGTATATTTTATTAATAATGTTGGACTTACTATTTCATTGCACATATTTATACAATATGAATTTGGCATTAATATATTAATTTCAAATCTTCTTAAATTTAAATTAACTGTACCCTTATTTGGTGTATTTAAATATGCGATCTCTTTATTTGGATAAGGTAATCCAGACCCAGCAAATGATGTTATATGGTCTGCTGGTGCTGCTGCTAAATAAAATATTTCATCATTATCAACTGAATCATTTATTTTACCTCTAATATTAACTAAATCTACATTTTTTTTTTTAAATATTGTTATATT
>Ga0213859_10001601_pt1 | contig 10039 bp, 12 predicted proteins | sample PICome_2_FD_160133 | JGI IMG/M metagenome (GOLD analysis project Ga0213859, IMG submission 160133) | Coastal seawater microbial communities near Pivers Island, North Carolina, United States - PICO304 | ecosystem: Environmental > Aquatic > Marine > Coastal | place: USA: North Carolina... | reverse complement strand
TCTGTAGAAATAAGGGCAAACATAAGATCAGCAGTAGCAGGGAGACCAAAGGACTCACTAGTGTCAGTAAGCTCAACATCAGAGCTACCATAACCAGAACGAGTGGTCTGCGTGGCAGAAACGATAGGGACGTTTGCTTCGACAGCCAACCCTCTAAGCTCCTCAGCAATACTTTTGACAATTGTATATGAATTGACAGCGCCGCCTCCGCGATACCGAGAGGAAGCACATATATTAAGGTAATCAATGAAAATAATATCAGGTCTAAATGACTTCTTAAGTGCAAGTTCATTAAGAAGTGCTTTAAAGTGTCCACTGTGTGCAGATGCTGTGGGATATTCTTTAATTATAAGAGTGCCCTGAGTTTTTTGTGAAATGTTAGCAACCTTTGACTCAAACATCTGACGTGGCAAACTTGCAATCTCTTGGATATTGACATTCAGAAGATTTGCGTCAATACGTTCTGCAATCTTTTCTTCTGCCATCTCCATTGTGATATACAAAACATTTTTGTTTTGTAGTAAGCAAGAAGAGGCAACGTGACACATAAACAAAGACTTACCAACACCAGTGCCTGCAAGAGCAATGTTGAGAGACTTATTACAAAGTCCACCCTTTGTAATCTTGTTGAAGAAGTCCAAGTCGAAAGAAATCTTTTCCTCAGTCTGATGGTAGAAGTCGTATCTTTCTTCATAGTCATTCAGATAATCGTGTCCTACATGATTATCAAAAGAGACTGCAAGAGCATCAGATAGGATAGATGGAATAGCATCTGGTCCTTTCTTATCCTCATTACCATCTGCAATACTAATGGATTCTACAAGTGCCAAATAGATAGCACGATCGCGACACCACTTCTCTGCAGTATCAATCAACCATTGCTTATCGTTTGGCACATACTCCATATTATTGAGAGAGTCTACTGCTTGCTTGTAGATCTCATCACTCAAATCTGTTCTCTTCTCAATCTCAATCAGAAGAGCAGGAGTCGTGGGTAGACTATTATATTGGATAATAAACTTTGAGATCTCCTCAAAGATTACTTTCTCACTGTAGTTCTCAAAGTATTCTGATCTAACAAATGGAAGAACCTTCCGGGAGAAGTCTTCATTGAAGACCAGATTCTGGATGACTGTAGATTCAATTCTTTCCATCACTTATAATGTAGATATGTACTCAGAATGTATTTGGGACATTCTTTCACCGGTTCACCACGATGTGGAAACAACCACAGAGGTGGGAAGACGACCAGTTTACCCCTCTTTGGTTCTATTGTCAAACCATCAAAAACAGTTTTGCCATCATTGGGAACATCATTAAGATACCACATAAATGACAAAAATCTCTTTGCAGATGCATGGTCTAATACATCTACATGAGTGTCAAACATATCTTCTCCGTCTGGTTCATACCTCTTGATACGAAATTGCTCAAAGGCATGTGATTCGGGGAAGACACGTTTGTCTGTAAATTCATAATAATCATCCCGATACTTAAGAGTTTCTCGTATCAAAAGATTATGTATGTTTGTGTAATCTGAAGAGTTTGCTGTCAGATTAAACTGAGTGAACGATGGTTTCTTTTGTTGATCAAGTCGTTCATGCTTATCTGAATTATTATCAAAGATTTTAATGAGTGTCTCACAAGATTCTTTGCTTAGAACATCATCATAAACACGAACGAACTCATTAAGGCGAACCATAGGAGAACTCACCTTTGGCAATTACATCCAGTTTCTCCATCACTTCAGGAGTGAAGTATTGTTCTGGGTCTTTCAGGACTGCTTTGGCATAGACTTTCTTACCATCTATTTCATAACGTCCGGCAACGTTCTTCCAAAGTCCGCCAATCTCACCGAGTTCAAGAAGACCATAATATCGATCAAGACCACGCTCATCGTAATAAAGACGCACCGTAACATCTTTGTTCTCCTTACTCAAACGCGACTTAGCAGTCTTAGCTTTGATAAGATTGCCGACCACTTCTGTTCCATCCTTTTCTTTTTTCTTGCCGAGATGAATGATTGTAGACGCTGCATATTTGAGTCCACTGCCTCCTCCCATTTCTTTTGTAGGTACATAAGCTCCGATAACATCATAAGTGTGGTTGGTGACAATCATGGGGATGTTTGCTTGACCCAACTTAAGAGTAAGCATCCTAAACGCACCTTTGATAAGTTGGGATTTAGTCATATCCCGAACTTGCTTGTCGTTGAGTGCGTCAGTAATCTCTTTCTCAGTAGAAAGCATTCCTAAGGAGTCTAACACGAACATACAGGGTTTGCGATCTTCTGTGTTCTTTTTCAAATACATGTCCACTGCCTTGAGGGCCTTGCTACGGAACTCTTCGACAGTGACGACATTCACCACAACAACACGTTCCAAATCTAAACCACGACTCGCAAGAAGAGATTTATTAATTGCTGCTTCAGTGTCAAAGTACAGACAGTAACCGTCAGGATTACTATCCAGAAAATTCTTAACAACGGCGAGACTAAAGAAAGTCTTGCCAGTAGAAGACTCCCCAGCAATGGCAGTAATCTTATTCCCAGATACACCACCAAAAATACTACCTGATACAAGTCCGTTAAAAATGTACGAACCCGTGTCCACAAACTGTTCAGTATCGTCGATGTCTGCGGCGAGTTGGGTATATTCATCACCTATTTCTTTTACAATATCTTTAAGAAAATCCATAATTATATTTTAATTAAAGTACAAATCCAAATTGTTCACGAGCAAGTTCTTTATATGAAGTAGGATGCTCTTCCTTCAGGTCTTTGATGTTTTTCATCTTCTGATAAAGTGCAGCATCACCACCCAATCGCAGTGCGCTTACAATAGTATTCAGTTCTTTGTCGTTGATAGGCAGTTCCATTAATGTTCCGTAAAAAGTTTTACACCCAGAGTTTTTATCATTATACCAATTAAGTGAAGAAACTGTCAAGACTGACTTTCTTCTCCACAGACCAACCGATGGCATCCAGAATCACTTTAAGTGGATCCAAGAATGCCTTATTAAATTGCATTTCGTAATCGACGAATCGAGTAAGATCAAGTTCCTTAGGAAAGTCTTGAATAAAAGATATCACATTTTCTCTGGTTGGGTTTGGGTTCTTTAAGTAACAGAATTTAATCTTCTCCCCGTTGTTAATCAGGGCATACTTCTTTTCCAAACCACGCTCTTTTATATAGAAGTTATAAAGAAGTGATCCCCTTACATGCATTGGTGTACCCTTTGCATAAATCGTATTCGAACCTTTATACTTATCGACAGAAGAAACTGAGCGGGGGAACGCTACCTCTTCTGGTGGTAACTTCTGAAAATCCTTACGAGAGTCTTCAATGAACTTAATGACTTCATCCTCAGTGCCACTCATGACCAGTTTCAGACCATCCTTAATCATCTGGCGACAAGGTGCCGGGGTAGATGACTTGACTGCCTCAATGCCCATGATCTTGAGTTTAGGTTCTGCGTAACGCACACCCTCACTGTCCCAGACGTTCAGGATGTATCGCTTCTTCGCAGTCCAGATGCCACGATCTGCGATGTTCTCTCGCTTCATCTGCATCTTCTGGTCATAGGCGTTTACGTAGTCGGCCAACGCTTGATAAGAACTCTCAATATAAGGCTCAAATTCCACTTCACAGACCTTGTTAAGGAAATCGACAATGACCTCAGGAGTTTTCTCTCGGTCTTTGAATACCCAATCAACAAAAGGGCCCAAATTAAGATAAATGGAATCAGTATCTGAAGCAATAACATAATCTACATTCTCAGTTTTAAGAATTTTATTCAATCGTTTGTTCATACGATTCTCAATCCAGCGGATAGATACCTGACCGGACAGAGTGATCGCCTCTGCATTTGCTAGTTTGAAATACCTGAAGTATTGATTACCAATAGCACCATAAGCAGAGTTAAGAGAAATCTTTTTCGCCATTTGAATGTTGTTACATCTGGCGATCTCCTTTTCAAGTGCTTTAGTAGGAGTCTTCTCATACTGCTGCTTGGCAGCGAGCATTTTCTTTTTGAAGATAACTCGGTCACCATACATCTTCTCCATCAACTCAGGTAAAAACCCTTTGACATCCTTGCGATACATTGCACCATTGGCACAGACCGCATAGTCCTTATACATCTCGAACGTTAGTTCTTCATTAAGTATTTTATTAACTGTTGTTGTTGGGTGCCTGGTGTCCTGTAATGTCTCTGGTGAGATATTGTATTGCATAATAAGATGAGGATACAGAGAGTTAAGGTCAAAAGAGACCACCCAATCATACTTTCCTGGAATCGGTTCCTTGACATAAGCGCCTGCGTACTGAGAGTCTTTCTCAGATCTCTCCTTTGGAGGGATGACAATGTTTTTCCTCTTTAAGTAGTTATAGATAATCGCATCCCAAGTTCGTACCTGAAAGAATACATCGTTATAATTTACCTTGGCGTCATATGCCATAGTCAATGCCAACTCAATCAGTTTCATCTTGTCTTCCAGACGGTCAACAAGTTCCACGTCAATGATGTTGTATTCGATGAACTTCTGCCAGTTTCCTGTATAGAAGTCCTTAAAGGTATCAAACTCAGAGTGGTCTAACTTACGTTGACCCAGTTCCACAAATGCAATGTGATCCAAACGATACGACTCTTGATTAGTATAGGTAAACTTCTTATACAAGTCAAGGTAGTCAATCACACTGATACCTGCCAACTCACAGGTAATCTGTGGGCGACCATGCATCTGAATCTCACGTTGACGAACGTTACCCCAAGGAGAAAGTTTCCTAACAACCTTCTCACCCATCAAACGCTCAATACGTCTTACGATGTAAGGAATATCATATAGTTCACAGTTCCACCCTGTGATGACATCAGGGGAGACCTGTTGCCACCATTCTAGGAAGCGATCGATAAGGTTATACTCATCCTCACACAAGACAAAGGTAACATCCTTGCGTGTGTTGTTAAATGGTCGAGAAGCAAAGCAGGTGATATGTTTGGTGGCGGCATCCTGCAATGTGATGGCAAGAAGTTCCTCCGCAACATTGTGAATGTCAGGGAAACCTTCCTCAGCAGCAACCTCAATGTCAATCGTGTAGAGTCCAATCTTGGAGATATCAAACTTGATTTCATCCTCAGGATACTTGTCAGAAATATACTGAGCAACATACCGGTCATTACCATAAATGGCAAATCCCTGAACGTCCTTGTATTTCTCTACAAACTCCTTACAGTCTGAAATCTTACCGGGTTTGATTGGTTCTACATTCTCACCATCGAGTGTCTTCCACTTAGACTCTTTCTTTGATGGAACATAAAAGGTTGGAGCAAACGGTTCCCTGTAAGAGAATTGCTTGCCATTCTCATATCCACGTACCAGCATTTCATTGAACCGCTGGTAGACATTAGTATAGAATCTCATTTAGTCAGGGACTCGTAATCATCAAGTAATTTTTTGTTGGGGTCAACCATTGTGAGTATCTTATCAGAACTCATCATGACAAACTCATCGTCTGTCACATCAATTAACCAAGGCGAGAGTTCTCCATTCTCAAGTAAGTGAGGTTTGGTCAGTTTACAATCGGGCATACCGATCTCTGCAGCAACCTCCTCGATATTACTCACTAAAAGTAACTTGTTCGTTAAGACTAGAACTTGTACTATCGGTGGATCCGGTTCCAGACTCTCCGGCATCGAGTCTGATGGTAGCATCATCTCGTCCGTTGCTTTCGTAACCTCTTCCATTTTCTCTCCTTGTATATGAATCTAAAATTGAATCCAGTGGATCAGTAATACAAACCACCCAATCCTTATTTACAAAAAAATCTGTGTCCTTTGAAAGAGACATCCATTTACGAAATACTACATGATACTTTGGTGTTGCATCTTCTGTTAGCAATTCAGGAGTTTTGATTTGTACAGTGTGCGGATCTGTAAACAGATACTGCACCAGATTATCGTCAGAGTCACGAAACTCTTTAATATCTGCAATTACTTCTTCATTAGACTTCAATAGTGCTAGTTGTACGCTCATAATCAGTGCTTACCTCCTATACATTATACCACAAAAAAATGGGGGTAGCAACTGGATTTTGCCAGTTGCCCCCCAGCGGCGACGATATGCTCTATTTATAATCTATGCTCAACTGTTTCTGTTTAAAGATAGTCTTTACGTTGATGGTGTTCTGGAACAACCTTACCTAAGGTAATTACTAGAAGCCCATCCTCAAACTCAACTGATCTAACTTCCGTTTCGTCACTGAGTGTCCATGATCGTGTGAAAGATCTTTGAGCCACTCCTCTGTGGACATAATTTGTTTCAGATTCTTTGTCTTCTTTTTTTCCATCGACAAAGAGTTTTCCGTACTCTGTGTAGACATTAACTTCTTCTTTTTTAAATCCTGCTAGTGCTAATTCAAGTCTCGACTCTACGTTACTAACTTGAACTAAGTTGTATGGTGGATAATTGGTTGTTGTTTCGTGCTGGTTAAACAACCTAGTAAAGTATTCATCCATACCAATACTATGCTTATTTATGCGGTCAATCAAGGCAGGCAGATCCGCAGCGTGATATCGGGTGACTTCTCCCATGGTTTTAGCTCCTTTAAAAGCGAGTTTGTGTTTTGTGTACCCTTTCGGCGTACATCATTATTTAACCACAAAGCATAAAAAAAGGGAACCGTAGTTCCCCTACTTTTTTATTCGGTTGCTTCTACTTTTTTCTTCTTCCCGATGTTGTATTTGGTCTCAAGTATCCACTCATTCTTCTCTTTATATGCTAACACCTTGATTTGATTCAAGGGTGCAATATCTGTAACTTTCTCTGGTTCAATTACAGTAACCAGACCCCAATCACAAAGCAGTTGAATAATTCTGTTACGTCTCTGAACATCATTCACTGTCAGGTTGGCGTGCTTACCATCCAAGGCAAACAGTTCCTTAAAGTGTACGATGTAATACCGTCCCTGCTTGTGCAGGATATGACATGACTGGTAGATTTTTTTCTCTTTACGAGATGCGACTCCAATTCTCGTCAGAGTTTCACGTACCTTTAGAAAGTCGTCGGGTTCATTCAAGGTAACTTCAATCATTTGGTCGGCAGACCAACGAACTTCAGGTTCAGTAATCATCTTTTTCCTCCAGTCTCAAATTTAGATTTAATGAATAACAATTGTTCTTTGGTTAGGATGCTCAGAGCCTGTTTTGCTTTTTCGTTATTATATCCATAATAACGTTTTACATAATCTAAATCTCTGATCTCGTCCTTGCGGAGCCAGGGAGAGAATCTCTTCCGTTTCCTCACACTATTTAGATAAAATGAATATTGAAGTTTTGGATCCAGATGTGAATTCAAATTCATTTCATTAGCAAATAGAACCGTATCTAAATGACCAGACATGCAGCGATTTACAATATACGCTGGAAATTTTGCTGAAGGATCTTCCTCAAGAAGATTCTTCTTATTCATATTAATCGAGTTCAACCAATCTTTTAGTTCCAATGTCGAATCACTCCGCTAATAATAAAAATGTTAGTAACCATGTAAGACACAAAAATAACGGTGCGTATGCTAGCAACGTAATTGTCATAAGGAGCTGTTTTGTCGTCACTGAAACTTCCCAATGCATACTTCCATATTCTCCATATCCTCAACGAATAATTTGAATGTCGTCGTCTTCTGTCCATAGTTCAACCTTATCTCTAAATCTTCCTTCTGCCTTGAGTTTCTCATATCTCTTAGTTGCCTTTTTCTTCCACCAAGCAATAATATTCTCAAGGTAAAACTTATCAAAGTTTTGTCCAGGAATTAATTTATCTTGCTCTCCAAGAATCACTTCACGGACATTTGAATATCCATAGTCTGAGATGTAGAAACGTTTCTTTTGTGTGAGACCAAAAGCAGTTTTAATAACATCATTAAAGTGAATCAACTTGTCTTGGTCTTGAAGAGAGTTTTTAATGATAGAGATCATCTTTGTCTGTCTCTTCATCTTTTTAGAAGATGCTTTGTTGTCAGTCAAAGGTGTATTATCATTCAGTCTTGTAAACTCATTGTGGAGTTTATGAAACTGTTTGTCATGCATCAGAGGAAGGAATTTACTCTCAGTTAGTCCTTTATACCTCATGAATGGTTTAAGACCATCATACTGTGAGGCACTGGTAGCAGACCCGTAGAGAGACGTTGTTTCAAACAGAGCAATGTCCTTCTCGAATACTTCATTCAAGGTCTCACGGGCAAAATGGGAGCAACACAGCAATGCTAGAAGTTTGCCACCAAGATAGTTATATCCAAATGGTTGAGATGGAACAATGACAAATCCCATAGCAGCATGTCTATTAAAGATAGACAGATCTGGTTGATGCCCCAACCACAGATTCCTAGGTTTAGAATTAATTGTTGGAGATCCAAATCGGATAAACCCCAACACTTTCTTTGTATTTTTCTCAAAGATCATCCAACGCAGTTCCCTTCCAGGGATGTTGGATTCATTATTATGAGAAGAAACTGCTCTCAAAAGATTGACATAATGTTCCTGAGGAACGCCGCCCTGAAAGCGGTTACCTACAAACTTAATGTCAAATTCCATATCCTGAGGATGAATATCTTCATTAAAGAACTCATCCTCAAGAGACACCAAAGATGATGAAGAAGAGATAACTTCTTTCTTCACAAACCTTAGGTAGTCTTCAATATTAGTAAAGTGGGAGAAATAGTTAATAAACTCATCTGCTGCCCACTGTGCAACTTCTTCAGATACAATCATAGAATCAATTTTTTATCGGGGGTAGTAATTCCGCCAAACATCTCACAATACTTGTTTTTCACAGAAGGGTCAAGTGATGCGATATAAACAATGAATTGCTTTGAAACTGTAATCTCAGGTTCCTGCTTGTCAACTACAGAGGCCCAAGGAATAAATCCAACACTCTGTTGTTGAGGAATACAAACCAATCCATTTCTTACGGTGATGGTATCATCAGATTCTTCAACGATTTCTGCAACTACCTCTTCACCAGTGCTAATACGTAATAGTTTTACATTCATTTGATTATAAACTCCAAAAGGGTGGTCATTCTATTAAAACTTTGGGACATTTCTCTATATCCAGACCCAACATAAATTTGTCCAAGGACAACGGAAACCGTAGCGATTCCCCAAAAAATATAATAATGTTTTGATTTCATTTGATGATTCTTGTTTTTCATAATGTTAAACTGTTAATCACTAAAGGGAATAAGCGGTGTTCTGCCTGTTGGACTCTATTGGTGAGTGTTTCGATAGTGTCCTTTGGGCAGATGGGAACCACAGACTGCTCTATTATTGTACCAGAATCTAGTTCTTCTGTCACGTAGTGAACCGTACATCCAGTAATTTTATCTCCACTTTCCAATGCCTGCTGGATGGCATTCAGTCCTTTATATTTGGGAAGGAGTGATGGGTGAATATTAATGATATTCTTAAATGATGAAATAACTTTTGGTTTTAAAATCCTCATCCAGCCAGCAAGAACAACTAAATCTACCTTGTATCTTTTTAGAATAGAAATAATCTTATCTTCTTCTGTTGATTTGCATCTTGCATATGGAATTCCAAGTCTTTTTGCTCTTTCAACAGCACCACAGTCCTTTATATTATGAATCATCACCTCAACTTGATGATCTGGGCAATTGTTGACTATGTTTTCAAAATTAGTGCCATTGCCGGAGCACATGACTCCTATTTTCATGTGCCTTCAACACTCCATACTTTAAATTCATAATCCTCAATAACTTCGTTAGCGAGGAATCGTTTGCAAAGTCTTTTGATTTCTTCATTGGCATAGTCTTCATCCTTTGCCTCAAAATCAATCTCGATCAGTTTACCCAATCGTAATTTGTTAAATGTCATGTCTGACATATTAGCACATGCCGCACGAACAGCATTGCCTGCAGAGTCGTCAACTGCTGCTCTCAACCTGACGTAAATTTTTGTCTTGAATTTCATTTTCAAATTTAGCAATCAATTTTGCAACTTGCTTTTTATCCGTGCCACAGGAGC
>Ga0213859_10001598_pt1 | contig 10052 bp, 11 predicted proteins | sample PICome_2_FD_160133 | JGI IMG/M metagenome (GOLD analysis project Ga0213859, IMG submission 160133) | Coastal seawater microbial communities near Pivers Island, North Carolina, United States - PICO304 | ecosystem: Environmental > Aquatic > Marine > Coastal | place: USA: North Carolina... | reverse complement strand
AAAAACTTATAAGTTTGACATTATCTATTACGATGATGAATCAAACCCTAAGAGAGCTGCACAGCTTGCAGAAAGATTAATTTCACAAGATGGTGTTGAGTTTATGCTTGGCCCATACAGTTCAGGTCTTACAAAAGCTATTGCACCTGTAACTGAAAAATATGGTGTTCCAATGGTAGAGGCGAATGGTGCTTCTAGATCTTTGTTTACTAAAGGTTACAAATATCTATTTGCAGTATTAGCTCCGGCAAACTTATATCTTGATGTAGCAATTGAAACAGCAGTTGAGCTAAATGGTGGAAAACCAGTAAGAATTGCTCAAGCATTTGAACAAGATGCTTTTTCACAGGATGTTAGATTAGGTATTTTAGATGCTGCAGAAAGAACTGGATCTGAAATCATCATCGATGACAAACTGCCTAAAGAGTTAAATGATATGGCTGCAACTTTGGTTAAAGTTAAACAAATGAAACCAGATGTTTTAGTTGTATCAGGTCATACTAAAGGTGCATTGACTGCAGTAAGACAAATTGCTGAAATGAAGGTCGATGTTCCAATGTTGGCTATGACTCACTGTGATGCAGCGAAATTATCAAAACAACATGGTGCTAATTCTCAGTATGCACTATGTGCTTCTCAATGGCATAAATCTCTGACTTATAAAGATGATTTCTTTAAAGATGGAATGACCTATGCTGCAGACTTTGAGAAAGAGTTTGGATATGATCCACCATACCAATCTGCTGAGTCTTCAGCTGCGTTATTGGTGTTCAAAGATGCATTTGAAAGAGCTAATTCTTTTGATCAAAAGAAAGTAAGAGATGCTCTTGCAGCTACTAACATGCAAACATTCTATGGAAATATTAAATTTGCACCTGGCGGTCAGAACGTTGATAAGCCAATGGTACTTTTCCAAGTAATGTGTGATGATGCTGGTAAGTGTGAAAACAAAGTTGTTGCTCCATTAAAATGGGCATCTGCTAAGTTAATTCACCCAATGCCTAAGTGGTCTGAAAGATAATAATTAAAAATTGAGCCCCCTGGTAATAGGGGGCTTTTTTTTATATAAACCAAAAAAGATTTTATGGATTTTCTTGTATTTCAATACCCAATGATAACTGTTCAAGCTTGCTTGGATGGTATTCTTTTAGGAGTATTGTTCGCATTAATTGCTTATGGAATGGCACTTCAATGGGGTGTTATGAATATAATTAATATTGCTCAAGGAGATCTTGTTATTTTAGGAGGATACATTGCGTACTTTATGTATCTTTATGGTATTCATCCAGCATGGGGAGTAATTGTTGCTCCAATTATAATGTATTTCGTAGGTATTGCGATCTATAAACTGGTTATAAATAAAGTAGTCGATAGAGATTTATTTATCTCAATTTTAGCTACATTTGGAATAAGTATTTTATTCATGCAATTAATGAACTTTGCATTTGGTGCAGATGTTGTGCTTGCAAATTCGCATTATGGTACAACAATGTTGTTTGATAATAATGTTGTTCTTCCTAATTCAAAAATATTTTCAGCATTTATCAGTATTTTATTTGCAGTTTGCTTAGTGATTTATATGAAAAAATCTAAGCTTGGACGAGCAATTAGAGCAACTGCTCAAAACGCACGTGCTGCAAAAATTTTAGGAGTAGATACTGAAAAAGTATACGCAGCAACTTTTGGAATTAATGCTGCTTTATGTGGTGTAGCTGGAGCTTTAATCTCTATAACATTCACTATTCACCCTTATATGGGATTACCTTATACGATTAGATCTTTTATGATTGTTATTGTTGCTGGTTTAGGAAATTTACCAGGTGTTGCAATGTCAGGTATGGGATTAGGAGTTTTTGAGGAATTTGCAGATTATATTTTAGGAACAGAATTTAGAATTGGATCAGTATTTTTATTACTAGTCTTAATTTTAGTTTATCGAAGATTTAAACTTTCAAGAAAGAGAGAGTACTTAAAATGAGAAAAGTTAAAATCAATGATAATCAAGGTCAAACAGTTGAAGTTGACATAGATAAATTTAAAAAACACTTAGATGAATATCATTCATCAGGCTCAAGTGTACATGATGAAGATGGTCATTATTTTACAGTAGATCAAAATTTCAGAGAAAAAATTAATAGTCTATATGAACAAAAATAATTTAATACTTTATATAGGAATTTTAATATTTGGTTTAGCAGCACCATTTATATTTCCAGCATTTAAAGTACAATTATCAATTCTTTGCATTCTAATTGTTCTTGCAACTACTTGGAATATCCAAGGAGGGGAGATGGGATACAATACATTTGGAAATATTTTGTTCTATGGACTGGGTATGTATTTGTGTGCTTCAGTTCAAGTTGGAATGTTTTTTCCATTAGCAGAGTGGACAGAAAGTGGTGGTGAAAAAACATTTGTACATACTCCTACCCAATTTTTCCAAGGTATGGCAATGGGACTTGTTGTTGCCGCAGTGGTTCCAACTATTGTTGCTGGTTTAATTGGTTATGCAATATTAGGATTGAGAGGCCACTATTTTGCTATTTGTACTCTAGGATTAGGAGTAGCTGCTGGTGAAATTTCTGGAGGAATTGAAATTATTGGAGCAGGACAAGGTTTTACAACTCCACCATTTCCTAATGTAGGAGGCTTAGAAGCTAGAGGAGAATTCTTTTACTTTTTAAGTTTTATAGTTTTAGTTTTGACATTTATAACTGTGAAAGCGATTTACTCTACTAGATTTAAGTTAATCCTTAATGCAATCAGAGACAATGAAGACAAGGCTGAAGCTATGGGAATTGCAACAATGAAATATAAAATTATTGGTTGGATGATTTCTGCATTTTTCTGTGGTCTTGCAGGAGGAATAATGGGTGGACTAGTTGGATATATCGACTCAACAGATGTTGCTTTTGATGGAAGAGAAATGGGAGTGTTCATGGTTTTAATGGCAATATTAGGTGGTAAAGGAACTCTTTGGGGACCAGTTATCGGTGCAACAATATTCCATATTTTTAAAGAAGGATTTTGGACATTCTTCCTAGGCTGGCAGTATGTAGCCTTGGGCGTATTAATTGTGGTGATCGTAATTTATTTCCCTGAGGGACTAATGGGATGGTTAAGAGAAAAATATCCTCACAGATTTGGAGAGGTAGTTGATGAAGCTGATCGAAAGGCTCAGGTAGAGATAAAATGAGTATTTTAGAAGTTAATAATGTTAGTAAATCTTTTGGAGGAGTAAAAGCTAATGTTGATATCTCCATGTCAGTTGAAAAAGGTAAAATAGTGGGATTAATTGGCCCAAATGGATCAGGAAAAACAACTTTATTTAATTCAATTGTAGGCACTTATCCAATAGACCAGGGTTCAATTAAATTTAATGGAAAAGAAGTTTCTGAACTTCCTGTTCCCGTAATAGCAAAGCTAGGTTTATTAAGAACATTTCAACAAACAAGAATATATGGAAAACTGAACTGCATTGATAATATGCTAATTAGCCATAAGGGTAGTGATGAAAATATATTAAAACTGTTTTCAAAAATACCTCAAGAGCTTACAGAAAAAGCAGAAAATTTACTAAATTTTGTTGGTTTATATCAAAAGAGAAAACTTAGAGCAGGTGATTTATCTTTTGGACAACAAAAACTTTTAGAACTTGCTATGGCATTAATGAATGAACCAGAAATGCTTTTACTAGATGAACCAACAGCAGGAATAAATCCAACTTTAATCAATGGAATTATTGATAGATTGATAAAAGTAAATCAAGATTTTGGTATCACTCTTTTAGTTATTGAACACAATATGAGAGTGATCATGCAATTAGCGGAGAATATATTTTGTTTAGCTCACGGTAAAATGTTAGCAAATGGTTCACCAGATGAAATTAAAAACGATAAGCGTGTTATCGATGCATACCTAGGAGCCCAATAATGTCAAATCAATATGAAGTTTTAGGAAAAGCTCCAACACCAGAAGATTTAAAAAAACTATCTCCAAATGAAATACATCTTACAATTAAAAATTTAAATGCTGGGTATGGTAAAATGGAAATTTTACATAATTTTGATTTATTCGTGAACAAAGCACAATCATTGTGTTTGATTGGACCAAACGGAGCTGGTAAATCTACAATTCTTCACTCAATTTATGGATTTACAAACATCTTCTCTGGTCAAATTGAAATAGAAGGAAAAGAAATTACAAATCTTACACCAGCTGAAAAATTAAAATCAGTTGGAATTGCATATATCTTACAAGACAATTCTGTATTCCCAGATATGACAGTTGAAGAAAACTTATTAATGGGTGGATATATTAAAGATAAAACCGAAGAGTCTTTTGAAGAAGCTGAAAGAATTTTAGAAAAATACGAGAGATTAAGAAATAGAAGAAATCAGCCTGCTAAAGTTTTATCAGGTGGTGAAAGAAGATTGTTAGAAATCTCTAGAGCTTTAGTTATGAAACCATCCGTTCTATTAGTTGATGAACCTTCAATTGGTTTAGAACCTAGATATATTGACATGGTTTTTGAAATTTTGAGAGATCTTCAACAAAATGAAAAGAAAACTATTATATTAGTTGAACAAAATGCCAAAAAAGGACTAGAATTTGCAGACATTGGATATGTATTAGTATCTGGACAAACTGCAATTGCTGGCAAAGGGGATGAGCTATTGCAAAACCCTGATGTTGGTAGACTATTCCTTGGTGGCTAATGATAAATAAAGATTTCTTTTTTAAAGGCTATAAATCAATACTAGCTCACGATAGCCCAGCAATAGCTTTAGGTTGTTGTTTTATTGCTATAGGAGCTCTTTTAAAAAATCTTGGCTTCAATATTCAAGAAAGCATTTTTTCTACCATGCTGACTTATGCATTGCCAGGATCTCTAGTTATGGCAGAGTCTTTATTGGTTGGCGCTTCTTTGTTAAATATTTTTTTAGCAGTTTGGTTTGTTAATGCTCGTTTATATCCAATGGCTGTTTCTTTGTTTCCATTAATGATGCATGAAGATCAACCAAAGTGGAAATATTATTTTTCATGCCATTTCATAGCTGTATCAGCTTGGTTGATTATGAAGAGTAATTATAAGACTATTCCAGAAAAATATAGAATTGATTATTGGATAGGGATTGGAAGCGCTACTTGGAGTGTTGCTGTAATTGGGACTTTAATAGGTTTTTATTTTTCAGAATATTTAAACAAAGAAATGATGATGGGTTTAGCTATTTTAAATCCTGTATATTTTTTATGCATGATGGTAGGAGCGTCAAAAACAAGACAAGTAACTTTATCAGTTTTACTTGGAATTATTTTGGGACCTGTTTTTTATTTTTTTTCACCTGAATGGTCTATTTTATTAGGTGGAGTAGTTGGTGGCACTATTGCTTACTTAATAGGAGAAAAAAATGTCAACTAGTATCGTTTTAGCAATTTTGGTGACATCCCTTGCAACTTTTTTATCAAGATTTCTTGGAGCAATAAGCTCAGAAGGTATAAAAGAAACTTCTAAGATATTTAAATGGTTTAACTGTTTAGCTTATGCAACTTTAGCAGCCCTAATTGCAAGAACAATAATTTTTCCAGTTGGTGTAATGGATGACTCAAGCTACTTAGTAAGATTTGTTGTTGTTGTACTATCCTTAACTGTTTTTTTTATTTCTAAAAAAAATTATGTTTATCCCACAATTTTCTCTGCCATAAGTATGGCAATATTAGTTAATTATTTCTAAATAAAATTGATTTATTAAAAAACTTAACTTAAGGTTTCTTATGGAAAAAATACCTGGTTTAGAAATTCAAGAACATGACAAATCAAAAAGAATTTTGAATATTAAAATTACTGATGAGATTATTAAGAAATTAGTTTTTCCATTTAATAAATTTGACATAACAGCTTTAGAACTAAAGCCTTTTACAAGGTTTACAATAGCAAAAAGTTTAGATGATTTAACAGAAAATAAACTTAGTAAACTAATGAACTCAATAATTAGAGATCGTTCAACTGGTTGTTTTATAATTGGACCAAAAAATATTTCACCAAAAATTAATGATAAATTTTTAGTAAAATTATCAACTGCCATTGCCTATTTGATTGGAAATCCTAACCATGATTCAATGGCAGGAAAATACTATGCTCGTTTCCATGTTAAACACGAAGACGCGAGTGACTCTTATTTAAGAAAAGCTTACCGTAATATGGATCTTCATACAGATGGAACTTATGTTAAAGAAATTACTGATTGGTTAATTATGACAAAGTTAGAAGAAGAAAATGTAGAGGGTGGAGAGACTGCGATGTTGCATTTAGATGATTGGGAACATTGCAAAGAACTATCAAATGATCCTGTGGGTAAACAAGATTTTCTTTGGAGCTCACCTAAGAGTAAAAATGTAGATTATAAAGTTGAGCATCCAGTTTTTTCTTCAGATGATAAAGGAAGACCACATATTTCATATATTGACCAATTTCCTGAACCAAAAAACATGGAACAAGGCAATTTTTTACAGAGATTATCTGATGCTCTGGAAGGAAGTGAAAATAAAGTAATTACAAAGTTACCGGTTGGTTGCTCTATAATTGCAAATAATTATTTTTGGCTTCATGGAAGAAAACCTTTCAAAGAAAATAAAGAATTAAGCAGAGAATTGTTGAGAATTAGAGGATCTTTTTTTGTTAATTAATTCAATATAATCAATATAAAGTAACCAAAATATTATGATTTTAGGTTTTATTGGTACGGGTAAAATTGCATCTTCAGTAATAACTGGAATATGTAAATCTAACCTTAAATATAAAAAAATAATAATTTCTCCAAGGAATAAGCAGATTGCCAAAAGTTTAAAAAAAAAGTTCAAAAAAATAGTTATTGCTAAAGATAATCAACAAATTGTTGATGAATCTACTTGGGTATTTTTATCTATAACACCTACGGTGGGAGAGAAGATAATTAAAGATTTAAAATTTAAGTCTAGTCAAACAATTGTTAGCTTTATATCTACAATAACTCTATCACAGTTAAAAAAAGCCATTAAAGTAAAAGCAAAAATAGTAAGAGCAATTCCTTTGCCACCAATATCATTAAAGAAAGGACCAGTTCCAATTTGTCCTCCAAATTCAAAAGTGAAAGCTTTTTTTAATCATTTAGGAACTACTGTAGAAATCAAAAATGAAAAATCTTCAATAAACTTTTGGTCTACTTCTGGAATGATGGCACCTTTTTATGAAATGCAAAGAGTAATGTCTGATTGGTTAGTTAAAAAAGGGGTAAAAAGAAATAATGCTCAAAAATATATAACTTCTTTGTTTTTAGCTTTGTCAGAAGATGCAGTTATACATTCTAAAGAAAACTTAAGAGAGTTAGTTAAAGAGTCGCAAACACCTAAGGGATTAAATGAGCAGGGTGTAAATGAATTGTCAAAATCTGGTTTTTATAAATCATTAGAGAAAACTTTAAATAGCATTTACAAAAGATTAGATAAATAAATGTCTGATAATATTTTAGAGATAAATAATTTATCAAAGTATTTTGGAGGACTTGCTGCAGTTTCTGATTGTTCTATAAAAGTTAAAAGAGGAACTATCACAGGTATAATTGGACCAAACGGATCTGGCAAAACAACTTTATTTAATTTAATTGCAGGAAATTTAAAATCTTCAGGTGGGAGTGTAACATTTGATGAAGAAAATATCACAGATGTTCCATCTTATGAATTATTTTCAAAAGGATTACTTAGAACTTTTCAAATAGCTCATGAGTTTTCAAATTTGTCTGTTCTAGAAAACTTGATGATGGTTCCAGGAAATCAATCAGGTGAAAAGCTAATGACAGCTTTATTCAAGCCAGGGTTAGTTGCAAAAGAGGAAGCAGAAGTTAAAGAAAAAGCAAAAGAAGTAGTTGAATTCTTAAATCTAGGGCATTTGTCAAATGAGCTTGCAGGAAATCTTTCTGGAGGTCAAAAAAAATTGTTAGAACTTGGAAGAACTATGATGGTTGATGCAAAATTAGTATTACTGGATGAAGTAGGGGCAGGAGTAAATAGAACTTTATTAAAAGATCTCGGCACTGCAATCGAAAAGCTAAATAAAGAAAAAGGTTATACTTTTTGTATGATTGAGCATGATATGGATTTTATAGGGAGATTATGTGATCCTGTGATTGTTATGGCTGAAGGTTCGGTTTTATTTGAGGGTACGGTTGATGAAGCTAAAAAAGATGAAAAGGTAATAGAAAGTTATCTTGGCAGAGGATCAAAATTAAAGGATGAAGTTTAATGGCATATTTTGAGGGAATAGAGATGACTGGTGGTTATGGAAATGGACCAGATATAATTAATTCTTGTTCTGTTGAAGTAAACAAAGGAGAAATTGTTTCTATTCTAGGACCTAATGGTGCTGGAAAATCTACAGCTATGAAAGCAATGTTAGGTTTATTAAATTTAAAATCTGGATCAGTTAAAATTGACGGTAAAGATATTTCAAAACTTTCTCCACAGGATAGAGTTAAACAAGGAATTTCATTTGTTCCTCAAACAAAAAATGTTTTTGCGGGAATGACGGTTGAGGAAAATTTAGAAATGGGCGCTTTTTTAGTAAACTCTGAGATAAAAAATATTATTGAGGAAATTTACGAACTATTTCCAATCCTTAGAGAAAAAAGAAACCAAATGGTAGGTGAATTATCTGGTGGTCAAAGACAACAAGTAGCACTTGGAAGAGCGTTAATGATTAAACCGACAGTACTAATGTTAGATGAACCAACTGCAGGGGTATCACCAATTGTTATGGATGAATTGTTTGATCATATCGTTAAAGTAAAAAGAACTAATGTTGCTATTTTAATGGTAGAACAAAATGCTAAACAAGCATTAAATATTTCTGATAGAGGCTACGTATTAGTTACTGGAGAAAATCGTTATTCAGGAACAGGCAAAGAATTATTGAACGATCCAAGAGTAAGAAGCTCTTTCTTAGGAGGATAATATGGATCTTATTAATGCAATAATTCTTTTACTAAATTATATTTTTATTCCAGGACTTACTTACGGTTCTCAATTAGCTTTGGGTGCAATTTTTGTTACTTTAATTTATGGAATTCTGAGATTTGCTAATTTTGCAACTGGAGACATGATGTCATTTGGAACCATGATGACAATTTTATTCACTTGGTATTTTCAATCTTTAGGTATTTCTCTTGGAGTTCTGCCTACAGCTTTAATTGCACTTCCATTTGGTATTTTTTTTATGATTTTATACATGCTTACAATCGATAAATTTGTTTTTAAGTATTACAGAACTCAAAAAAGTCCTCCAGTTCAGTTTGCTATGGTTAGTATCGGTGTGATGTTTGTGACCCAAGCAGTTGTTAGAATTATAATAGGTCCAGGAGATAGAAGGTTTTTTGATGGAGAAAAATTCATTATCAAGGCTAGAGAATTTAAAGAAATGACAGGTTTAAACGAAGGACTCGCCCTTAAATCTACTCAGGTCATTACTATTTTTGTTACAATAGTTTTAGTCTCTTTATTGTTCTGGTTTTTAAATAAAACTAAAACAGGAAAAAGCATGAAAGCTTACTCTGATAATGAAGATCTTGCTTTGCTTTCAGGAATAGATCCTAAGAAAATAGTATTGGTAACCTGGGTAATTGCAGGAATTTTAGCTACTATTGGAGGAGCTTTGTATGGTTTAGATAAAAGTTTTAAACCTTTCACTTACTTTAATAATATGCTTCCTATTTTTGCTGCAGCAATTGTTGGAGGAATTGGAAATCCTTTTGGTGCATTTTTGGGTGGCTATGTGATTGCTTTTTCAGAAATTTTATTAACATATGCATATAAGAAATTTTTTATGTACATATTACCTGAAAGTATGGAGCCAGAGGGCTTAGTCCAATTACTTTCGACAGATTACAAATTTGCGGTTTCATTTTCAATCTTGGTGATTGTATTACTTTATAGACCATCAGGGATATTCAAAGGGAAAGTATTGTGAGAAAAAATCTAAACGTTATTGCAGCATACAGTATCATGATGGTTCTAATTCTATT
>Ga0213859_10001597_pt1 | contig 10054 bp, 9 predicted proteins | sample PICome_2_FD_160133 | JGI IMG/M metagenome (GOLD analysis project Ga0213859, IMG submission 160133) | Coastal seawater microbial communities near Pivers Island, North Carolina, United States - PICO304 | ecosystem: Environmental > Aquatic > Marine > Coastal | place: USA: North Carolina | collected... | reverse complement strand
CGTATTCTAAGCGAAGATATGTTCAAGACGAAATCATGGAGTATATCAACAATGAAATATACAACAATATAGATACTCTCAAGCACCATTATGAATTGTTTGAAAAAGAAGTATCAGTCATTTACAAAATGCCAAACGAAACATTTTACAAACTAAACTTTACCATTGAGTTTGAAGGCGGAATGTTTCGTCAAATGCAGAAGGATTAAATAGGCTGAAACATAATGAATTATTGTGTTTGACATTATCATACCTATTTTTCGCATATCCGAAACCTTTTTGATTAGGGCATTGGATTCAGTTAAGCAACAATCCTTTGAAGAATATCAAGTATTCGTTATTGATGGCACACCTGCTGAATACAAGACTTATGATGCAAAAGAATTAGTATCGTCTTATGGTAATCAGTTTTCTTATTTGGTTCAAGAGCCGACCTATAAATTAGTAGGCGGTGCAAGAAATCAAGGAGTTTATGCAGGTAATAATCCATATCTCGCTTTCTTAGACGGTGATGATTATTGGTATAAAAATTACTTATTAGATATGAAAGACGAAATAGAAAACTCAAATGACAAAATCAAAGTATGGTCTTGTGCATTAGATTGCGAGTTTCCTGTATATTCAACCAAAACGGGTTATCACAAAGTAGAAAGGGTTTATGGTTATTACCCCGAATACTTGTCCGTATTAGAAACGCATCCACATTTGGCTTATTATTTCCTTTTAGGACACCCCCCTGCACCGACAGGCACTATCATAGAAAGGAATGTGTTTATTGAAAACAACGGCTATGATGAAGAGTTAGGTATCATTGAAGACACCGAATTATTGTTGAGAATCGTTGGCGACCCTCGCAAAGTTAGTATTGAAAATAGAAATCATTATTTGTTTTGTCAATTCATTGGTGGCTATCATTATATCGGTGAAGAAAACACTACAAAGAGGGGAAAGCAAAGTGGAGTTTCCGCATTGACAACAGATATTTCAAGTTATTTTGAAGAAAATGGGCGAAAATTTGTTAAAACTCATCCTTACCCGGTGGCTGAAGACTTGCCTAAAGAATTGCCCGATGGTTTTTTAGAAACAACAAAAGGCGTAATGAGAATGCGGATTTTGAATGCTTAAATACCCGTTCATCAACCTTTAGATAACCCTTTAGGTAATTTATTTGTATGACCGAACAGTCACGCATAATTACACTTGAAACACCCATTGGCGAAGTCAAAATCCCCTACAATGAAGAAAAGGTAGTAGATATTTTTCGCAAAATTAACAAGGTAGGCAATCAAGAAAAGACATTAGAAGATTGTAAAATGACTGAATTTTTAGAGGTTGAAGAATTAGAAGACCTTGAGGAAGAATGGTGGTTTTGGGAAGATACTAAAGTCCCTGCTATGATTTATGATTTGAATAAGTGGATTGACCTTGAGTTTGATATTATCGCAAAACATTCCTTTGGCAACAGGGGTGCAAAAATGACAAACATTTCTTATCAAAACTTTGACTACCCTCATGGTAGAGAAAGGTTCGCTACCCGATGCACATATTATTTGCTTCACAAGAAAACCAATTCAAAATATGTGTGGAAAGTTATGCCTCTTGATGGCGTTCACATTGAAACCGTAATTTATCAATCGGTTCTTGACCCATCTTCTTCAATTGAAACAATTAAGAAATCCTTTGAAAAATACATGACTACGGAAGGTGTATTGAAGAATAATGCCTTTGATGCAAATTACAGATTCTTGAAGCAACCGACCACTACATTTTCCGATGTAGTTTTGTCAAGCGAACAAGAAAACTTAATCAAAAAGAACATTGTTAGATATATTCAAAACCTTGATTTTTACAAAGAAAGAGGATTGCCTGTAAATCGGGGTGCTTTGATTGTCGGACCGCCCGGAACAGGAAAGACTTTAACCTGTGAAGCAATTATTAACGAAATTGAAGCCACTATTATTTACATTACCGCAGATGATATTCACCAACAAGGAACAATTGACGATTTATACAAATTAGCCAACGGATTATCGCCAAGCGTAGTCATTGTTGAAGACATTGATACTCTCGGTGGTCTTGACCGTAGGGAAACAGGAAATCACCCACTACTCGGAGAGTTTTTGAATTGTTTGAATGGTGTTGAAAGAAATAAAGGTGTCATTACAATTGCTACCACAAACTATCCCGAACATTTGGATAAAGCCTTAACGAGAGCAGGTCGTTTTGACATTAAAATCAATTTCAATTTGCCCGATGAAGATTTAAGACTTCACATTTTGGAAAAGTATTTAGAAAGTCATAAAACAAGTAAAAACATTAACTTGAAATCCATTGTTAAGAAAACAAAGGGTCTTTCGGGTGCGTTTTTGAAAGAAGTAGTGATGCTCGCAACGATTGATTCTTTTGAAGAAAATGGCTACACTTCTAAAACGGTGATTACACAAAAGCACCTTGACAACGCATTAGAAAATCTAATCAAAAACCGTGATGATTATTCATTTGGAAAAGAAACTCCAATGTCGGGCATTCATGGGTGAAAGTGAGTCTTTAGATAGCGAAACCAACAACAATACACCGTATAGGTGTTCGCTATGGCAAGAAGAGGCAGAAAACCAAAGGCTCAAGAACCAAAAGAGTTTTTAATCAACAACGATAAGAAAGACAACGCTTGGGGAGGGAAGAAGACCAACATTTTTTCACCTGCTGACCGTTTTTACAACATTTTCCCAAAGGGAGAAAAGAAGATTCAATTGAAGCCTGTAAAGAAGGGCGAGCGATTGAGTCATGGAAAGTATAGAATTGAAGCCCACTATCCTAATTCAAAATCCGATGATAGGGATAATTACCAAAAAGAAAAAATGAGCAAAGACGCATATTTCAACAATCCTTTGACAACCCCTTCAAGAATTCGCTATGATGCAATCGGCAGAAGTGGCTACCATTTAGTCACACATGACCGTGATGGGAAGAGAGTAGAATTGGCTACTTATGTTGTCAAAGATGGTGCTTCTCCTGTTTTGAAAGTAGTGGCTGATATGGCAGTCCCCGACATTTCAAGAGTTAGGGGAAGAAAGTCTATTATGTCCTGTCCTGTTGATGTAGGAACATTTACACCAAGTAAAAATACTGCACCGGGAACAATGACTCTAAATTCAACCAAAGCAAAAGCCAAGTGTGCGAAGTTTGGAAACACAAATGCAAAAAGGACAAAGAAGGATAAGGCAACAGGCAAGGAAGAAAAGCAAGTAATCAGTCCAAAAGAATATGAAACAGGTTATGCGGCAGAAGGTGAATCCGAATCCTTTATGTCCGAAGATGATTTGTGTTATTTCTATGAAGCACAAGGTATGGAAATGGATTTGTCCGACTACACCGCTATGGATTCAGTAACCGTTGATGATTCTTCATATCAACCTGCACAAAACTATGGTGCAGAATGGATGGCTGAATTCTGTGCAGATTGTGGAAATCACAAAGCGGCAGAAGGTTGCGGTTGCATGGGTGCTGAAGGCGATTCGGCTACTTATGAGCCAAGTAGTGAACCCGACATGGTAAATGAAATTGCTACTGAACCAACCAATGCAGAACCCGATTTGTTTGGTAGTCAAGGCTACAATGACAAAATGGATGAGTCTATGGGTATGCGTGATGGAACAGAAGCCACTATGGAACAATCCATGAAAGACCGTAGAGATGAAGCCTCCGCTATGGATAAGAAACACACTAAGATGGGTCGCAAATATGATGATGTAGCCACAATGGATGCAGAAGGGGCATACCCTTCCCTTGAAGATTTCAACGGTTTGGAATCCGTAGTCGTTGAACCTCCTTTGGGTCATGGTGTCGCTCAATGGTATGCAGAAGGCGATTCAGCAGTCTATGAGCCAAGTAGCGAACCCGATATGGAATCCCCTGCTACTGAACCATCTAACGAGAATCCCGACCTATTCGGTGCTGAATCAAAGAACATTTGGGTTGAGGGCAAGAATGGTCGCACCTATGTTCTTCGCAGAAAAGACGGCAGAATGGTTACACACAATGCAGAATCCTCTCCTTCTTCATTTGACATTCGTTGGGAGGATGTTGAAGGCGTTTCCTCTCCTTCACTACCACCCGAAGGAATCCACTTCGCAGAAGGCGACTCCGCAGTTTATGAACCAAGTAGTGAACCCGAAGGTAGCGAACCTGCAACAGAACCTACCAATGAAAATCCCGACCTGTTTGGTGCTGATGATGGCTACGCATTTTGGCAATCATTGGATGGATATGAACCAATTGATTCAGTAGTCGTTGATGAAACTTCTTATCAACCTGCTCAAGACTACGGTTCCGAAAACTTTGAAGGCGAATTTACCGACAATGTTAAGCAAGGTGCCGCATACGGAATTGGTTTTTGGTTAGGTATTGCGGGACTTATGACAGGTATTGGCGGAATCATGGAATTAGTCGGAAGAAGAATGGGTAATGGTGAATAAGTATGAACGCATCTTTGAAAAACATTCTTTTTGGGGCAGGTATCGCTACAATTCTATTCTATGTATTTGATGAAGAATTACAACCTGTTCTAAATAAAGTGAAAGAAGTGGCTGAAAAAATCCACCCTGCACTTGCTTTCAAGGCTGACGGCATTAACAACGAAGGAGATGTTTTGATTGGTGGAAACCGTATTTATCAAATCCCTATTAACAATGGTGGAACAGATATTCCCGTAATCACCCCTCTTGCTGAACCTGTTTCGGGTATCGGTCAATATGTAGGACAAACTGCATATCCTATGGGCGGTGCAGAAAACAATTTGGAATCATTGATTAACGGTGCTTCATGGATGAATGCCGCTTCTTATACCAATGCCGCATTCGGTCAAAATTATGACGGCAGGGGCATTGGAAATGAATGATAAAGTTATTGGTATTGCATCAATTATCGCACTTGTTGGCGGAGTTTCTTTGCTAAAAGGCAAAAAATCAGTAAAAAACGCTGAAATGAAGGACTCGGAATTGTGGGAAGAAGTAGGCAAACTTTACGCTACTAAGAACCAATTGTTTGAAGTTATTGGGACTGATGAATGTTCTATGTGTAATGAAAAATTGGATTATTCTATGTATGGTCTTGCATGGAAAAAATTCAAACCAAATCTAAATGACAAATCACCCGTCATTTGCGGTGAATGTTTTGATTCATTAACGCCCGATGATTGGCAACCACTTAATAAATTCGGAAACAAAGGTATGCAAAATATGAAAAAAAGTCCTAAAATAAATGTTTTCCGATATGTTGAAGATGTAGGTTGTCGTTGTCCTCGTTGTCAATGGAACATTAAGTTTGCTCAATTGCTTCGGGATGGAACATTGATTGATGGAGAATTACCTCCTAATTGGGAGGCTAAAATTGGCAAATCACTTCCTAAAATATGGATTGAGGATTATGAAAAGGATTATCCCGATTTGACTTATCGGGACAATAAGAAGTATGGTTGGGAAGGGATGGAATTTTATCGTTGTGCCTCATGCAACGGAAAACACTACGCACAAGATAATGAAAAAATCCCATTCATGGCAAGACATTACAGACCACAAACAGGAAGAAAGTTTGTTTATTTTGAAAAACCATCAGGATATTGTAAATTTTGTGGAAATAAAAAGGTAGTGGAGTAGGAATAGATTCTTTATACTTAGAGTTTGAAAAATCCCAAACACTATCGGAAAATATGCAGTAATGCGTTTAGACCCGAAAAGTTAGTGTTTGAAACCAAACCTTTTTATACCCGTTCAATATGTGCTTGAAACATGAGCAACAAGCGAGCCATCCGAACCGACCAATTGAATTTTGAATCCTTTAATGCAGTTTTGACTCCCAAAGTTAGTCAAATCTTGGAGTATCATAAGCATTACAATGAAGAGGCACACCCACTTCACATACTCCATGAAGAAAACCGCTATCAAGCAAATGAAATCAAACACCCCCAAACAGATATGTCCCTAAGCGGGTATATGAACCTATTCTATCCAATTTCATACAAATACAACCAAACCTCCGACTATCATTACTTCTTTAGTGATGTGGCTGATACGATTGGGAAATTCCTGTATGAACACATTGAAATTGACCCAAAGGCATACGACCTTCACAAGAAAATGTATGCTCTTTATCAAGAATACCATGAGATTCAAAACCGCATTGACCCAAACACAGGTCGCAGAATTGCATGGGATGAGATGCACAAACTCCATGAACCAATCAAAGAACAGTTTGCTGAATACTCGGCAGAATACAGGACTCTATGGAATGAAGCCATTGTTGAAATGAAGTCCGAAGTCCTTCTTCACGACTTTTACCATATTGGTATTCAAACCCCCGAAGTCCATTATTGCCAAGACCCCTCCGACACCTATGAAGGATTTGTGGAGAGTATGTTCACCCATTCTTTTTCAATGTTGGGACACCGTAGCGGATATTACAATCAAGAACGCCAACAATTGCCTATTTTGAAGGATGATTACCGAACCAAACTCTTCAATTCCCTCAAGGAAGAAGACCCTGTTTTGTGGCTCGCTCTTTGTCAATGGAATGATTTTTTCACTAAGAATCTCTCTAAGAAGATTAAAACAATTGCTCTCATTGATGTTTCGGCAAACCGACACACAATCGGGTTTTATGACTGCGAAGTAGCCGACATTTCAAACAAAAATTACAACAAGACCTTTTACCAACCAATCAGCGAAGTTTTCCCTGCATGGTCGCTTGATTCTGCTTCTCAAGCAGTTAGCAACCTTGACAAATTGGTTATCAAGTGGAATGATATTGCGAACACCTTCAAGCCTCTTTGTGAAGCATTCAGCAAGCAGTATGAAGACAATGAAGAAAAGACGGGGGCATCCATCAAAAGTGGAATCAATACCGTTCTTTCTGCTCTTTATTCCGTTGAAGAAAACAAGCCTCATATCATTGATTTTATCGCATGGGTTCACGGCTACAAACATTCTCTTATGGCGGATTCAATCATCAGCAACCAAATTGGAACCTATGAATACACAGATTTCAACCGCAACGGTCAAAAGGTTAAGGGCTATTTAACCCACCTTCGCAATCAACCATTTTACATTGACCTTAACGCTATCGGTGTTGATGAAGATGACCGCATGGAATTGAGCCGTATGTTCAACCTTCATGTGAAAGAGCAAGAGCAAGGGCATGATTGGACTATGCGAAACCTCATCAAGAAAATGACAATGCAACAAAATCAACATGATGAAATGATTGCTAACAAGCGAGAACAATTCTTTGAAATGATTAAGCAATAAGTCGCTACTCAACCGTTGTCTTTAGATAACAAGGCGAACAAACTCAATACATGAGCCGTGTCCTTGACTTTCGGGATTTGCGAGAACGGATTCTTGCAGGTGAAGAGGAAGAGTTTGAAGAAGAAGTGGATTCACCGCTTCAAATTGAGGGCAGGGAAGCACCAACACTTGTTCCGTTTGCACTTTCTGTTGGCTTGATTGGCTTTTGGTTCTATGACACATACCTTGCAGAAGGTTCAGCCGTTGGAGAAGGCACAAAACGCATGATTCTAACGACAGGTGTAGTTTCTGCGGGATTCGGATTGGGTCGCTTAACGAGAGGCTTAACTGCTCAAGACCAAAACGAAAGGTATGAGCGTTTGCTTGATGAAGCCGATACTAAAATTGAAGAGTTAGAAAAAGAGGCACAAGAAGCAGAAGAAGAAAAAGAAGCCGAACAAGAGGCTGAAAATGAATCTAACTCATACCATTTTGACTACTTATCGGCAGAAGATTCAAGTTATCACATTCCTTCAATCGGTGGCGTTTCAGCATTCGGTCAAGAAGGAGTAATTTTTAGACCCCCTGTTCAAGAATCCCTATGGTGAAGAATTAGATAAGTAATAAGGTAATGTGATAATATGAAATATGAGTTTTATTTTCCTAAGACTAAATCTAAGCACATGGCGACCCCTGTAAAGGGCAAAGTTTATCCTTCAAAGGGTGGAACAGTCCGATACGGTATTCAAGCAACCATGAACGGCTCTATGTCATTACCAAAGTATGTCAAAGAAGAAGAATTTAATCGCTTAGGTTTTGGTGCAGAAGAAAAGAAAAATTGCGGTTGTGGTCAAGACCCCTGCAAAACTTACGGTGCAGAAGAAAAGTTTGTTGATTGTGATTATTGCGGAAGAAACATTGACTTGTATGATGAAACCAACGATTCTATTTCTTGTGATGAATGCGGAAAAGTTGCGTGTGGCAGTTATAAATGCAATTATTCTAAAAACCCGAAAGAAACATGGGAAGACTTCACTTGTGGAGAATGTGTTGAAACCTTTGATGCTGAAATTGAAGGAAATGTTGAATATGAACGGATGGAAGAAAGAACCGTTGATGTTAGACAAGAAATTGAGCAACCATTTTCGGTTCAAACTGACCCCGCAGAATATGAACATGAATATCCCGAAGATATTGAAAACGCCATCAAGCATGGCATTCACAAGCAATTGTATAACAATCCCGACTCAAAATTAGCGAAAGAGGGTGGATTCATAGAAAACATTCAAACCGATGTTGAAGTAGTGGATTTAGAAGATGACCCCGATAGCGAACCAAGAGAATTAACTGCTTATGGTAATTTAGGAAAACCCGAAATCAATGATGAAGAAGAGTATTACCGTCAAGCAAAAATTACTGACATTGAAAAAGAGTTTAGAAATGAAGATTATGATGATGAGGATTATGAAATGGATGGTTGGGTCAAGTCCACCGCAACCTTTAGATGGGTATGCTCAAAATGTAAAGAAAATGAACCTCAACAAGATAGCAGGTTTTGTAAGAAATGTGAAAAGAATGCTGAATCCTTTGAATCTTCTTCTAATAATTGTCCTATTTGTAAAGGGGATATTCACGGTGATATGAGCATGGTTGGCGAAGAAATTGTTCCCGATATTTGCGGAAAATGTGATGTTTATGTAATGCCTCAAGGTTCGGATTTCAAAGTTTCTTGTATGGATTGTGGCTTTGGTGATATTTACGGTTCAGCAACCCCTTGTGAAGAATGTGAATCCATTGAGGAAAAAATTAAAACCGTCAATAACAGAATGGATGCTGAAACCTTTGAAGAAGGCTTTGGGTGGGTATTGACTTCACCAAGAATGGGGCGAAGCGGTGTTTTTACAACAAAAGATGATGCCGAAAAAGTTAAGGCTTGGTATGACAGGGTAATACTTGTTCCGACTAACTTGGAAATAGTCCCGGCAAATGCAAATGATGGCGAGTTAGACAGCCGTTCAAAAGGAATCCTTCTTGGTAGTGAAACTGTTGGAAATCCTTCTCCGAGTAGTCCGTTAGAAGAAACCCCTGCTACTGTTCCTTCACCTGCCGAACCTACTAATGAAAATTTTGAAAGTCAAAATTCAAACATGAAATTGACATTGGGATTAGCGGGTATAGGAATCGGTCTTGCGTTTTGGAAAGGAAAAGAAATCATGTCATTATGGGATGGCATTACTTCAAGACTCAAGAAATAGTTAAATACCTGTTGCACATAGGACTAACCATGCCGATGTATGAGCAGTCCAAGACATTGTATAAGAAAACGAGTAGCGGTTCGCTAAGAATGTGGCGAGCAGATTTAGTTTCGGATGATGCGGGACAAGGTTTTGAATTAACTTTTTCCGATGGTCAAGTAGGCGGTAAAGTAAAAACTACTAAGCCAAAGTTTATTTCGGCAGGTAAAGCAGGTCGGACTCCTTTAGAACAGGCAGAATTAGAATTCAATTCAAAAGTCAATAAGAAAATTGATGAAGGCTATAAGAATACAGAACAAGAAGCCCTTGATGATGTTTTCATTCGCCCTATGCTCGCACTTGATTTCAAGAAGCGAGGTCATTCAATGCAATTCCCTGCCGTTGTTCAGCGAAAGTTTGATGGTGTTCGTTGTATTGCATATTTAGATAACAACGGAGAAGTAGTCCTTGAATCAAGAAGGGGCAAACCATTCCCGCATTTGAACCATTTGCGTGAGGCGATTAAGCCACATATTCTTG
>Ga0213859_10001596_pt1 | contig 10054 bp, 7 predicted proteins | sample PICome_2_FD_160133 | JGI IMG/M metagenome (GOLD analysis project Ga0213859, IMG submission 160133) | Coastal seawater microbial communities near Pivers Island, North Carolina, United States - PICO304 | ecosystem: Environmental > Aquatic > Marine > Coastal | place: USA: North Carolina | collected... | reverse complement strand
CCAGCTCCTCACGGCTGGAGTAGTCGAGCGTGATCGACCCCCGGTACTTCTTCCCGTTGCGGAGCGTCACCTTCACGCCGAGCGTGTCACGGATCCGGCCCTCCATCTCCGTGACCCATGCCGGATAGGCGGCCGCACCCTTCGCGGGCTTGCCCCCCGCGACCCCGGGGGAAGACGGAGCGATGGAGCGGGCCAGCTGTTCGGTCTCCCGGACGGACAGCTGCTTGCGGACGACCTGGCCCAGCCCCTTCCGGATCGCGTCCGCATCCCCGAGCCCCAGGAGCGCCTTCGCGTGGCCGGAGCTGATCATCCCCTGACTGAGCGCCTCCAGGGCCTCGTCCGGGAGGTCCAGGAGCCTGAGCTGGTTGGCCACCGAGGACCGCTTGATGCCCATGCGCTCCGCCACCTGCTCCTGGGTCAGCCCCACACGGTCCATGAGGGCTCGATACCCCCGGGCCTTCTCCACCGGGTCGAGGTCCATGCGCTGGATGTTCTCGACGATCGCGAGCTCGAGGCTCACCTCGTCCGAGACGTCCTCACGAACCACGGCGGGGATGACCTCGAGGCCGGCATTTCTGGCCGCCCGCCAGCGCCGCTCGCCCGAGATGATCTCGAAGCCATTGCCATCGCGACGCACCGTGATGGGCTGCAGGACGCCATGGCGAGCGATGCTCTGGCGAAGTTCCTCCAGACCCTCCGAGTCGAAGACCTTGCGGGGCTGGTCCGTGTTGCGCCGGATCGCGGCCAGCTCGATCAAGCGACCGACCATCTCGTCCGCGCTCACCGCCGGCGCGCTGGCCGGCGCAGCGGCCGCCTTGGGGCTGGCCTTTTCCCTGGGAACGACGGTCGACGGGCGCTCTGCCTGTCCCTCTTCAGACTGCCCGAGCAGGGAGCCGAGTCCACGACCAAGTCGACGTTCCATGGGATTCAAGCGCGGGTGGACAGCAGGTGAAAGGAGCGGTTTGGAGCGAGGGCGCGCGACTCTAGAGGAAGCGGTCCACCTGTCAAGGGACACCCCCGAGGGCGTGACGCACGATCCTGAACAAGGGTAGCGAATGGCAAGATTCCCGACGCTGAGCGTTAGGCTTCCTCAAGGATGAGTTGCCTCCATGTCACCCTCGGCCTCCTCCGGCATCACCTGCGTCGACCCCTGGGTTGGCTGCTGGTCATCGCCCTGCTGCTCTCATGGCCAGCGCTCCGGACGTTCCTCCCGCTCGGCCTGGTGACCGCCGATCTGCACCACTGGACCGCCGCCTACGAGATCGCATTCATCGGAGGCGCCGCGGCCATGGCCATGAGCCTCGCCCCCCTCGAGGACTTCACCTGGATCATGCGGCCCCTGGGCCCAGCGGGCCGCATCGCCGTCCAGACCACCAGCCTCCTCCTTGTGGCCGGCTGCGCCGGGTTCCTCACCCTGGTCCCCGCGCACCTGTTCCACGACTGGCAGCTCGTCTCGTTTCGAGCCGAGGACTCCTTCCCCGCCCTCGTCCTGGGCTGGGCCCACGTCGCCGCGCTGGCCGTCGTCCTGCTCCAGGTCCCCATGGATCGAGTCCTCAGGCCGGTCGTCGCCCTGGGCCTGGTGGCGGTGGTCCCCGGCCTCGTGATCGGCGACACGGGCCCTGGCCAGGCCCTCCTGTCCTGGTTCGATGCAGGAGAGACCCTGAGAGCCTCGTTCGAATTCCCGCCGACCGGGGCTCACTGGGTCGGGGCTGCGTTGCCGATGACTGGGTGGGTCGCGTGTGCCCTGGCGCTCGCGTGGCCAGGGGCCGATCGACGCTCCCGACCATGCGATACGCCATCCTAGGTGACATCCACTCCAACCTCGCCGCCCTCGAGTCCGTGCTCGAGGCGCTCGAGGACGAGGTGATCGACCAGATCCTCCAGGTGGGAGACGTCGTGGGGTACGGAGCGGCGCCAGCCGAGGTGATCACCGCGCTCCGCGACCGTGACGCCATCGTGGTCAAGGGCAACCATGACGCCGCCTGCGTCGGCGAACTCGACACCCGGCTGTTCAATGCGAACGCCAAGGCTGCGGTGGACTACACCCGAGAGCGGCTCTCGCGCGAGGACCTCCAATGGCTCGCCGACCTACCCCTCGTGCACGGCACGGATCACTGCGTCGTGGCCCACGGGACCCTGCCCGATCCCGACCGCTTCGAGTACATCCAGAGCACCGCGGAGGCCGACCCCTCCCTGGACGCACTGGATCGGCCGGTGGCGTTCCTCGGGCACACCCACGTGCCCGTCACGATCATGCGTCTGATCGAGTCCCCTGGCCGGACCTCCTACACGATCGACCACGAGGTGAACCTCGAGGAGACGACGGTCGCGCTGGTCAACGTCGGCAGCGTCGGCCAGCCGAGGGACGAGGACTGCCGCGCCGCGTTCGCCATCTATGACACGGCGACCCAGCGGGTGGAGCTGCGCCGGATCGACTACGACATCGAGCGCGAGGCGGACAGGATCGTTCGTGCCGGCCTCCCGAAGATGCTGGCCGACCGGCTCTTCCTGGGCATCTGACCCGCCGCCGAGGCCGCCCGTGGTGGCCGCTACCTCTTCTGCCGCAGGTAGTCGAGGGCCGCCGGGAGGTCCTCGAGCCCACCCTCTCCAAGATCCGCGGCGAACAGCTCCTCGAGGTCACGGAGCGTCCGCTCATCCCCGTGGGCCATGAAGGTGCGCTGCTCGGGGTTGGAGCCGATGGCGACCATCAGCTCCAGGATCGATCCCGCGTTGCAGCGGGAGCCAGCCACCTCCAGCTCGATCGGCGTGCCGTGGTGCTGGACGATCGCCACGATCAGGGACGCGGGCCGCGCGTGCAGGAAGACCCCCTCACGCAGGCTGAGCTCGACGCTGGAAGCACGGGTGTAGCTGGGCAGCAGCGAGGAGGCGATGTCCGCGCCGCTCCGGATGAACGCCTGCGCGCTGACCAGCAGGCGGTTCAGGGTGATGTCCCTCACCTGGGAGCGGGGCACCAGCCGCTGCAGGACCGAGTCGGCCATGTCGGAGCGCAGGCCACGCTCGTGTCGCTCGACGAAGTGGGTCAGGTACGTCACAGCCCCAAGGGTGTGGAGGGCGGCGGACGCATGCCCACGGAGGTCCGGGAGCCGCGGGTCGCCGGTCTCCAGCTCCGTGTTCTTCACGTAGGTGTCGTAGCTCGACTGGAGGTTGTGCACCGTCGCCTCCCAGACACGAGCCGTCTCCTCGCTGCACTTGGACCGCAAGAACTCCTCCCGGCGATCGGGCTCGGCCATCGGCTCGATCCCGACCTCCTCGAGCATCTCACAGGCCTTGAGGTAGCTGGTCGCCACCTTCGCGATCCGGTGATCGTCGTCGTCGATGCGGTCCAGGTCGACGTTGTTGGGGAGCCTGGGCGGCGCCTCCATGGCCTCCTCGGGCCGCTGCCCCTGACCCAGCTGCAATTCAGAGACGCCCCGCTCCCGACCCTCCTCGAGCAGCGCCCCCATCAGCAGCGCCGTGCGGTCCTGAACGAAGCTCAGCGCCTCGCGCATGTGCTGGAGCACCTCGCCCCCTCCTCCGGGGAGCCGTCCGGCCACCCCGTAGGAGTCGAGCCGACGGTCCAGGTGGGCGAGCTGCATCCCGGCCAGCGCGAACCCCCGGATGGAAGCCACCAGCTCGGTGAAGGCCGAGAAGGTGCGGTTCGTCCGGGCCCCGTGGTCGTCGAGGAAGGACTCGAGCTCGTCGGCGCTGGCGGAGACCTCGAAGAACCGTCGCTTGGACCACCTCGTCCCCGAGGGGACGGCGCAGATCGTCAGGAACCCGTCCGCGCGCTCCCGAAGGAGCGCGCCGAAGTCCTGCTCGGAGACAGTCGGCTTGCTGGAGGGCGATTCCATCGCTGGGCGGGAGGGTAGCACGTTCTCCGTTGCGAGACCGTGTCCCAGGAACGCCCGCAAGGCTCAAGACGGGGCCCCTGGGGGACCGAATTCCAGTCATGTGAGGGTTCCCCCTGGGGTGCCCCGTCCACGCATTCCCCCTGCGACCCGGAGCATTGCCATTTCTGCCGAACGCTGTCTCGAGACCTACCTCCAGGAGATCAACGAGGTCCCCCTCCTCACCGCGGATGAGGAGAAGGTGCTCGGTGCCCGGGTTCAGGCCGGCGATCTGGAGGCGCGGGAGCACCTGATCCGGGCCAATCTCCGGCTCGTGGTGTCCATCGCGAAGATGTACAACGACCGCGGGCTCAACCTCCAGGACCTCATCGCGGAGGGGAACATCGGGCTGATGAAGGCCGCGGAGAAGTTCGACCCCGAGGCTGGCTGCCGCTTCTCCACCTACGGCACCTGGTGGATCAAGCAGTCGATTCGCCGCGCGCTGACCAACACCGTCAAGTCGGTCCGGGTCCCCGGGTACATGACGGAGATGATCTCCAAGTGGAGGAACGTGGCCAACGAGCTGCGCTACATGCTCGGGCGAATGCCAACGGTCGAGGAGGTCGCCATGGAGCTCGGCATCCCGCGGGAGTCGTGGCCCCTGCTGAAGCGGACCATCGAGTCCAACCAGGCCGGCCAGGTCTCCCTCGATGTCATGACACAGACCCAGGACACGGTCGAGGACGAGAACGCGGCCGACCCGGAGGAGACGATGCTCCACCGGGACCTGCTGTCGAGGCTCGATGAGCTGCTCGGGGTGATCGATGAGCGCGAGGCGCAGATCCTCCGGCTCCGCTACGGCCTCGGCGAGGGGGCCGAGCCCATGACCCTCAAGGAGATCGGCAAGGTCGTCGGCCTGACGCGCGAGCGCGTCCGCCAGATCGAACGCGACGCTCTGCGCAAGCTCTACGACGTCATGGCGGGCGACTGACCCCCGACGCAAGCGACCCGTGGCTCCCAACGGAGGACTCGGGACCCAGATCTGAATCATGGCCAGCAAGAACGACGACCGAGCAGCGACCGATCGACCCGTGACCGGGGGACACAGGGGCAGGCGCCTGCTGTCGTCCATCGAGCTGGGCGACGTGGAGGCGATCCGCGATGGCGACCTGCTCGAGGACCTCTGCTCGACCGTGGACGACCGCCCCGCGACCTCGGGGTGGACTCCACTCATGCTCGCCGCGGCCACGGGCCACGTGGAGATCACTCAGCTGCTCCTCGACGCCGAGGGCGACATCGGGCAGGCCCTTCCCATCGCCTGTGCGCTGGGCCACGTCGCCGTGGCCCAGGGCCTGATCGCAGGGGGCGCGGACGTCTCCCTCGAGGGCCCGGGCGGCATGAACGCCCTGTCCCTGGCGGCCCAGGCGGGTGCTGAGGACCTCATCGAGGACCTCATCCGCGCCGGGCTGCCCGTGGACTCGCCCGAGTCCAGCACCGGGATGACCGCGCTCTGCCGCGCCGCCCTCGCCGGGCACCACGGCATCGTCGCCGCTCTCCTCGATGCGGGCGCGTCGGTGGACCACGAGGATCGTCAGGGCTTCACCCCCCTCCTCTACGCCGCGAGCTCGGCGCATCGGCTCGCGTGCAGGGCGCTGCTGGAGGGTGGCGCCGACCCGAACCACCGCTCGGAGACGGGTCCGAGCGCCCTTGGCGCGGCGATCTCTGCCCGGGCGTACTTCCGGCTGGAAGGGGGCGGCTTCGAGGTGCGGCCCTATGACGAGGCCGAGCTGCTCCCCATCGTGGACCTCCTCCTCCGCTGGGGGGCGGAGGTCGACCCCGAGGGCCAGGAGCTCCAGCGAGCCCATGGGCTGGGCTACGCCTCCATCGTGAAGAGCCTGTCCGAATACAGCGGCGAGCCCCTCCGGGAAGCCAGCTGAGCTTCCCCGGTCGACGTGGCCTCCCCATTGGGCGACAATGGGGGGATGCGGGCCATCCTCAGGATCCTCCCCGCCGCGCTGCTCCTCGCCGCGCTGGCGCTCCTCGGCTGGACCGTCTTCGGTGAGTCGAGCCCCGGGGAGGCCCCCTCCGAGGACGTCGAGATGGTCCTGCCACGGGGTGAACCCGGCGAGGCTGCGGCTGCGGCGATCGGTCAGCTCGCCAGTCCGGGCCCCGAGACCGAGGTGGCGACCGCAGGGCCCGGGGGCCTGGGCCGTTCCAACGGTGGAACGCTGCCCTCACCGGCCCCCATGAGGTCCTTCGAGGGGGAGGCGCTCCTGCAGATCGACGGCGCGCTCCCGACCCCGGTGGTGACAGGGTCCATCGAGCTCGAGGTGCTGACCCGCGGGGCCTCCGAGAGCGCCCAGCTCGAGGTCCGCGAGGGGAGGTTCTCTCTCGAGATCCCGGATCGCAGCCGCGTGAGGCTCAAGGGCGGCGTCTTCAACGGTCAGCGCGTCCGATTCGAGGGGCTCGCGGCGGCCTTCACGCCGGTGGACAGCCCCTACGCCCTCGTGGGCTCCCCCTTCCCGCTCAACCGCCTCCTCGTCCGTGATGGCCCGACCGGGGCCCACCTGTCGGGTCTTCGCGTCACCGTCGCGGAGAAGCGTGACCCGGTCACCCTCCGCGGCCAGGCGGACACCGAGGAGGTCGTGCTCGAGGACGCGAGCTCCCCCCTCGACCTCCCGTGGATCGAGTCCCCGACGCCGGTGTGGGTTCGGGTCGCGCGGGACGGGTACGCGCCCATGACCGTCTGGGTCGATCCGACCCGTGAACAGGAGAAGGAGCTGCTGCTCTGGCCTGGAGCGACGCTCACGGTTCGCGTGACCGGCGAAGGGCGCGAGGCCCTCAAGGCGCTCGCCCTGTTCCACGATGCGGGCGAGCGGGGAACCCTCGCCGGCGGGATGATCGAACGGAGGGCCGAGGGGGTCACGTCCGATGGTGCGGAGCTCATCTTCGAACTCGTGGGGCTTCCCGCCCTGCCCACCAAGGTCATCGCGAAGGGCATCGACCTCAAGGCGCGATTCGTGGACCTCGGGACGGCGAGCGTCTCCCTCCAGCCGGCGAGCGAACAGACTCTGGTGCTACGCCTGGCGCGCTGAGCACCCGCGCGGGGCGCCCCCCCCCGGCCGCGGCCACCCTATGGAAGAGCATCACGAACACGTCGCGGGCCAGTCCCTCAGCGCCCTGCGAGGAGCGCCTCGGGTCCCCGCCCCACCGGCCGCGGTGGAGGGCACGGCGCTCTACGTACACCTCCCCTTCTGCGCCACCAAGTGCCACTACTGCGACTTCTTCTCCGTGCCCGATGAGGGACAGGACATCGATGGGATGATCGCGGCGATCCTGCGCGAGGCCGAGGTCCGCGCGCCGTCGCGACCCCGAACCCTCTTCCTGGGCGGCGGGACGCCCTCGCTGCTCAGCTCCGCCCAGCTCACGGCCCTCCTGGACGGGCTCCAGGGGATCACCGGCTGGCGGGAGAGCGCGGATGAGGTCACCGCGGAGTGCAACCCCGAGAGCCTGGACATCGACAAGGCACGCTGCCTCCTCGACCTCGGCGTCCCCCGCATCTCCATCGGCTTCCAGTCCCTCGACGACAAGACCCTCGAGCTCTTTGGCCGCGTCCACACGGCCGCCGACTCCTTCCGCGCCTACGAGTCCGCGCGGGAGGCGGGGATCGAGCACATCAACGTCGACCTGATCTACGCGATCCCCGGCCAGACCGCCGCGACCTGGCGCGCCGACCTCGCACGGGTCCTCGATCTCCGGCCCGATCACCTCTCCGCGTACAACCTCACCTTCGAGGAGGACACTCGCTTCAAGCGCTGGCTCGACCGTGGCCGCCTCCAGGCGGCCGAGGAGGAGGTCGAGCTGGAGATGTTCCACGCCACCCGAGAGCTCGCCTCCGGGCGCGGGCTCGAGGCCTACGAGATCTCGAACCACGCCCGACCCGGCGAGCAGTGCAGTCACAACGTGAACTACTGGCGGAACGGGGAGTACGTGGGGATCGGACCGGGGGCCGTGAGCAAGGTGGAGCACACGCGCTCGGGGAACCCCCGCGCGATCAGCCCATACCTGCGCAGGATTCAAGGCCATGGGCACGCCACGGACTGGAGTGAGGAGCCCGACGAGTACGCCCGGCTCGCCGAGTGCTGGTGGCTGGGCCTGAGACTCCGCGAGGGGGTCGACCCCTCCGCAGCGGCCCGCACCGCCGCAGCCTCCCAGGGCGCGATCGATGCCGCGGCGGCCCTGGCCACGCGCCTCCAAGGAGACGGACTGCTGGAGCCCTCGGCAGGCCGCGTCCGCCTGAGCGACCGCGGCCTGCCACTGGCCGACGCCGTCGCCCGCGAGTTTCTCCAGCGACTGAGCGCCGATTCCCGTTGACCCGCCGGGTGGGGCGCGTCCCATTGTCGCAGTGCGTCAAATTGCCTGACCCGATTCGGCGCATATGCCGAGTCCGGTCGACGATGGAGCGACCCGACCAGCGAGGGCGAGGATATTTTTGGAGCGTTCAGGCGAGGCCCCATCTTCGTCGGCAGCCTGCCGGCCGCTCGCCCCGATGACTCTCGATTCGCTCACCAGCAACGTCTCCATCTACAGATGAATCTCTCTCGCTCACTCTTTACGGCGGCCGTGTTCGCGGCCCTGGGCTCCACTGCCAGCGCGCAGCTGCAGGTCCGCTCCATCGACTTCGAGGGCGCTGACCCGACCTCACCTGGACCCGGGATCAGCGACCTCGGCTTCGTGAACTACGTCACGATCTTCGACCCCGGCGGCAACTACCTCGGCGGTTACGGGGTCTTCCCGCCGAACAACACGGAGGGCGAATGCGCTCTGCTCGTCTCCGGCCTCGGCACGCCTAGCAACGGCCAGTCGCTGCAGACCAACAGCAACTACAACAACACCGGCGACCACGGCAACGGCAACATCCTCGAGACGAACACGTTCTTCGAGCAGAACATCAGCGCCGACAGCTTCGGGGACACCTGGACGCTTGACTTCGACTACCTGAAGGCCAACTGCGACGCCAACCCCGCGGGGACGACGACGGCCGCCTTCATCAAGGTCCTCGATCCCGCGAGCGGCTTCGCCACGGTGTACTACGACCCGATCGACACCACCGGCGCGGACTGCGTGAACTGGACCAGCGCGAGCACCAGCGTCACGATCGACTCCGCCTGGGGCGGTCACATCCTCCAGGTCGGCTTCACCAACCGCTGCTCCAACAACGATGACTCGCGGCGCGTGTACGACAACATCGAGTGGCAGGGCCCCCCGCCGCCCCCGCCCACGATGAACCCCTATGCCCAGGACTTCGACGGCCTGGACATCAACAACGGCGACGCGCTCTCGAACGAGGGCTGGATCATCTACGCCAACGTCTTTGACCCCGCCGGTGGCTACCTCTACGGCTACGGCACCTTCCCGGCGCCGAACCCCGGGATCGGCTTCTCCGCCATCACCGACACCCAGCAGGCCGCCGACCAGGGCTCCCAGAGCCTCGTGGTCTACAGCGACTACAACAACGGTGATCACGGCAACGGCAACTACATCGAGGCCTCCGTCTTCAAGGAGCAGATCGTTCAGACGGCCAACGTGGGTCAGTACGCGATCTTCTCCTTCGACGTGAAGAAGAGCGACTTCGTCGGCAACGGCCAGGGCGACGCCCAGATGTTTGCCTTCCTCAAGGTCCTCGACCCCGCCCAGGGCTTCGCGACGATCCGCGAGACGCGCCTCGACGTGACGGACAACAGCATCCGCAACTGGGAGAACGCGACGCTGACCATGGAGCTCGACCCCGGCACCGACGGCAAGATCTTCCAGTTCGGCTACGGCAGCTACGCCAGCAACTACGACGACACCGGCGTCCTCTACGACAACATCGACGTCTCCTTCGTGGATGTCGATGAGATCAGCACGACCGACTTCGCCGTCATCGAGGAGGGCACGACCCTCTGGAACCCCGAGTACGCCACCGACTCCGGTGTCGGCTTCTCATGCGGCCTCGGGCAGAGCGACCTGTGGTTCATCTACTTCGCGGAGTCCGACTCGGACATCACCGTGTCCACCGGCGGTTCGGACTTCGATACGATCCTCCAGGTCTTCGACGCCGCCACGGGCACCTTCATCGCCTGCCATGACGACGTCTCCTTCCCCAGCAACCCGACCAGCATTCTCAGCTTCGCTGGTGCAGCTGGAAACCCGTACTGGATCCAGGTGTCCGGTTGGGGTGCGGC
>Ga0213859_10001589_pt1 | contig 10073 bp, 10 predicted proteins | sample PICome_2_FD_160133 | JGI IMG/M metagenome (GOLD analysis project Ga0213859, IMG submission 160133) | Coastal seawater microbial communities near Pivers Island, North Carolina, United States - PICO304 | ecosystem: Environmental > Aquatic > Marine > Coastal | place: USA: North Carolina... | reverse complement strand
GCGGATGAAGTGTGGACCGCAATGGACTGATTCTGGCTGAGAACCGCCCGAATCTTCAGCTGCTTCTGGTGCCGGAAGAAGTGGATGATATTGATGTGATGGTCTCAAAAGTGCGTTCACGCATCGAGTTTACAGATGGAGATGCCGAGCGGTTCGCCAAGAATCTGAAGTCACGGCGACGCCCGCGTGATCCAGTGGTTGTGAAAGACGATCTTTCAGAGTCTGAGGCGGCCTTGATTGCTGTTGATTTGTTTCAGTTCCCTGGATTGCAGATTGAGGCAAGGCCGACACGGTTTTACCCCTACGGTGGGTTGACAGCTCACAGTTTGGGATACGTGGGCCGACTGTCGCTCAATGAATTACAAGCGATTGAAGAGAGTCGCTACGCCGGAACTGAGACCATTGGAAAGTCCGGGGTTGAAAAAGCTTACGAAGATGCATTGCTCGGGCAAGTGGGTGTCGAGCGTGTTGAAACGAGTGCCAGAGGTCAGATTATGCGATCGGTGGACAGAGATGATCCTGTCCCCGGTGCCGATATTCCATTGCATCTTGATATTGGTCTGACGGCGAAGCTGTATGAAGCCTTAGGTGATCGACGTGGAGCGATCGTTGCAATGGATCCTCAGACTGGCGGGATCCTTGGATTGGCTAGTGCGCCCACCTATGATGCCAATGCATTTATTGGTGGCATCAGTCAGGCGGAATATGCCGCGCTTCAGGTCAACCAAGATACGCCGCTGTTTAACCGTGCGTTACGGGGGCAGTATCCGCCAGGATCAACCATTAAACCAATGCTGGGTCTTGTTGGCCTGCATTACGGTGCGGTGACATGGGAGAAAGAGATTTCTGACCGCGGCTTTTTCCAGCTATCGGGCGATGATCACAAATATCGCGACTGGAAAAAGTGGGGGCATGGCCGAGTCAATATCGAGAAAGCCGTGATCGAATCCTGTGATACGTATTTCTATGAAATGGCAGTTCGGCTGGGTGTAGACCAGATGTCTGAAGGCATGCGTTGGTTTGGTTTTGGTCGACGTCAGGGTCGCGATATTCAGGGAGATCTCCCAGGGATCCTGCCGAGTCGAGAATGGAAGCGGCAAGCGAGAAACCAGTCGTGGTATTTGGGTGAAACGGTGATTTCGGGGATTGGGCAGGGCTTTTGGGTCACGACACCCTTGCAATTAGCTGCTGCAACAACGGCGATGGCCCGCCGCGGCAATTTTATTGAACCCCATTTTTCCGTTCTTGAGGATGTTGATGCTGGCGCTCCGGTTCCCTTGGGAGACTCGATGGATTGGGAGCGGATGATTGACGCGATGGAAGATGTGCTGCACGGCGAGCGCGGTACGGCTCGAGGCGCTGCTCGGGGGCTGAATTATCGGATCGCCGGAAAAACGGGAACCGTCCAAGTTGTCGGTATTGCTCAGGAAGAGGAATATAAAGAAGAAGAAATCGAAGAGCGCCTGAGAGATCATGCGCTGTTTGTCGGGTTTGCCCCTGCCGATTCACCCAGCATCGTCCTTGCATTGGTCATTGAAAATGGTGGGTCCGGCGGGACCACTGCCGCTCCTGTTGCCAGACAGATTTTTGATTATTGGGTGCTGGAGCGTAATGAAGGTGAGCGCGCGCCGGATGAGACTTATGTGTCGGCAATGAATCAACAAGTGCTCGGGTATGGCAATGCTGACAGCAACTGATATCGGTCAGATCGAATCCTTTCGACCCAAACGATTTGCCCAACGGTATGGTGTCGATCCGTTGTTGACTCTGTTTGTCTTGGTGACCGCCTTGTATGGGCTGATCATTTTATATTCTGCGTCTGGGCAAAGTCTTTCGATGGTGATTCGGCAAGGCGCCCATGTGGCTGTCGGCTTGGGTGTGATGGCCATTTTGTCGCAGGTCAGACGCGACATTATTGTCCATGTCACGCCGTTTATTTTTGCATTCGCGATCTTGTTACTGATTGCTGTTTTAGTGATCGGTGTCGGAGCTAAAGGCGCCCAGCGATGGCTTGATCTACCGGGTCTTCCCCGATTCCAGCCATCAGAACTCATGAAGCTGGCATTACCAGCAATGGTGACCTGGTGGCTGACTCGGCGTCAGTTGCCTCCCACAATCTCTCAACTAGCGATTGCTGCAATCTTGATCGTGATTCCGGTTGCACTCATCGCCAAACAGCCTGACTTGGGAACCAGCATCATCATTGCAGGATCTGGCTTCTTTGTGATTTTTTTGGCGGGGATTTCGTGGCGCCTGTTGGCGATTTTGGGCGGTCTTGGTGTTGCCTCACTTCCCGTTCTTTGGATGGTGATGCGCGACTATCAGAGAACGCGAGTACTGACATTGCTCGATCCGCAGAGTGACCCCTTGGGAGCTGGTTGGAATACCATTCAGGCAATGACCGCACTCGGGTCTGGAGGCATGTTTGGTAAGGGCTATGCTGCAGGAACGCAGGCGCAACTCAAGTTTTTGCCGGAATCACACACAGACTTCATCGTGGCGGTGATCGGTGAAGAGATGGGATTTGTAGGCATTAGTTTCTTGTTAATTCTCTATGCTCTGATCCTTGGACGGTGTTTGGTGTTGACGATGCGCGCACAAGGACATTTCGGTCGTTTATTATCAGGGTCTGTGACGCTGACATTTTTTGTGTATGTGTTTGTGAATTTGGGAATGGTTAGTGGAGTTTTACCTGTGGTAGGTGTGCCCTTGCCGTTAATTAGTTATGGTGGAACCTCAATTGTTTCGTTGTTGATTGGATTTGGTTTAATTATGGCGATGCAACGAACGAAACGTGTGCTTTCAGGGGAGTCATGATGCGTATTTTTCAAACCATTGCTGTTGCCTTGGGTCTTTTGGGGGCAACTGTCTCAACGGCACAGGCGAATTATGCTGAACGTGCTGAAGTTAAAGCGATGGCTGATCGTTTGGCGGCGAAAGGCTTAGATCGGGATGATGTACTGTCAGTGATGTCTCAAGCGAAGCGTTTGGATTCTGTGATTAATGCCATGAATCGGGCCGCGGAAAAGAAAGAATGGAAAGATTATCGGCCGATTTTCTTAAAATCCGCTCGCGTCACAGCAGCGCGTCGATTCTATGAGACCCACCAAGAGACGTTAATCCGAGCGGAGAGAGAGCTCGGAGTTCCCGTCGAAGTGATCCTTGCGATTATTGGAGTGGAGACCTACTACGGAAAAAACAAAGGCAGCTTTCGGGCACTGGATGCCTTAGCGACGCTTGGACTTGATTATCCGAAGCGCGCGAAGTTTTTCTTAGGAGAACTTGAGTCCCTATTTTTGCTTGGTCAAGAGGAAAACTTAAAGCCAACTGAGTTAAAAGGTTCCTATGCGGGAGCCATGGGTTTTGGTCAGTTCATCCCATCCAGCTATCTCGCGTATGCGATCGATTTCGATAACGACGGTCGTCGTGATTTGATCAATAATCCCATCGACGCGATCGGATCGGTCGCCAATTATCTGGCCGAACATGGCTGGGACAACACCTATGGAATCGCTGCCCCTGTCGGCAATGCTGCATCCCTTGTTGAGCGCATGGAGTCGCGAATTGAAGTCAAAGAGACCGGGCAGGAATTGATCTCGAAAGGTGTTTCGGGAATACCGGCCAATTGGGCTGGTTTGCCCTTGGATGTTCTCGGATTGCATGGCGCAAATGGGGATGAGTACTGGGCTGTTACTAAGAATTTCTACGTCATCACACGATATAACCGATCACCCTTATATGCCATGGCAGTGACTCAATTGTCTGAAGAAATCGCGCAGGAGTTGTCTTTGTGATTCGGCTGTTTCTTCTCTTTCCGCTGCTCATCGCGTCTGGCTGTGCTTCCGTTCAACAGTGGATTGGTGCTGATGCATCGGTTGATGAAGTGGCGTCGGCGTCCGAGGAGGTGCCCGATGGACCACCTCTGATTGCATCCATTGATGTGGCATCGATCCCAGAGCCGAAAGCGCAACCTGAACCCTTGGCTCAATATGGAAATCCTGAGAGCTATGAAGTCGATGGTGTGACTTATCGAGTCGAGCCGGTCGGAGCGGGATTTACAGAGCTTGGCACAGCGAGTTGGTATGGCCGGAAATTTCATGGGCAGTTGACGTCATCAGGTGAGCCATTTGACATGTTCCAATTTACGGCTGCCCACAAAACCATGCCGATCCCAGCTTGGATTCGGGTGACCAACGTCGAGAATGATCAGTCCTTAGTTGTTCGAGTGAACGATCGTGGACCATTCAAAGAGGATCGCGTCCTTGATTTATCATGGGCGGCAGAGGAACGCTTGGGGTTTGCCGATCAAGGAACCGCCAAGGTTCGTTATGAAGTCTTGACGGTCCCAACCTCAGATGCAGCCTTGATTGCAAATCCACTCGCGAAGCCAGCTCAGGCGATCTTTCAGGTGACCGCTGTTTCAACAGAGATTCAAGCACAGAAAGTTGCGGAACAAATTCGTCGTGCGGTACCGGAAGACCAGGCTACGGTTCGGGTTGAATCCAATGGCACTGGATTGTTCCGAGTCCAGGTCTTGCCGATCACCGATTTAGGAATTGAGCGTGCGATCTATGAGCAACTGGTTGCTCTGGGTTGGTCGCCGCAGCGACTGATTGCAAAATAAAGAGTGAAAACAAGGAGAGTAGAGTGCGTCTAGTTTGGATCGCCTTGACATGTCTGTTTAGTATGGCCAGCGCAGCCAACGTGCCGTTAACCGAGGCATTGGGCAATGGGCCACCGATCCCGGCCGCCCCTAAACTTCAGGCCTCAGGCTATTTGTTGGTCGATGCTACCAATGGCGAAATCCTCGTAGAACATAATGCAGAAGAACCCTTACCCCCTGCCTCTCTGACCAAAATGATGACGGCTTATATCGCTGAGCGCGAGATTACCGAAGGTCGCATGTCTTTTGATGATCAAGTCCCTGTCAGCGTCAAAGCATGGAAGACTGGCGGTTCGCGGATGTTTATTCGTGAGGGGACCGAGGTTCGATTGGAAGATTTGCTGCGTGGCATCATCATTCAGTCAGGGAATGATGCCAGTGTGGCGGTCGCTGAATATATTGCCGGATCTGAAGACGTGTTTGCCGATGTGATGAATCAAACCGCAATCAGCCTCGGAATGACCAATACACAATTTAAAAATGCCACGGGCCTGCCACAAGAAGGCCATTACACCACGGCTAAAGATTTGAGTATTTTGGCAGCTCGAATCATTCAAGACTTCCCAGATACCTATCCCATCTATGAAGAAAAAAACTTTACCTATAACGGCATTAAGCAGGCGAATAGAAACAGCCTACTGTTCCGAGATCCGACTGTTGATGGTTTAAAAACCGGACATACAGAAGAGGCCGGTTATTGTCTGGTTGCGAGCGCTGAGCGCGATGGCTTTCGTCTGATCTCGGTGGTGATGGGTACAGCCAGTGAAAAAGCGCGAGAACAAGAAACCACCAAATTGCTGCAATATGGCTTTCGTTATTTCAGTGGGAAAACCGTGTTTGCCGCAGGCGAGCCGCTTCCAGAGAGTGCACGCAAAGTATGGTTTGGCGAAATGGAGTCGGTCGATCTGGCTCCGACAGAGCCGTTGTATGTCACGTTGCCACTGGGCCGTGAGTCAGCCATTCAGGCGACCTTGGACGCGCCCGATACCTTGGATGCTCCTTTAGAGGCTGGGGCCGTCGTTGGGACGGTGAAGATTATGCTGGGTGAGCGAGTCCTTGCGGAGTCTCCAGTTGCGGTGGCTGAAGCTGTTCCTGAAGGTGGTCTGTTCAAGCGTTTGATGGACTTCGTGCTGAGACTCTTTGCGTGAGTTGGTGCTGCCTCAATGGATCCTTAATGCCGCTTGATCAGGCGGCGATTTCGCCGATGGATCGTGGATTTTTATTTGGCGATGGGGTTTACGAAGTGATGGCTCGTGTCGACGGTCGAGTCCGTGCCAAATCCTTGCACCAGCAACGTCTTGCTGCGAGCCTCGCATCGATCCAACTCGATGTCTCTGTTGAGCAGATATTTCACGATGTTGATCGTTTAATTGAGAAAGCGAATCTGGAGTCAGCCAAGATTTATGTGCAGGTCACTCGGGGTGCAGCCGCCGTTCGCGATCATGCATTTCCTGTCAATGTGGCTCCGACTGTCTTTTTGACAATCAGTGAATTCAAAGTGACAACCTACGGAGGCTGTACAGCAATTGTCCGACCAGACATCCGCTGGCGTCGTAATTCGATTAAATCGGTATCACTGCTGGGTAACGTGCTGTTGATGCAAGAAGCGAAAGCATCCGATGCGCAAGAATCTATTCTGTTTCGGGATGAGTACGTCACTGAAGCCTCGACATCCAATGTCTTTGTGATTCGCGGTACTACGCTTGTGACACCACCATTAAGTGATCTGATACTCCCTGGGATTACCCGACATTTGGTTCTTGAGATGGCTGAAGCGCTCGGTATTACAGTGATCGAACAGAATGTACGAGTCGACAGCTTAGCGGATGCAGATGGAATATTTGTCTCCAGCTCAACTCGCGGGTTGATGCCAATCACTGAACTCAGTCCGGGTGGCATCGTCGGTCATGGACAACTGACAGATACGTTCTTGGCATTACAATCTGCGTACGATGAGAGACTGCGGCATCATGACTAGTGGTGATCAACCTGAAAAACCCGTCATTGAATTCCCGTGTCATGGCTATCACGTGTCAGTGGTTGCTGATACAGAGGATGGATTTGTCACGATTCTTGAAGAGATCATCGCGCGGCATTGTCAGGGTTATGATGCTGAGGGATTGCGGGTGACGGCCAGCAAAAATGGAAAATATCAGAGCTTTCGGTTCTCGATTACGGCAGAAAGTGAAGAGCAATTAAAAGCGCTACACGCTGATTTCAAAGCAACCGGTCGGGTCCACATGGTGCTCTAATGACCGAGGTGACCATCCTCGATCGCGGGACTGAGCCCTATGCACACACGCATCGGGAAATGCAGGCCAACATCGAACAACTCAAGCAAGGCGAGCGTGCGGAAATCTGGACGGTGCAGCATCCTCCAGTCTTCACCCAAGGACAAGCGGGAAAAGCTGAGCACATTCTCAATCCGGGTGACATCCCAGTGATCCAATCCGATCGAGGAGGCCAGGTCACCTACCATGGCCCTGGTCAAGTGATTCTGTATACATTGATCCCGTTGAAACATTTTGCCTTGAACGTGCGTTCGCTGGTGACGCTCCTTGAGAACCTGGTGATTCATCGATTACACCGAGATGGCGTTTCAGCTTGCGCGCGTACTGATGCGCCTGGCGTTTACGTCGATCATCAAAAGATTGCCAGTTTGGGTCTACGAATCCGGCATGGCGTGTCCTACCATGGATTAGCCGTTAACGTATCGATGGATCTCGAGCCATTTTCACGGATCAATCCCTGCGGATACGAAGGTCTTCAGGTCACGCAGTGGTCTGATTGGGTTCAAGAGGCGTCGCCGGCGCAAGTTGCTGATGAGTTGAGTCGAGACTTCAAGGATCAGTTGCTTGATCTAGCGCGTCATCGGGTGGCCAGCGAGGCCCAGTAAAATATCTTTGAGAATGGACCAAGCAGGTTCATGAGTGGCGCCTTTGATGGTTCGATCCGCATCATGACAGAGCGTGAGTAGTTTGCGAAGTTGGATCAGACTCAGACGATTCACTGCACCACGGACTAGGCCTTCACGTGAGCGCCAGATCCGGAGCGAACTGATCGCCTGGTTTACCGGCTCGCCTTGATCCATTCGATAGCGAATCTGCAACAAAAGGTCGAGTTCACGAGAGATGGCCCATAATGCGGTCATCGCTTCGACGCCCTCGGCCTTGAGCAAATCGGTCATTCGGTTCAGTGCCACCAGATCGGCCTTTAAGGCGAGATCCACCAGGTCATAAACGGTGTGCCGCGCGCTTTGAGTGAGCACATCGAGCACTTGCTCCAATGAGAGAACTGGCCCTTGGATTAAGTCCGGTTGAATCAGTTTAAGTCTTTCGATTACTTGTCCGGCCGCTAAGAGGTTACCCTCGGTATGCACTTGAACCGCAGATTTCGCCTCTGCATCCATCATGATTTGATGTGATTTGAGTTCTCGCTCAAGCCATTGGCCGAATTGATAGGAGGGAATCGAAGCAGCATCAACGACCCCAGTTGATCGATCCAGTGTTTGATACCAGCTTGCTGAAGTTTCAGTTTTGGTGAGCTTCGGTCCACTGATCAACAGCCGTTTGTCCTCGGGTGGGTTTTGCATCCACTGATCCACTGCTTCTCGGAGTGACTTATCGAGTGTGGTCTTGCTTAGGCGTAATTCAACAAGAGTTTTGTCTGCAAACAGCGACAGTGCATCTAATTCACTGAGAACTCGCTGCGCAATCTCGGGTTCTGTTTGGTCAAGCACCAACCGTTCGGTAAATCCTTGATCTTTTCCAGCCGTTCTCCACAGATCACCAATCCTCGTGATAAAAAATGCTTCATCACCGATCAGTGCAGCGACCTGAGGTAATGCGGAACGCCATTGATGGCCATCAAATTCAGCAGCTTTGATGGCCATGATTTAGTTGGCCTGCGAGGATTGAGTTTGCTTTAGCGCTTGTTCGTAGCGCACGCGGATTGAGGGGACAATCTGGCGCAGTAGATCACTCTCGAGACTGCGCTTTAATTGCTCAACCCGCTGATCTTCTGCTGACGTGTCTGCGCCACCATCGACGTAGATGAGTGTTGCACGAACAGTGGTTTCTGGGATGAGAAGAATCAGATCATCACCGGTGAGGCTGTAACTCATCTGCAGAGCAAGCTCTGTTTGATCACCGCCTGACACAGGGCCAAGTACTCGGCTTGAGAGCGTCGGCAGAGTCACTTTGAGTAACGGTGCTGAACCGCTAGTGACAACATCCGTGCCTTGATCGTTGAGTTGACGCGTGATGTTTTGCACGATCGGTGAATAGGGATCTGATGTCTGGATCCGCAATCTGTCGGGAAGCTGCCCTTGGGGTGTCCCTGTCCCACGTAACCGGAACCCACATCCGCTGAGGAGGCCAGCTGCTGTGAGCGTTAACAATGCACGTCGGTTGATCATACTGGTGCCACCACTAAATTGACGAGTTTTTGAGGAACAACAATCGCTTTCTTTTCGACCATCCCTTCGAGGAACTTCGCGACTTGTGGTTCGTCCCGAGCCATGGTCAGAATAGTTGCCTGATCTGCATCACTCGGTACCTCGATGCGACCACGGAGTTTTCCGTTGACCTGAACCACCAACGTCAGTGTATTCCGAGTTAAAGCATCTTCGCGAACTTTTGGCCAAGGAACGTCCATCAAGGAGTTCTGATGACCAAGACCCGACCACAGATGTTCGGTGATATGTGGTGTGATTGGTGACAATAAAATGACAATGGCTTCGACGGCTTCCGAACGCACTGCCCGATCAGCATCACTTGTGGCATCGAATTTCATGACGCTATTGGTCAGTTCCATGATGGAGGCAATTGCTGTGTTGAAATGATATCGTCGGCCGATGTCATCAGAGACTTTGGCGATCGTTTCGTGAAGCTTTCGATACACATCACGAGCCTCGTCTGACAAACCATCAAGATCAACCGGTTCGTTCGAGACGTGGTGACCCTGGTTGAGATGTTCGGTCACTAAGGTGTGAATCCGTTTTAAGAACCGATGCGCGCCGGCCACACCATCATCGGACCATTCCAGCGAGAGCTCAGGGGGTGCCGCAAACATCGTAAACAAGCGAACCGTATCGGCTCCGTATTGATCGATCAACTCTTGTGGATCAACGGTATTGCCCTTGGATTTGGACATTTTCGAACCGTCTTTTAAAACCATTCCTTGAGTGAGCAATTTCTTAAAGGGTTCGTCGCTGTTGACTAAACCAAGGTCACGCAACACTTTATGGAAAAACCGTGCGTATAAAAGATGTAAAATCGCATGTTCAATTCCACCAATATACAAATCGACCGGTAACCAGTGGTTGGCATGGGCATCGAGCATGGCGTCATCGGAGAACGCGCTAGCAAAGCGCGCATAGTACCAACTGGATTCCATGAAAGTATCAAAG
>Ga0213859_10001588_pt1 | contig 10075 bp, 7 predicted proteins | sample PICome_2_FD_160133 | JGI IMG/M metagenome (GOLD analysis project Ga0213859, IMG submission 160133) | Coastal seawater microbial communities near Pivers Island, North Carolina, United States - PICO304 | ecosystem: Environmental > Aquatic > Marine > Coastal | place: USA: North Carolina | collected... | reverse complement strand
CTAGAAGGAACAAAAACTACCAATAATAATGACACTACGACTACTACTACTTCTGGTAGTAGTCGAGGGAGAAAGAAATATGGACATGAACCATTACCATGTGTTGCATTTATCAATAAAATGGACAAAGAAGGATGTAATTTCGGTTATGCATTATCAACTCTTAAGCACAAGCTACCTAATGCTAACCCTGTTGCTATACAAATACCTTTGTTTCAAGTGGGAAATTCTAGCAAAAGAGGAAAGGAAACAAGTAATAAAATTGACGCCACAATAATTGCAGTGCCAGCAAGTGATTTGTCAATGAATTCAGTATTAAATGGACAGTTTGTAGGTGTTATTGACCTTATTGAAATGAGAGCCATCATTTGGCCCCACATAGAATCATCTATTGTATCCATTGTGGAAGAATGTGTTCCTAATGTTATTAATTTGATGAATGATGATGAAGAATTGATAGATCCAGAATCGCATGTGGCGAAAACTGCATTAGAAGCTCGTAAAGATTTAGTAGCTGCTCTTGCTGATTTTGATGAGGAAATGGAAGAGTGTTATTTGATGGAAGAAGATCCATCGAACTCAATGATAAGGTCTGCACTACGTAAAGCTACTTTATCTAGAAAAATTCTACCAGTAATGACAGGTGCTGCATTGAGAGGAAAGGGAGTAGAACCTCTTTTGGATGCTGTCGCTGATTTTCTCCCATCACCACTTGAACGATTGCCACCAAGTTTACTTGAACAAGAATTAATTACTGATAATAAAACAAACAAACGGGGTAAACAAAAGTTACAAGATGATAATATTTCCAGTGATAAAATTCCATTTGGTCATCCGCTTCACCCTTCATTGTTAGCATTTGCATTTAAAGTTGTTCATATGAAAAATAAAGGAAGTGGAGATGGACGTGTAGTTTTTGTTCGAGTATACTCTGGACAACTATCCACCAAAGATACGCTTAAAGTTATCTCACCGTCTGTTATTGGAGATATTCCCGAAAAACCTCGGATGGAACGTGTAGGTGGAATGTTAGAACTAGCGGGTGGTCAATTTAGTAACTTGACTGAAGGTATTTCTTTCAGTGGCGACGTCTGTGCTTTAGTTGGATTAAAAAGCGTTGTCACAGGTGATACACTCCTCTTGGCTTCTGAACATGGTTCCGGTAAAAAGAATAAAAAGATCAAGGGTGGACAAGCTGATAATGCTGACTTTGACATGAATATTGGTGAACATGTTTATCTTGCTGGTGTTGCTGCCCCTAAACCAGTGTTGACTGTTCGAGTTGAAGCTGAATCTGCGGAACAGCAAGCTAAGCTGAGCGACGCATTGAAGTTACTTACGGCTGAAGACCCAAGCTTAACGGTAGAAGAAACAGAATCGGTTACACTGATTTCTGGTCTTGGAGAGCTTCATATTGAAGTGATTGTTGATCGCTTACAAAGAGAATTCGGTCTTCCTGTATGGATTGGAAAGCCAGCAGTTGCTTATCGAGAAACTGTGCATTCATCAATAGACAGTGGTGGTCTAATAGAATATGAACGTACTATAGGAGCAATGAAGTTACAAGCATCCGTGCATCTTCAAATAGAACCAATCAAAGGACCAGATGCTAGAAACACAGACTCAGCTTCTATGGTTCTTCACGATCCAATTGTTACTATAGGTTCAAAGGTCAAAGAGTACCTTCAAGTAGATGAAGAATTATCAGAGGAAGAATTGAGTCAAAGTAATGATATAGTCAATGCGCTCCTTGCAGGTTGCAAGGGAGCGTTGACGCGTGGTCCAGTTGGTTCATATGGTATGGCTAATGTCAAATGTCATGTTGTTGACATTAGCGCAGAAGGAGGGATTTCATATCTCAACACTACTCCAGGAGCATTGCGCGCTGCAGCTTCATCAATTTTGACTTCTACTTTAATTGAAAATAAATTGAGTTGCTCATTGTTAGAACCAACAATGAGTGTTGAAATAACTGCACCCACAGATATGGTAGGAACCATACTCTCTGATCTAACTTCTCGTCGAGGAACTGTTGGTGAGGTGTTTATGGGAGATAATGAAAGTGAAACATCTCTAAAAAGCACCAAAGCTCTCATCCATGGAGAAGTACCACTCGTTGAAATTTTAGGCTATGCAAATACTCTTCGAAGTATAACTGCTGGTGAGGGAACGTTTACCGCAGAGTATGTAGGTCATTCCACATGTGATACTTCAAATACTTCATTTCAAAAGTAGAAGCTGACATTAGCAATATCAAATGATGTTGAGAAAAGTCTATTCAAATGTTATAGAGTTGATTAGATAAATAAGAGAAATCATAGTAGTTGCGTCTAAAAATATGATTAGGTGTGCACACCTTTGTGCCTCTTTGTCTTTTTATGGAATAATAGTGTAATAAGAATCAACATCACTATTTACATACACAACATGCCTCATTAGCAACTAGCCCCTCATTCTCAAGTTTACCACCATACCACAGACACCTCCAATAACCATACCATTCACATCCCTTTCCTCTCGAGTTCAACCAATTATCTTCATCAACGCATGCTGTGGGGGAAGCTGTTGGAGACATGGTTGGAGATTTCGTTGGCGATGATGAGCCACCAGTAGTGCCCCCACCACAGACACAGCATGCTTCATTTGGAGTCACTCCATCATTATTTGGACGTGAGTCACCATATAAAAAACAACGATAATTGAATATACCTCTTGTAAACCATTCGCAATCCTTGCCTCTGCCATTCACATAATTCCCAAAGTCAAAACAAGGAAGTTCTGGGGTTGGAGCAACAGTTGGAGAAAGAGTATAACCCTCTTTAATCCATTCATAAGCTTTATCTGCTTGAACAAGACCATACCCGAATGAATCATCTCGACCTTGAGATCCCAAGTCCTCAGCTGAGAACATCAAAGCATCCCGAATTTCCATTGCACTTTTGTTTGGAAAATGAGACCAGACAAGGGCTGCAACACCTGAGACATGAGGAGTCGCCATTGATGTCCCACTATAAGAGACATAACCACCACCGGATTTTACTGATAGAACATTTAATCCTGGAGCAGAAATGTCAACTTGGTCGTTCCTCTGAGAAAAAGAGCAAATACGCTTCGAGCTATCAATAGCAGCTACACTCATTACAGAAGGATAACTAGCAGGATACGAATATGCATTGCTACCAGCATTACCTGCTGCAGCAATAATCAAAACATTGCTATCCTTCAACAAACTCTCAAACAAATCTCTCTCGGAGTTCATGGAGAAAGGTCCTCCAAGACTCATCGAAATAATATTGCTTCCAGCAGCTACACAGTTGCTCACTGCTTTGATTATTGTGCTCGCCCAGATCCAATTTCCGTTGTCATTAAAGACCCTTTCTATGTGCAAGCCAATCGCTCCATTTCGATTAACTCCCACTACGCCTATACCATTTCCACCAATACCTGCTATAGTACCTGCTACATGCGAGCCATGACCATTCCCATCCTTCTTCCATTCATATCCAGAGTTATCGTTTCCTGATACATTACCTCCACTTGGGAGATCCGGATGAGAGATGTCAAATCCTGTATCAACAATACACACCTTTTGATTTGCAACGAACTCATCTGAGACACCAAGAGCTTTTACCAGATTGATGCCATATGGAATTTCTTCTCCTTGTAACTTAAGTTCGGATGGAATTGTATTTAGTAAATACCTTGGTTCATCTAAAGACGTTATGAAGAATTGAGTTTTGAGTTCATTAATATACCCAGTCAAAACTTTCTCGAAGAAATACTAATTAAATTTAATGAATAGTTGACTCACCTGGTTCTATGTAGAGCACGTTGTCATCAGCCTCAAACTCTTGAAAATCCTTCCTTGAGGAAATGTTAACAATATCGATATCATAAGCATCTAAACCGACCGGTGTGATAGAGTTACTTTGTTTAGACCTCTTTGCTTTTGAACTGACCATAGCTTCATGAGATTTATATTTCACCACGAAACGGGTAACCACAGGGTTTTGGTTTGTAGCTGTTTCACTACTGAAATTTGAAGCCCCGAGATTGCGATCGCTCTCTGAGTGAGGAAGAAAACAAAACTATTAGAATAGCCACCAGGAAATTATCTTCATAGTCTTCGATGAAGAGGTAATTCATAAACAACAATTTTGAAACGTACCATCTGTGTTCTTTCGTAAATTATTTTCCTTTCCAGCAGAAGTAGCAATAGAAAAAATCACAAGGAATATTTGAAGGTTAAGTTTCATGTTTATATGTGAATAAATATTAGATGATGTTAATATTATCTCAATTGTATTGTTGTAATGATGACCAGATTGATGATTTATGTTTTCATGAAACAAAAATAGAATAATGAAGAAAGATTTTCAGTCATCATTCATTCGACATTAGACAAGTCAATCGTGCATTTGCGTTTTGCGTGCACCTATTGCGTAGAAGATGTACCATTAGGAATCAAAATAACGTAGGATTCTACAGATTGTTCCTAAACAAGATTAGTACTTACGGTACATACGCGTTTTCGTCTGAGCAAAAAAATCCTCTTCACATTTTTTGCTCTTGGTTTATTTTCATGAGAGATACCACCAGAGTATGAGAAGATAAAAGATAGATTCTTCTTCATCACAGCAAAGTAGTAATCGCGATGAAGGCTACACTTGCTTTGCTACTGATTTTCATATCAAAACTTCACGGATTTTTACATTTGACTCGAATCAGATCCTCCACTATAGTCGGACGAGGATTCTGTGGAAACAAGAAAACCTGCATATTGCTGAACATGTCCCACCAAAATAGTGATTGTAGTAATTTGAAGATAGTTATAGCCGGTGCAGGAGTTATAGGAACAAGCACTGCATATTATCTAGCCAAGAATCACCAAGCTTCAATCTCAAGCATCACGTTGGTAGATCCAACAGGATCCATTGCTCCAGCTGCTTCCGGTAAAGCTGGAGGATTTCTTGCTCTTGATTGGAATGATTATTCTCCAGTAGGACCACTAGCTAGAAGAAGTTTTGAATTGCATCAAACTTTAGCAGATACTTTAGGATCAGACAAAATTATGTATAGACGACTTACTTGTGCATCGATCAGTGTTGATGAGTCTAATGGAAGGAGAAAACCAACTGGAAAAAAATTGGAGGGAATTGAATGGGTAGATGATGTTGCAACAAGAGTAAGATCTTTGGGTGATGAAAGTACCATTGCACAGGTACATCCAAAATTATTGTGTGAAGCCATGTGGGAAGCTGTTCAAAAGCAAGACAATTTGGAATCCGAGCTAAAGATAGGAAAAGTTGTTTCAGCTAATTATGAAGGTGATAACGAAGACAAAAAATTAATCGGAGCTAAGCTTGAGGATGGCTCAATAATTGATGCAGATATTGTATTATATTCATGTGGTCCCTGGACTGAATATGGCAAATGTATGCTAGGGGTCAAGTATCATAGTGCAATCATTCCAACCAAACCACGTATTCTCAGTCAATCAGTTTTCTTTGATGGTTTTGGTGATCCAGAAGTTTATCCAAGGCCAGATGGTACTGCATACTGCACTGGTTTTCCAGATGCTGCAATTCGTGTTACCGAAATACCTGGTCAGGAAGAAGTAAGGAATGAGACAATCCAAAAGATACTAAATGCTGTTAGAGAAGCTAGTGGGGGGACTGATGGAGCTTTGGGCCAAAATCCAGAAATAAGCCAAAGTTGTTATTTACCAACTACATTGGATAACCTACCAATGATAGGTGAAATACCTGAACAAAAGGGATGTTATTTGGCCGCTGGACATGGTTGCTGGGGTATATTAATGGGACCTGCTACTGGAGAGGCTATGGCATCTCTTATCATAACTGGAAAGAGTACAAAAATAAATTTAAATCCCTTTCGCCCGGACAGATTTCGTGGGATGGAAATGTGGTAATTATGATGTAACACTAAGATAAGAATGCAAATTATCTTCTTTACTATTTGTTTTATAAAATAAGATTTATTTTCATAATTTTTTGACTGGGTATGGATTCATCGCATTATCAACTTCAGATGCATGAAGTGCCTCCTTCAAAAAGGCTTGAACAAAAAGAGTCTTTGGATGATCATGGAACCATACTCGTTGTACAAATTTTAAGTGTTCAATCTTTGATTTAATGATATCTTCATCCAGATCCTGAAGTTTTAGTAATGTGTTTTGTGTATCCCTAACTAAATCTTGTTCGTTTAATATGATTGCATAATCTTCCATATTTAGTGTACTTTTCAATATTGGTGAAAAGATTGGAAGAAAATCAGATGATACAACTGGTATACAACCAGATCGGACAGCCCTAAAGAATGCATGACTATGAGGAGAATCACTATCGTAAACAAATATAACCAAAATATGAGAAAGAAAAATAATAAACAACTAGTACACTTTTTTCTCCAAGCATAAAGCGCATGAGCTCTTACTTACCCTCTGATACATAGACAGAATTTAGAATCTTTGTACAATTCAAGCCACGTCTCCCTATCAGAAAATCCATTACCTATACTACTTTTGGGAAATGTATCCAACGTAACATTTGTAATTGGAGCATTTCTATGGATAGTTGAATTATGATAACAATTATGACCCAATGGACTATGATAGAATACTAAGTTGGATGAATTCTTGAATTTTTCTAAGGATGCCAACGTAAGTGGAAATTGATGTGTTTTCAATTTGTTAATATTACTCAAACCTTTCAAAGGATAATTTGTCCCTCCTGTTAACCCAACGCTAAATGTTTTCTTAGTCAATGGTTTCATCTTTTTAAATGATGTCGTGTATTCATAAAAATCAAAGTTATTCTGTGATAAATTCACAATTGCATTTTGATCCCAAGATGAAGCTAACGTTACATTCCATAGGTATGGAAGCCATTTACTTAACATACCATGTTGATTTAATTTCCAATCCCCTCTAAATAAAGGAAATGGTGTGGCAATCAGTACATGCTTATGTCCATTTGTTCTTTGGAACAAGGTATGATTTACTAAGTAGCTCATGGTAGAATCAAAGAATTCATGTCTCACAGATGTAGAAATCATACCCATTGGAATGGGAATAATGAATAGCTCCGCTTCATTAGGATTATTCGTTCTCCAAGTTGATTCACGTAGTATTTTGATAGTTGCTAAATCATATAACATTTCAGCAGCTGCACGATGTATTCGTTTTGGTAAAAAGTATAAATTTGTACCTTGCAAGGTAAGATTTGATTCTGGATACATGTAAAAGGGAATTGTTTCCATTTCTTCCAATTCCTTTTCTGCATCTATTATTGTTACCTCTGGAGGTTTTGGAGTATCATCAAGGTGTAGTATAACGAATTTATCTTGTTCTTCAGGACTTCCTCCATTTTCATAGTCATGTATCTGGATCGTGATGTAAGTCAAATAGAAGCTTATAGACGATGTTAGGAATAGCAGCAAAGCTAAGGAAAATAGTAATTCTTTACTGTTTGGCATTTTCCACAAATTTTAGTGTACAAACAGCTTTGTATGGTTGTGATAGAGCTTCTTTATTTTTGTATAATGAATGAATTGTAGTTGGTTGGGGTATTTTGTTTGAATGCTTCCTCTCTTTTTCTTCCTACATAACTAAAGTAAAAAATTCAAAATTCAGCGATTGTTTGTCATGTTGTGATACTCAAGCTATTTTGTCAGGTTGGGAGTCTCACCGTGTATCTTTGTTGTACTCGTAGCTTGTAGCGTACCGGTATGGAGACTGTGTAATACAGAGAAACCAAATCCTTTGTATCATACACATAATAATAAAATGGAAACAGTCAAAGACTTAGATGCAACATTGATTACAAACCTACTTCCAGTTCGTTTAACATCAGTAGTAACGAGGGGATTTGGTAGGGGTAGCAAAGATCTTGGAATACCAACAGCCAACATTTGTAGGAAACATTTACAATGTTCTATATCGTTCGATGAGTTGCCATGTGGAATATATTGGGGATATGCAAGGATTATACATACAATGAAGGACCTGGACCAGAACGAAGAGGAAGTTTGTCGTTCTTTGTCTTCATTGCCATCTGTAGATAGAGTGTACAAAGCAGCAGTCTCGATTGGATATAATCCTGTTTATGGAAACAAGGAAAAGACAATTGAACCACATCTAATTGCGTCATCTGATCACCCCATGAGACAATCATCCATTTGCCAAGAAACACAATTTAGTGACTTTTATAATGATAGAATACGTTTATCAATTGTAGGGTATCTAAGACCAGAATTGCCGTTTGAGGGAATTGATAAGCTCATTGATGCTATCAAACAAGATATAGTTCAAACTGAAAGGTTAGCTGATGAAAGTGGTCACCAAAGTACACATGAGAAGCAATGGGTTGGATCAGATCATGATTTTTTATTTAATTTTTGAATCAAATAATTATTATTTATTTATTACTACTTTTATCCATCATCATAATAATATTCTTGATACCACTCTCTCTCTATTAATAATACTCGTATCCTTGAAGGGTAGGTAGTTTTCCCACGACCACATACACACCACGCAAAACGCAAAAAAAAGACAAAAAAAAAAGGAGAGATGATGAGATGATTATCAATATCTTTCCGATCTCGTCATCGTCATAAATACCTACTACATCTAGATTCTAACTTCTTTATCTATTCTCTTACACAACATATGGATCAATATACAATTAGACCTAACAGAACTGTAGTCACTTCGTTTGTTACTCACTCTACACCTTCAGCGAGCAGCTCCTACGATGACGGAAACTATGTTCTTCACGTTACAAATACTAAACCCCAATCAACGAAACAGCTTCTAAGTTGTGCCTTGAGTAATCAATCTGTATTAACATATGACCGTGAAACGTTGAAAAAAGTTCATTCGATTGAAAATTGTCACCATCAAGCCATTAGTGATTTGACATTTACTCAAATTCAAAATACGCCCATGGTTGTTACTTCTTCATTGGATGGTACAGTAAAGATATTTGACCTTCGAGCAAATCCAATATTGAATGAGAAAGGAGTTGCTCAAGCTGCTTTTGAAATGAAAGTCCCAGATCATCAAGCATTAAGTGTATCAATAGGGTATAATGGTAATCTTTCTGCTGTGGGGAGTAGTAAAGGACATGTTCATTTTTTCGATTTACGTAATATATCTTCAGCTCCTCAAATTGGTATGAATGATGATGTAACAACACCATTGGGGACATATGTTGATGCTCATACTGAAGAAGTAACTAGGGTTCGTTTTCAAAACGTTGTAGGATCTAATGGGTATGACACTACTCCTTTACTGGTCACTGCTGGAGAAGATGGATTAGCTTGTATACATGATACATCCCAACCATCAGAAGAGGCTGCATTGAGAAGTGTATTAAACGTTCAATCTCCGTTACGAGATGTTAACTTCTTTGGACCGTCACTTGAGGGTATTTATTGCTTGACAGGTAGTGAAACTATGAGTGTGTGGCACCATGACTCGGCACAACGGATGTCTGATTATGGAGATATTAGGAATATGTTATCGACTAACGCTGGTATTGAAATCAATTACCTAGTTGGATGCCACTGGGATGGAAGTGAGTTAAATTTAATTGCTGGTAATACACAAGGAGATTGTGCAATGTTTCAAGTTGAAGCAAACTCCATCTCTGTAAAAAGGTTACTGAAGGGAGGTCATAAATCTTCATGCATACGAGATTTTGTAGTATCACCGTTAGATCGATCTATTGTCACTGCTGGTGAAGATTCAAGATTGTGTGAATGGAAGTTGATAAAGCCAATAAATACTACTCCAAACTTGAATGTAAGGGCATCCTATTCTTCTGAAAAAGAAAGTATAAACCCAAAAGAAGGTGGAGGACGAATAAAGAAACAAAAAAGTAAGAAAAGTCATGCACCATACTAGTACTTGATATATGTCGTTTTCTTTATCGAGGAAAAAATAGTATGATGAAAATAAATAAATATATTATTATTATTATTATTATTATTATTATTATTATTATTATTATTATTATATATATATATATATATTTTTGTGTTTCTCCTT
>Ga0213859_10001587_pt1 | contig 10084 bp, 13 predicted proteins | sample PICome_2_FD_160133 | JGI IMG/M metagenome (GOLD analysis project Ga0213859, IMG submission 160133) | Coastal seawater microbial communities near Pivers Island, North Carolina, United States - PICO304 | ecosystem: Environmental > Aquatic > Marine > Coastal | place: USA: North Carolina... | reverse complement strand
ATGACACCCGACATTACGTTCCGCGCACACCCAACCACATACCTCAACAAGGAATACTATGAAACCCCAGTCAGTCACCTCGTTGGTAAGCGGTCTGTTCAAGGACAAGCCGCATCTACGCAAGCTAATGGAGGAGGAGGTTATAAGAGGAGCATCGGAGGACTCTCACCAAGAGAATATCTTGAGCGAGGAGGACACACAGAGGATGAAATATCAGAGCTCCTTGGAGAAAGTAGAGACCATAGGCGGGAGCGATCCACGCCTACTGCTAGCGACACAGAGGGAATGCTACAACTCCCTGATGAGCGTCTCTTACGCGAAGGGCAAGGAGCTTAACAAGGAGCGGGCGATTATGCTAACCAAGCATATGATGTCCCTCAACCTAACCGTAGCTGAGTTAGATGCGTGCGAGTCTGCGATTATCACGGATGCCGACCTAACAAAAGAGTTATCTTATCAGCAATCGGTGACCCCCGCCATATACGATATGGCACGCAAGCACCCTAAAGTCCGTAAGGTTCGGCTCTTGACACGGACCGAAGCAATGGACATCTTTAACAACACACCCGAACCACGCGGGAATATGAACGATATGTTCAGCGTGGTGCGGGATTCAGATAACAATCTCTATTACATATCACGATGACACACGACGAATACGTAGCAAAGCTAGCCGCGCTCTGTAGCGAATATAAGTATGGACCCGTTGAGGCTAGAAAGGTCTTGGAAGAGCACGAGCCGGAGGTATATCCAGACGAGGGCCTGCAAAAGTGGGCGCTCGAATACGGGGAGATGTACGCGGCGGCGGCAACAATGATCGTTAGCAACGAAGAGGCACTGTACGTTACCAAGAAGGCTATTGAGATAGCCAGAGACCTTGACCATAAGTCAAGCGCCCATATGTTTATGCTCGTGTTTACGCTCGCCACCCTATCTACGGGCGGTGTCCACCTGAGGGAGATGGCGTGGGCTATGTGCGCCGCTTACGAGGCTGGAGTACACGACCAGATACTCGGAAACCTAGAAGAGATTGACAATGAATAGAAACCCAATCAATCCAAAGCTACACGTTAGAATCAATGGCGAGAACCTTATTGTGTCTTACCAAGAGTCATCACTCAATGATCTATATGTGTTCTTGTCCACGCTAGAATCTGAGGCATCGTCCATACGCAATCAGCTTGCGGAGGCCATGGCTAGAGATACCGCAGATGATGACTGGCTTGATCGTAGCAGGAGGGCGCTTAGCACCAAGCGAAACCACATCCGTGTGCTAAAGATCTGGTGTGATGCCAAGAAGTCTGAGGTTAAATCAAAGCCCGTCTTTGCTGAGGCATTTATGGATGCGGCTAGAGATATACTAGACGAGGATCTCTTTAACGAAATTTATGAAGAGGCTAGTTACAGTGGACACGACGCATAAAGACAGAGAGTGGACCGTCATTGCCAAGTGCAACGATGAGCTGACGCTATGGCGTGGTCCAAACAATAGATACCAAGTACGCACGGGTATGAAGACAGAGCGGTTCAGAGACTGGAAGAGTGCCTTTGCGTCTTGGCAAGAGAAATACGAACTCATACACAAGGCAAAGCGATATGAACCGAAGTATACTTTACGCCGCACTGGTGACAGTTGGGTGCATAGTAATATACCAGACAAGAGGCCATCGTCTCTCAAGACTAGGAAAGAGATGGCTTGGTATGTGAACGCCATAAGATAAGCAGAGGCTGAGTAGCAGAGCCGCTCAGCCTCGCGCCCGATCCACGAAGGGAACGGGGCAGTTTACCCCCACACAGAGAGGGAGTCAGGGTTATTCAGGGGCCTTGGCTCCCTTTCTTTTTCTAGTAATCCGTGGCCGCTCGATCTTGAAGTAGCGATTATAGAACAACAATAGCCACGAGAAGAAGAATGCTAGGCCAATGTTTAGCACCACCTCGCTCCACGGCGGCACCGATCCGATAAGGACGTTAAACAATGCGCCCGCCGAGGTGAGGGCAAGTGCGGCCCTAATGTGTATTGTCTTGAATAGGGGATAGCGATAGATAGGAGATGTCTCTGATGCATAGATGTCTAGCATCAACACAGCTACCGATCCCGATATAATCAGGGAAGCAATACTATTTATTATCTGCTCCAGTATCATCTTCTTGTTTCTCTGGGAAGAGTCTAGCTGTTAGCAGCTCCACACCACGCAGCCCTAAGAATCCTAGCACGAATGCCGCTGCGTGCTCGCTGCTCTCTGCGTATGGCAAGAACTGTAGCACCACGGGTGTCAGGTAGTTTGCGCTGCCCATCCCTGATAGCACGGCCACCAGTGCGGCTTGCCACGACTTGTGTTTCCCTACCGTTAGCAGAGAACCGAAGAACCCCGATACGGCTAGGCCCACATTGATACCTATGTGCTCCAAGTAATCGCCAAACATCTTATGAGAAGAACTGGTATTGAATGGTGGGTGATCCGGACTCTGCCACAATAGATATGCTAGTGCGTCCGGCTACAGGAAAATACTGCGACGTACCGTCAGCAACCTGAAATCCTACCGTAGGGGTGGCGGCGTTACCGTCTAACCTGACACGCACGTTAGCACCAATAGGCTGTACTAGCACCATAGATGCATCTTCAGGCGGGGTGATGGTTCCCAGTGTGGAACCGGAACCGTGATCTTCGCTTGGGCGGAGGGCCGTGTATTGGTACTGTCCAAATGCCGTTTTTGACATAATCTATTTCGGTTTTATGCTTGCTTTATGCTCTGAATAAACGCTTCCCAACCATCTCCAACTAGGTACGCCAGCTGTCTAGCGTCCTGATACTCAGTATACGAGTCAGGATCTATATCCTTCTTGTTTATCGCGGCTAGCTCTGCGTCATACGTTGGGTAGTAGTGCTTGATAACGGCAGATATAACATGACCGCGGTTAGAATGTATGCTAACCTTAGCATGGTCATACGAATACACCTCGCCATCACCCATAGATTCCTTTGATTCGTTCCAGTGGATATGCACCGCATCTCCGGTGCGGCTAAACATATCCTGCTTTTCTGTGGAGTAAGCCTTTGCCATTAGTGCGCTATCCTTGTTGTGGTTGTGCGATCTTTGAATGATGCAAGTCTATTATACCTCTGAGCAAAGACCCCGTTTCTTGATGATCCTTCTTGCGGCATTGCATACCCGGCCACAATAGGCATATAATAGTTGCTAGTTGGCACTCCGTAGTGATAGTCGCAATAGTACGTATTGTTTGTGCCAAACGGGTCGGTTGCAATAAACCCATACGACTGACTAGGAAAGCTAGTGGCTTTCTGTATATTTCTGATATAACCGCTACTGGTAATTAAACTAGAAAACAGAAGCTGCATTTGCGCAGTACTATTATCGCTATAGTCCGACCTATTGTTCGTGTAATACAAGGTGCTAGCCGACACCAAGCAACCATCCAAGAACTCATCCCCATTACCGATGATATTCTCGATACCACGATAGGACATAAACGCCGTATCCCTTGTTGCGCTCGATGCACCACTAACTGCATCTGTGCTACCGTTTCCTAGATAGTTGCTCTTGCCTGATGCGCTGTGCGGGCTATCGGTCTGGTTGTTACTGCTGGCTGGGTATGTAACGCCACCTATAATAACATCGCTGTTGCCTGCCCCTAGTACAGCCTGCGAGTTAAATGTGCCATACTCTACCAGATACAGAATCTGTATAGCATTGTACAGCATCCAGTCCATTAGCCGATAGCTACCGATGTTCTGGGCTAGGGTTCTGAATTCACCGCGTGTTAGCCCCACATATGGGTACACGCCTGATACGGATGCTAGGCGATCACTACCAAGATTTACGTTGCTCGTGTTGTCATCCCTATTGGTCGGCCCCAGATACCCAAAGAATGAGTTGTATACACTGGCCTGATATGCGCCAACATACCTCTTGTCCCTAACGTCCTTATCCAAAAAGAATGCGGGGTGCAATACATATCCAGATAGAGGCTTGTCAGATATAGACCAATACTGTACACTGCCCTGAACATAAGTTCTATAGTAGAACTTGGGTATCTCCACCATTACCTGCAGTCCACCGCCGCTATTCTGCAGGTCTGCTATACCACCATCCTCTTTGTTGAGGGAGTTGTTGGCATCTAGATAGTACTCGAGCTTTCCCGTATTGTCTAAAACGCACCTGCGCATACCGAGGTGTATGTCAGTTACGTTAGTTGTTAGCCCAATACTATTCGGGGTGTACGTATCTGTTAGCTGATTATACCCAAGGTTTGCCGCAACAGCTACCTGACTGAAGTAAGCAAAGTCCGATATTATATTCACAGACTCTAGCGTCTGTACATCTAGTGTTGCACTACTAGCATCTAGCAGGGTACCAACGGTAAAAATATCGGACGTGGTATTACCGGTAACACTAATGTCCCCATCAACCGTAACGTCAGTTAGGTTCTGGCCAGCACCATTAGCAAGCGTACCCGTCGTGGGTGTGCCCGGCGTTGATCCTACCGTGACTACGTTTCCGTATGTGTCCTTGACTGATTGGTTAGTTAGGTTCATTATATGCCGCGATTATAGCCATACGTTGGCTGGCGTGCTAGGTGGCTGTGCCATTGCCGTAGCGAAGTTTGTTTCGCTGCGCATACGCGCATTAGCATGGAAGGTTGTTGTATACACCGCTGGGGTTACTATCTCTTCTGTATCAGGATCTATTACCGCTGGCGTTTCGACTAGATGCTCTAGGTATATACACGCCCCCACGCCACGCAAAGATACTATCTCGTTTCTCTTGGGATCACGGATTGTGATATCATCATCCCCATCATACCATTCGAAACCCTGCGCCCGTAGGTCATCAAGGATTTCCTTCTTGGTATCAGCGACAAGATAGTAATCAAAATACGCCATGCTAGTTAGATATTTTGACTATGGTAATAAACGAGGGCGTGTTATCTGAGTTGCTAGGGAACGGGCTGTTAGCACTTGGATTGACAGCTACATACAGCCAAGGGTTTGATGCGTCACGCTCAATAAATGAGAAGCCTGAGATAAGCTGATCAGCCGCTGTCTCTGCAAAACGCTTGTCAGATTGGAGCGTAATAAGGGTTCCCGTACCCGTAAATGTACTATGCTTAAACAGCTTTACGGTCACATCCATATTCCCTTGTAGGTCGTATAGGTGAATGCCCGTAAACACCGCATATAGACCCGGCTTCTTTAGTTCTATTCTGCCACCAGCGCTGCGATTAAAATAGTCCGAGTTCACTCCTTGTGCATAGATTGTATCTAAATTAAAAGGAATCTCGTTATCAACGCCATTGGTCAAGTTCGTGTAGCCTGTAGTCCATGTCGCTTGGATCGTAGGCAGTGAGATGGGGCTACCGTCTATCTCGGTAATGTCTTGACCCGCTCCGTTTTGGAGCCTGCCTGTTGTCGGAGTCCCCGCAGTAGTGCCTACCGTTATGATATTGCCGTAGGCATCCTTGATTAGTTCCGGTGCTAAGTTCATTATCGTTCGCTAAATGTTACGTTTGATGTTCCAAATACGTCTTCGTTTACCCCAACGAAATACCCGTCCCCCTTGGTCAACGCCTCCATGTCTGCCGCACTGAGCCGTGTGTTGTATAGTGCGACAGATCGAATCCACATATTGGGCTGATAAGCTCCAATATAATCAGAGCCAATGTTAATCTGATTAAGTACAAGAGTCGCTAGGCTACCGCTTGTATTCGTTGAAACACTTGATCCGTTACGATACAATTCAAAGTCGTTAGTCTTATAGGCAAAGGCAAAACGCTGAACGCCAGTAAATGCGGTAGAAGGTACGCCTTGATTAAATAGGTCTCCTGTTCCTGTTGCCCTCGCATACATTCGTAATATGCCGTTGAAATTGTAAATCAGCACTCTATTACCAGTTGTCCCATCAGTTACATCCAATAAATACTGAATCGTTCCGCTTACCGTTTTCCAATCCACTTCTACATAGAGCGTCCCTTCCGATTGCCCGATTAGGCTTGACGCTCCTGCTAATTCAATTTCATCCTTTACACGGTTTACGACTCCCGTAGTCGTTGGGATGTAGGACGTGGCAGTATGGCTTTGCTCTAGCTGTGCTCCCCATATAAATACATCAGCACTTGCCTGCCCTAGGTATGAAGGCGCTCTTCCTAGACTGTCATTGTTGTTTGTAAATGCAAACCCAACTATACCACCTTGTATTCCGGTTTGGTTAGCCTGAGCTGTCCATGAACACCTGTACCACCCATTGCCCATATCCCTAATATCTGCCGTGCCACCGCTTGTTGTTAAAACAGTGCCCGTGGATATGTTAAAATTAGCATACTGAGTTGAGAGGTGTGTTGAGGTTCCAAACGTCAACTGTACTATATCAGGCGCACTTGCTCCCGTGCCCTTTTTCAGATAAACACTTTGCGTCCAATATTCGTTTATGTTAATAGTAGGCCTATATGGGCCGTTTATCAAAAAGCTATGAACCCCAATATTAGCTACTTCGGCCAGCAAGAATGAATTAGTACCACCCTTGGGATCCGTTTGTGTATTAGCTGCAATAGATGAGTTTGCCGTTAGCCAATATGTACCATTGTCCAAGTCCTCCGACTGTAATGCTGAGTTGGTAGCCGCTGTCTCTACCGGTAATCCTTTGTACGTTCCGTCTGGATTAAACTCAATAGCAGGGTCATCAATAGCATAGGATACAAGCGTGCCACCACTACCCAAAACATACTTGTCATCAATACGGCTTACAGTAAAGTCTGCGGGTGGTGAGTCAGGGACGATGTTGTACAGAACCGTGGGCTTGCCTGTATCACAAGGCTGTATAACCGTTGGACTGTATGGAGAGGTGTTGTTATATGTCTGAACCGTATGGCCCTGATCATATAGCGTGCCCCCATCTGCTGTAACACGGGCGATAAAAGCCGTGAGCCATGCAGGAGGAACATAAACAGACTTAACAGCCGTAAAGAAGTTAAAAAAAAGCTTAGGAAAAATACTCATGCCTGCACCTGTTGCTGTGCTATTCCTAGCTTTTGTAGTTCTAGCTGATACATCTGCTGCATATTGACGCGCTCCGTTATTGCCGTTTCAAGCTGCTTTAACTTGCGAGTTATCTGATCTGTATAAAGATTTACACGATCCTGTATTTCTGCGTCTAGCTTGCCTAGCTGTAGCTGATACTCTGAAAGCTCTGTCTTTATTTTGTTAAGCAGGGAATCGACCTTCTCAAAGTCGTCGTTATTTAGAGCGGTAACTACATCCGTGTAGTCTATTGACAAAGCAGGAAATAACGGAGAGGTATAAAAGGCAGTAGACAGGTCAGCAATCATCGCGTTTTGACGAAACGTCAGCTCGGATATGCACGCCTTGTATATAATTATTTCTTCTGCATCCGGCGGGATGTTGGTAAACGATGTGGCAGATATACTAACGGGCGTATCATACCTAGCGTAGCGAACCGCAAACTGATCCGTTGATGGATAAAGCGCAGTAACCGTAACACCATCCATCTCTACGGCATACTTCGGGGACTCGCTCGTCACGTACAGTAAGCTGTCAGGATCTCGAAACTTATTGCTAGGCCTAGTTGCTGTAGCGTATGTCTCGGATGTCTTGTTAAATACAGAGAACAAACGGTAGTCACCCGTTATCGTGTTCAGGTCTCCAGTAACCACTGACTCTGTAGCATATCCGGCAATCAAACCGGTAGGCGCATTCCGTATAATAAATGCACGCTCGGACTCCATAACATCCTCAAGCGCCGTTGTTGGCGATGTTATGCTGTCGATATATGCCTCTATTCTGGCCTGTATTGTCGCCATTACTTGTTCCAGTTGTTTAGTACCTGCCGATACATCGCTACCTTTTCTTCCCTTAGTGCTATAATGTTTCTGCGCTTCTGTTCATACAGTGGGTCGCTAGTCTGCAGCTCTGCTATTCTCTTCTCTGCCGCGGCATAGATCGGATTAGCAATATCGACCCGATACTCGTGCGGGTATGGTAAGTTGCCAGACTTGTACACGCCGTTATAGAACTTAGGATAGCCTAGGGGTGGATTAGATTTTCGTAATGTACGAGATATATCCCTTTCTGATACGCCAAGTGTAGCGGCATCATCAACGTGCTGGAGTGCTTCGCCGAATATCGTATCTATTACACGTACATAATCAGCATATGCCACCTCAATATCTCCCTCAGTCTGTGCCTCTAGCACACGGCGACCAAACTGCATTGACTGCTCCATGTATCGGCTGTTCAGGTCTAGCATTTTGTAGCGCAATGCGATGGGTACATTCATCTCCACAACACGCACACCGGCTATAGCACCCATAGCCCGGTTCATAGCATTGTCTTGGTACCCGGTCTCTAGCTTTTGCACGCCCCCATCTTGTACCAGATCGTATACCCGATATGCATCGGTCAGGGTGTTGGGGGCAAATGCCTGAGATGCATACCAAAGGTACTTGCCTGTCGCATCTACCAGATTGTCGTCCTGCATTGCAATCTGCTGGCCGTTCTCCTTGGTATTTGATGCCATACGGAATGCAGAATCAAAGGCCATGCTAGAGCTAACAAACGGATCTGCTAGCGTCATCGCCGTCCTTGAGGCTATCCTGATTGGGTCATCATCTACACCGCTAGTCATATACACAAGCCACTGGTATAGGTTGGCATCCGGTACGGTATAGGTCGCATCCCAATACTTTACCTGCCCGTTCTTGGCCTCGATAGGTACGATCAGCGAGTTGTATCCCCAAGGCGGCCCGAGCCGCTTGATGGCCGCCATCTTAGCACGGTAGCCTGCGTGTTGGTTAGCGTACTTGTCCTCGTTGTCGTCGCCATCCATAATCCAAGCCGCGGGAGCCACAGTAAATACGGCGGTCATTGCCGTCTTCCACGCATACATATTGGCTAGCCGCTTGATACCAATGCGCCGTAGCTTAGGGTTCTCGGCCTGCATCTCCCTTGCAGCGATCCGGTTCATATTGCCAAACGTCCTAATCTGTTCGGCTGCATATGAGGGGAACGATGCTAGAAGCGGCATCCTAGATATAAGCTGCACTGATGCAGATCTTCGGGAGTATGTAGGCATGATGTTGCGAGTAATATCGCCAGCCATCTCGAACACCCTAGCATACTCCTCTTGGGTTAGGTCTGGAATCCCCTTGCCATATAACGCATCTGCATATTTTGTTGCCTCGCTGTTAAAGACTAGCACCTTAAACAGGTCGTCCATCCCCCGATATAGATTCGTGGCCGCCTTGTCAATCTTCTGCAATACATTGAGCGTAGCGGTGTCGTCCGGGGTGTCGTAAAAGTCAGACTCCGTCAGCGACGTAGCTCTTAGCACATCGCCAATCTCCCTAATATCTGACTCATCCAGACCAAGGTACTCCTGCATTGCAATCTTGTATTGGGCATCCTGCTCAGACAGCTCCGATACAGGATTCATTACAATGCGCCACGCTGACCTGAAGTTTGATAGCTCACCAATAGCGCCGTGCTGTATAAGAGACAGCAAGCCACCTTGGATGTTGCGCATCTGGCCACCCCAGTTGTAGATAGTCTGCGACTTCTTCGCCCACATCTCTGGCTTGGCTATCATCCAGTGCATCACGCCCCGCATCCGACCAAAGTTTAGGTTAGATATTTGCGTGATCTTGTCGTACTCCTCGAGGACCTGCTTGAGTCTATCGTCTATGTAGTAGTTGTCCAGAGATCCTGTAGATGGACCAAAGTCTAGCCTAGAGAATCCCTCCCTAGATCCCATCTCAATCGGATAGGCCAGCTGATATTGCAGTGCATACTGGAGTATATCGTCAAACTGCTGGGTCCGTGCCACCAGTGTAGACAATGTGCTCATCGTCTTGTAGTAACGCATCACGGGATTGGTCTCCGTACCAAGCACCTTGGTAAGGGCCTTGACCATAGGGTCAGTGCTAGAGAGATCAATCTTTCTTTGCGTCAGCGGGTTGGCATACATCTTTGATGAGCCTAGTAGCGAAGATCCTAGCACGCCCTGACTCATAGACGATGGGCCATACTCTGAGATCCAGTGCTGTATCAGGCCA
>Ga0213859_10001586_pt1 | contig 10086 bp, 14 predicted proteins | sample PICome_2_FD_160133 | JGI IMG/M metagenome (GOLD analysis project Ga0213859, IMG submission 160133) | Coastal seawater microbial communities near Pivers Island, North Carolina, United States - PICO304 | ecosystem: Environmental > Aquatic > Marine > Coastal | place: USA: North Carolina... | reverse complement strand
GCGGTTGATACAGAATATTCTGTGGAAGGCAGTCGTGGTAATTCATACACAGTAGAATTTACCAAGAAGGGTTTTACCTGCGACTGTATGGGAATGACAATGCACGGTAAATGTAAGCACACACGTGCCGTTGCTGACAAGTGGCAACAGGCTTGTTCAACTGATTTTAACTACGCACTAGGAGCCTAATATGACAATGCATCTAGCACAGGGTCTTACCACCATCAATACCAAGAAGCGTAAGAAGAAACCAATTACAGAAGCAAAGATGAAAAAGTACGAGGAGCAATGGCGCAAACACAACAAGGACTGTCGTAAGCGTCACTTACACGATTTTCAATTTGCCAAACTAGAAGATTTCGTCAAGTATATTAGAGGTGAGTGGAAGCCAAAACGTAGAACAGAAACTGTAATGTCTACACCTTGGCACTATTCAGGACCACCAGTTACTAGACAAACTGAAAATATTCCAAGTTTGAAAACAGACAACAGTTTTGCACCAGCAACCAAACGTGAACCGATGCAGTATACGGGTGAACGAAAATTGGTTGGTATTGCTACAATGCACAAATCCAATATGGTTCCTATTTTTGCTGACGATGATGATAAAACAGGATCCAAACAGGCAACAGAAATTGCAACAATGAGGCGCAATTGATTTTGGCAAAATTACTCTTGACATATCATATTAATGATAGTATATTAGTAATGTTTAACACACACAGAAAGAAGGTTAAATTATGAAAAAGGCAATAACAAAGGCAGCACTGTTTGTAGGACTAGTAAGTATGCTAGGTGCCTGCACAACAATGAAGACAATAGACGTTCGTGAAACAAAAGCCAATCCTAATTGGTATGTTGATTGCGAACAAATCGGCAGCGAAGGTTTCCTATTCTGGAAGACAGACTACGCATATGCTTGTGGAATGGGTGAGAGCATCTATGAACAGGCTAGTGAGTCACAGGCTTACGCATTTGCTGTAAAGGGTTTCGCTGAAAGAATCAACGGAACTGTAAACTCCAAGACAGTTGTAGATATACAAAATGACACAAGGAATGATTCAACTAGAGTTGAGCATCTTGTGAAGAATACTACAATCAGAGAACATCTTGAAGTTAAGAAATACTCATACGAGTTGGCAAGTACAGGTAGAGTTCATACCTATGTGCGAATTAAAATGCCACTTGATGTATTTGATAGGTTAATAGCAGAAGCGAAGCAGGTGCAGTAATGGTTAGGCTGGCACTACTCTTAATGGGTGCTATGCTACTTACTGCCTGTGCTTCTACGCAGGCACCTGTGGTAGCAGAAAAGCCACAATATTGTCATACTTCTGAAACAGTTGTTTTTAAAAGCGACAAAGAAGTTGACAGTCAAACTGTGGTAGAATGCACAGACGATGAAATCAAGAAACTTTTCCAGGTAAGAAGCGGAATGGCTCCTAACTGTGGAGAGTTTACTTATTGGATGAAGATTGGAGGGCACGATGTTCAAAGGCGTGGAGTCAGTTGTCAAAAACCTGACGGTACTTGGGAAATCGTTAATACTGCTTTTAACTATTAGCACAGTCTCATATGCAGATTCTGTTTGGAATCCTAAATTCTTTGAATATAATTCAAACGGCCTAGCAAATAAGATAATAGATTTTAGTTTCGGATGGAATAAGAAACTTAACGAAGAACAAAAACTAGCATATTATCAAAGTGTAATACACGCACTAGAATATGCAGAGAACGGTGAGAAGGTCAAATGGTATAAAAACAATGCCAGTGGCTATTCGACACCTGTTATGACTTGGCCTGTAAGCACAGGCTATTGTAGAAGACTTCATCTAAATGTAATTGCATATAGTAAACAAAAGAGTATGGCGGTGTCTGCTTGTTATAATAAACAGAACACTAATTGGACTTGGTATACCGATAAATAATTAACTATGTTATTTGGAATATTAACATTATTATCAGCACTAACAATTAGTGCCGTGGCAATTTACTACTCTGTAGCAGGACTAGTGGCTATTTTCGCCGCGGCTGCTATTCCTATTATTATAATGGGAGTATCACTAGAAGTAGGAAAACTAGTTACAGCAGTATGGTTGCACAAGTATTGGAAACAGGCCGCGTGGTGGTTAAAAACCTATCTAAGTGTAGCAGTATTTGTTCTTATGTTTATTACATCAATGGGTATCTTTGGGTTCTTATCTAAAGCACACATTGAACAAACTAGTGCAGGTCAAGAAAATATTGCACAGGTTGAAAGAATTGAATCAGAAATACAACGTAACGAAGACATTATCGAACGTGCAGAATCACAGATCAATAAACTTGAAACTAGTGGTACAGGAAATGATGCTAACATTCAAGCACAAATAGACGCAGAACAAGAACGTATTGATAATGCGTATAAAAGAATTCAACCTGCTATAGACGAACAGCAGGCTATAATTGATCAACAAGCAGAACTATACGAAAAAGAACTTGCTAAAATAGATCAAGATATGGCTACACTACAAGGCTATATCGATAATGGAGAGACTAAAAAAGCACAGCAAATGATTGGTGCTAGTGCTGACGGTATCTTTGGTAAAAAGACAGCGGATAAAATTGGTGATTGGCAAGAAGAAAAAGCAAAAGAACGTGCTGAACTAATAGAAACAATTAAAGCGGCAAGAAACAATCCACAGGCACAAGCAGCCGCAGACGAAATTAAACGTTTGAGAAAAACTGTTGAAGATCAGATTGCACAATCAAATTCACTAATCGATCGTTTACGCAAACAGTTAAGTAATGAAGAAAAAGCCGCAGATATAGATGCAGAGGTTGACGCACAAAATTTACGTATTAAAAATGCAAACGCAGAAATAGATAAACTATTCGAAGAAAAATTTAAAATTGAAGGCGAATATCGTAAACTAGAAGCAGAAGTTGGACCTATCAAATATATTGCTGAATTCATTTACGGTGAACAAGCAGATCAAAATCTACTAGAACAAGCAGTACGTTGGGTGATTATAATTATTATATTCGTGTTCGATCCACTTGCTGTATTACTTTTAATAGCGAGCCAATACACATTCAATTGGTATCGTGAGAACAAAGGCGGTAATCCGCCGGGAAAGCCAAATCAAGATCCTAGTCCAGAACCGGAGCCTCCTTACACAGACGAAGAGTGGAATGAAGCACACAGATTAAATGATGAGTTTGATCGTGCTAAAAAGATAGTAGAAAACGTTCCGCCCACACTTTCTAAAAAAAAGACTGATCAATATTTACTCTGGCCAGATGTAGATCCTGAGCCAGTAGAAACACACGAGTTCAAGGAAGAAGAACCGTATGTAGATCCTAACCAAATGGATTTGAATTTTAATCAAGAGGCAGAAGACTATGAAGACGATAGAACAGAAACTAGAAAAAACACAGAAGAAGGAATTCAAGCATCTAGTGAGACACAAGATGAAGAAGGCGTTCAAGGATCGAATGAAGATGATCCAACTGTGGCTGGAACTGAAGAAGCAGAAATAGGCGACCTTGACAAGTGGAATGAATGGGTAGAGGCTGCTAACAAAGCGGCTGCTGAAAATCCAGAAGATGATGATGATGAAGAATTCTGGGATAGTTTAACTGACGAAGAACGTGAAGCAATGCGTCTTTGGAAAGCAGAAGATGAAAAGCATAGTTTAAAATACCAAAGAAAACTGTTCCGTAACGGACAGATAGAAGAATATCCTTGGACAAAGTATTTGAAACCACAGCCAGACTATGTTGACGATTCAAAATTTAAAATTATGCCAGAACTTGAATCAGAACTCAAAGGCAAACCACAATATACAGAAGTAATAGAATCACAAGAAGATCTAAAAAAAAAGAAAGAATATCTAAATTGGATGGAAAAGGATGGCAACCAACAGATAAAAAAATCCAAAGAGATAGACAGTTAGGCTATATACAGAATGAAGAACAAAATCAAAACACAATTTGGCAAAGATTAAAAAAGGCAAATGACTAATCAACTTACACTGGTAACACCACCAGATGATATAACAATAGATGGTATAAGAATACTTGCATATGATCTTCTACCAGAACAATCAAAAATACTAAGTGATGTTTTAAAATCTCTTGATATTAAGGTAGATGTAATAACTTACATTGCCAATTCAAGCGATGAAGCGTCTTGGGTACTTGACAAAAAACAAAAATGTAGTATAATAATATTTAATGCAGAATCACAAGATCAAACAATGATAGGATACCTAGCAGCACAGCCAGGTTCCTTTTATTTTGGAAATCTGAGAAGCATTAATTTTGCTAATAATAAAAGTATTACTAGCAGCGAAACAATAAAAACAATTATGGAGGGAGAAGCGTCTAAATATGCAAGGATATAATAGAAATAGAGGACAACGAGTAAACTATAGGAATTTTGATAATAACTCCAATAGAAATAACAATCGAAGACCTCAAAGAGATCCACAACCAAGTGGACTAGCAGTTCATCTAAGAGATGGCGATGATATAAACAAGGCACTAAGAAAACTTAAAAAGAAGATTGAAAGAGCTGGGTTAATGAAAGAACTAAGAGATAGACAGTTTTATCAAAAGCCAAGCGAAAAAAGAAGAAAGGCACAGAAAGCAGGTGTAATGCGTTGGAAGAAAAAACAAAGAGAATTAGAAAGAGATAGATAATTTTCTTGTTGACTTTTAGACGTTAGGCTGTTATATTAGTAATACATTAGAAAGGCATTTTTATGAAAAGCGATATTATGATCGATCTCGAAACACTCGATGTTCGACCCAGTGCAACAGTTCTTACTATTGGAGCAGTTAAATTTGATCCATTCGGTGACGATGTTGCAACTCCTCAAGCAGAAAAATTCTATGTGAAAGTAGATATTGATAGTTGTGATCGCTTAGGTCTAACTACATCACAGAGTACACTTGACTGGTGGTCTCAGCAATCTAAAGAAGCACAAGACGAAGCATTCAGTACAGAAGGACGCATTCCTATCCACGAAGCAATGAATAAATTATATAAATTCTGTTGGGGAGCTCAGCGTGTATGGAGTCACGGATCAGCATTTGATATTGTGATATGTGAATATATTTTTGAAAAATTACAAAAATCTTGCCCTTGGAATTTTTGGCAAGTGCGTGATACGAGGACATTGTTTGACATAGGTATTAATCCTAATCGTCCTCCAGTTCTTAAACACCACGCCCTAGAAGATGCTTGGAATCAAGCAGTAGGTGTACAAAATGTATTAAGAACACTAAGAACAAGTTCAAAAATAGATGGTGGATTAATCACACCATACGCAAATATGAGGTAGAAATGAGAATTGAACAGGATATTAAACTTGATTACAAAGACGTTTTGTTTAAACCAAAGCGTAGCACTCTTACATCAAGACGTGATGTAGAACTTACAAGACAATTTAAATTTTATAATAGTGGTAAAGAATGGACAGGTGTTCCTATTATGGCATCTAATATGGACGGTGTCGGAACGTTTGCTATGGCAAAGGTCTTACAAGATCAAAAAATGATTACTGTTCTAAGAAAACATTATACTCTTGACGATTGGAAAGCAGCAATTGGTAATGGAGTTAAAATGAAATACCTTGCGGTGTGTACAGGTACTGGAGTTATTTGGGATCCAGATGCAAAAGATTATGCAACAATGAAAGCGGTGTTAGAAATGTATCCAGACATTCCTTTTATCTGTGTAGATGTTGCTAACGGATACTTTGAGAACTATGCAGACTTTATTGCAAGATTGCGTGATCAATATCCAGACAAAACTATTATTGCTGGTAACGTTATTACAGCAGAAATGACAGAAGAACTTATTCTAAAAGGTGCTGATATTGTTAAGTGTGGAATTGGACCAGGTTCAGTATGCACAACACGACTGATGACAGGTGTTGGTGTTCCGCAACTAAGCGGTATAATTGAATGTGCTGACGCAGCCAACGGAGTAGGTGGACACGTTATTGCTGACGGCGGATGTGTGTATCCTGGTGATGTTGCAAAGGCATTTGGTGCAGGCGCACACTTTGTAATGCTAGGTGGTATGTTAGCAGGACACGATGAATCCGAAGGTGAAATTGCTGATGGACACGTTGAATTCTATGGTATGAGTTCAAATGCTGCTATGAGCAAACACGGATCGCGTAAAGACGGATACCGTGGTGCTGAAGGTAAAGTAGTACGCATTCCATACAGAGGTGCAGTATCAGATACACTAACTGAAATTTTAGGCGGAGTTAGATCAGCAGCAACGTACATTGGAGCAAAACGTATTAAAGATATGCCAAAATGTACAACATTTGTTAGATGTACTCAGCCTGTAAATCCTGTGTTTAATCAATACAATGTTTAATTTGGATAGATTAAGCACTTGTAATATGTCAAATCATAACTATATTATATGTAGTATGATAAATACTTTTGAGCAAACGCCAAATGGGTTTGTTCGAATTAACTTGCTTATAAAGGAGAAAATACAATGACAAGCAAAAATCTATCTATCTTTAATCAACTAAGACCCGTAACTGTAGGATTTGATCCTATCTTTGATCGTTTTGAAAGAATGTTCGAAGACGATTTCTTTATGAATGGCAATGGTGTAAATTATCCACCATATAACATCGTAAAGACAGGTGACTACACTTATGATATTGAAGTTGCTGTTGCTGGTTTCAGCAAAAAAGACATTGACGTTCAATATGAAGACGGTGTAATTTCTGTAAAATCTATCCACGAAACTAAGAAGGATGAAGATGCAGACGGTGTTCTTTACAGAGGCATTTCAAAAAGACACTTCACAAAATCATTCACAATTGCTGATGATGTAGAAGTAAGAGGTGCAGAGTTAAAGGATGGTTTACTTAAAATTTCTTTGGAAAGAATTATTCCAGAGAGCAAGAAGCCAAGATCTATCGAGGTAAAGTAAACTTATAGGTAGTGGGGGGCAACCCCCACTATTTTTGGAGAGTGAAATGAGTACAAAAGAAGATTTTAAAATAGACGAAAAAGTAAAGATTGACGTACAACCTCCAAAACTTTGGAAAGTTATCTTTTTAAATGATGATACTACCCCTATGGAGTTAGTTATCGATTTGCTACAAGGTGTTTTCAATCACAGTTTAGACTCTGCTAAGAAAATTACACTAGAAGTACACAATACCGGTAGTGGTGTTGCTGGCATTTACAACCTAGAAATAGCAGAAGAACTTAGTCTACAAGCAACAAGACAAGCCAGAAGAAACGGTTCTCCACTTAGAATACAAGTGGAAGAAGAATGAGTACTAGAGACCTAATTAATACTCGAATGGATCATCTCCAAGAATTAATGGAAGGTCAAGCACACATTGATCGTCCTGAATATGTTTTAGATATTATACAATCAGTTTCCAAATTCTGGTCTGTGCTATCAGAAGAAGATCGTGACTATATACACTGTAGCAGAGATGCATTAGAAAATAAAATGGAATGGAAACTACAATGAATCTAAAAGAACTTACCTGGGAACATCACAAAAACGCAGAGCGACAAGACTTTGTTAAAGTATTAATGAGCGGAGAAATTGATAAAGAATTATATGCAAGATATCTGTATAACCAATTTCCTTGTTATGAATTATTAGAAGTTATGTCTTCTAGGTTTCAACTATTCGAAACATTTCCAGAAGTTCTTAGATGTAAAAAGATTATGGCGGACTTTTTAGAATTATGGCCATCAGATAAAAATCCACCCGAAGTATGTGAAAGCACTAAAAAATACATTTTACATATGAAAAGCATTATGGACGATCCTAAAAAACTTATGGCTCACATCTATGTAAGGCATATGGGAGATCTAAGTGGTGGTCAAATGATTAAAAAGAAAATACCAGGGTCTGGAACCTATTACGATTTTGATGGCGACATAAAAGAATTAAAAGAACGCATTAGAGAAAAATGCTCAGACGAAATGGCAGACGAAGCAAAAATCTGTTTTGATTTTGCAACCGAATTATTCAAGGATATGATGCAGTATGTCCCAAAGTAGTGTCATCTGGGATAAACTTATAGAGTGCAAGGATGAGATAATCAATATCTTTGATAGCAACGGTACTGAGTATGACGAGCCAGGATTGTCACACTTCAACAACGAACTATGGATTAACAGGGTATGGCAGAATGAACACATTCGCCGAGCACACATAGATGTGGTTGATGCACGTGATACAAAAGGCTTGTGGATGATGCACGTTTGTGTATTTCCCGTGCTTACTAATGACGGACCTATATACGGCTTTGATGTAATTGCTGGCAAGAAAAAGATGACTGGTGCCTTCCACGATTTTAGTCGTAGCAGTGGTGGTAGCAACCATCCAATGATTGAAGGATACAGAGAAGCAGTGGCAGACTTCATACCTAGCAAACGCAGAGAACTTCCAGAATGGGCACAGAACATATTTACAGACTCGATGATAGCCGCTGGCAATGTAGCAACAGAAGAAGAAGCAACTGCTATTGTTGATCTAGCACTCAACAATCTACGTGCATACTTTGCAGAAATAGGTGCATTTACAGGAACTGCTGACCCTGTTAAAACAGCAGAAGCACAGAACTACTACTGTCACAATCAGCAACAGAACCCACACACACCACGCACAATGAAGAGCCTGGGTTTGAATGAAGCAGATGTTGACAAGTTCTGCACTGATATGCTATTTCCAAAACTAGCATAAATACTACGTTATGAGATTCTACGAGTTTAAACAGTTCAAGAATGATGAGCAGAAAAAAGCTCACATTATCCGCAAGTTTGAAAAAATGAGAGCGGACGATCCTACTTTAGATAAAGCATATATGCTTATTGCAGGTGGTGGAGTAAAGACTGATGCAGAAAGTCCTGTTGCACAAAGAATTAAAGGATATTTAGAAAAATCAAAAGATCCTGATGTAACTGCTGAAGTTATGGCTTGGTGTATCAAGACAATTCCTACACTAGGCGATACTAATCAAGTTAACGATTTTGTAAATAAATTACAGGCAGGTATGGACTATGTTAATGTAAAAGAACTATGCCCATCAAGCGGAATGACAGATATCGCTCCACTTGAAAGTGTAGTTGAAGAAGGCATACCTAAAGAACTGTTCCGTAAAATGCAAGGTATGAAGTTTGGTAAATCAGATGCTGGTCCTGGTGAAGCAGCACTTGCTATTCTTTCAACTAAAATTACATATGCTTCTGATGCAGATGAAGAAGAAACAGGTGGTGATATTGCTATAGAAGGTGTAGGCAAAATAGAAGTAAAAGGCAATGAAGGAAGACTAGGTCCTTGGACTACCATTAACAAGTCACTATCTAGTTCACTTGCAGCCTGGAACAAGTATAAAGAATTAAAAGCAGCAGCAGGAGAAAAAATGCCTGTTGGGTTATCTGCTACTAAACTTAGCCAAGCAGTTCCTGAGGATTTTCCTAAAGATGAAATACTACAGGCTATTATAGAAGATTACAATATTGCAGAGTTCGCTGGCAAGTTAGAAATAGGTAATCCTGAATTCCGTAGAGAATGGAACAAGGTTTGCTTTAATGCATACAAAGCAGACAGTGGATTCAAAGGTTTATTAGTGATAGGACAAACACACTATACCTATGCAGTAAAGGCAGAACAGTTGATTGATTCTGTTAAAATTTCATCAGCACAGGTTATTTACAAGGGGCAACAACTTAGAGAAAATATGCCTCAACTCTACATACGATAATCCACACACTTAACTGCGCATAGAATAAACTGGGCAGTTCATAGTTCATCCAATTTCCGGTAAATACTAGTGGGAAATTAAAATTCCGGGAGCGAATCGGATGAACAAATTATACACAATAGTTATAGCAATAGCAGCATTTGCGGGCACCGCAGTGGCTGATACAATGACCTTTGAGTTCAAAAATCCCTCATTTAGTGGTCAGGGTTACTCTAACCATGTGCTGGCAATAGAGCAACTACAGGCCAACAGAAAACAAGCACTAAAGGAAGAAAAGGAAGCAGCAGATAGGGAAGCGGCTAGAGAAGCAGCCAATACCACTCTTGCC
>Ga0213859_10001584_pt1 | contig 10094 bp, 5 predicted proteins | sample PICome_2_FD_160133 | JGI IMG/M metagenome (GOLD analysis project Ga0213859, IMG submission 160133) | Coastal seawater microbial communities near Pivers Island, North Carolina, United States - PICO304 | ecosystem: Environmental > Aquatic > Marine > Coastal | place: USA: North Carolina | collected... | reverse complement strand
GCTCGGCGCGGGAGAGGACTACGAGGAGGCGACGGCCGGCGAGGACCTGCTCGACCCCGAGTCCTGGACGTGGACCCCGTCCGACCGCCTCTTCCTGGACTTCCTCGCCACGTGCAAGAGCCGCGGCCTGCGGGTCGTGCTGGACGCCGTCTTCAATCACGTCGGCGTCGCCCACCCCGCCTTCCAGGACGTCCAGGAGCACCGGGAGGCCTCGCGCTTCGCGGACTGGTTCCAGATTCGCTCCTGGGATCCCTTCGAGTACGTCGGCTGGGCGGGCTTCGGTGACCTCCCGGTCTTCGCCAAGGAGGGGGGCGGGCTCGCGTCCGATGCGGTGAAGGAGCACCTGTTCGCGGTGACCCGCCGCTGGATGGACCCGGACGGCGACGGCGACCCCTCGGACGGGATCGACGGCTGGCGCCTCGACGTCCCGATGGAGCTCCCCGCGGGCTTCTGGGAGGAGTGGCGCGCCCTCGTCAAGTCCATCAACCCCGACGCCTTCATCTCCGGTGAGATCTGGCACCGCGCCGACGAGTGGCTCGGGGCAAGCACTTCGACGCGGTCATGAACTACCGCTTCGCGGACCCCGTGGTCGCGTGGGTGGGGAACGTCGAGCGCAAGCTCTCGGTGTCCGCGCTCGACGCGCGCCTCGCGGAGCTGCGCCTCGCCTACCCGGACGAGGCGACCTACGCCCTGATGAACCTGGTCGGTAGCCATGACACCGACCGCATCGCGTCCATGCTCCTCAATCGTGACCGGCCGTACGACCGGAGCAACCAGGTGCAGCGGCGTGATGACTACAACAGCGGCCGGCCCGATGAGGTCCACTTCCAGCGCCAGCGGCTCGTGGCTCTCGCGCAGATGACCTACGTCGGCGCGCCGATGATCTACTACGGGGACGAGGTCGGCATGTGGGGCGCTGACGACCCGACCAACCGGAAGCCGATGCTCTGGGCCGACCTCGGCCCCTACGAGAACCCGGAGCAGAACTTCATCATGGAGGATCACCACGCGTTCTACCGCGAGGCGATCGCTCTCCGGCGGGCGCACGAGGCGCTGCGGCTCGGCGACTTCGAGACTCACCTCACGGATGACGAGCAGGACCTCTGGGTCTTCCTGCGGACCCTGGGCGACGAGGTGCTCATGGTCGCTCTCAACGCCGGGGCCGAGGTCTCGAGCTTCACGCCTCCCCCGATCGAGGGAGAGTGGTCTCCAGTGTTCGGCGAGGAGGCCGTCGGAGAGGAGCTCGGCGCCTCTCGGATGGCCGTCGGCCCGATCGCCGGCCGCGTCTGGCGGTGGGTGGCTCCCGGTCGCTGATCTCCCATGCGCGGGTCCTTCACCGATCTGTTTCCCCGCGCCGCGGGGGTGCTCATGCCGCTGGCGTCCTTGCCCGCGCGGCACGGCATCGGAGACCTCGGGCCCGAGGCCTACCGCTTCGTGGACTGGCTGGCCGGCGCCGGTGTGACGTGGTGGCAGATGCTGCCGGTCGTGCCCCTCGGTCCGGGGAACTCGCCCTACGCCTCCAGCTCGGCCTTCGCCTCCGAGCCGCTCTACCTCTCCCTCGAGCTCCTCGCCGATGAGGGGCTCCTGGGACGCGCCGACCTGGCCGGGCCCAGGGAGCTCCGGGAGGGCAAGGTGCGCTACGCCCAGGCGCGGCGGTACAAGACCCCCCGGCTCGCCAAAGCCTTCGCGACCTGGCGAGGGCGCCGCCGACAGCGGGCGGCGTTCGCCCGATTCTGCGCCCGGGAGGCCGAATGGCTCGAGCCCTTCTGCGCCGCCGGCGGGGCGAGCGAGGAGGAAGCCGACCTCGCCCGGTTCCTCCAGTTCCAGCTGGGCCGCCAGTGGGACGCCCTGCGCTCCTACGCCCGCGACCGCGGCGTGCGGCTCATGGGCGATGCGCCCATCTTCGTGGCGCTCGACTCGGTGGACGTGGAGGCCCGCCCTGAGCTCTTCCGCCTCGACTCGAACGGCGCCCCCCTCGTCCTCACGGGGTGCCCGCCCGACTCCATGAACGAGGACGGCCAGCTCTGGGGCCATCCCCACTATGACTGGGCGGCCCACCGGGCCGAGGGCTTCGGCTGGTGGCGGGCCCGGATGCGCCGGCAGATGGACCTCTTCGACGCGCTCCGGATCGATCACTTCATCGGCTTCCGCAACGCCTGGGAGGTTCCCGCGGGGGCGCCCAACGCGCGGGAGGGGGCCTGGGTGGAGACGCCGGGGGAGGAGCTGCTCGAGGCCATCGAAGAGGAGCTCGGGAACCTCCCCCTCGTCGCCGAGGACCTCGGGTCGGTGACCCCGGAGGTCCACGCGCTGCGGGACCGCTTCGGGCTGCCGGGGATGCGGATCCTCCAGTGGGGCTTCGGGCCGGGGTCCTTCCACGCGCCCCATGCCATCGGCGCCGACGCGGTCGTGTACCCGGCGACCCACGACAATGACACCTGCGGGGGGTGGTGGCGCAGCACAGACGCCAGCACGCGGCGGCGCTTCCGAGCGGCCACGGGCGGCGCCGGCGCGACCGTCGGGATGGACATGGTCCGCACCGCCTGCGCGACCCGCGCCCACACCGCGGTCTTCCAGCTTCAGGATGTCCTCGGCCTCGGCCGTGGCGCCCGCATGAACACACCCGGCACGCCCTCCGGTAACTGGGCCTGGCGCGTCTCGCGCCGCGACCTCTCCGCGGCACGCGCGCGCCAACTCCATGAACTCCTTGACGCCACCGACCGGCTGGCGGATCGATGAAGACAAAAGCCCTCGCCAAGCGCCTCTCCGCCCTCGCCCTCGACCTCCGCTGGTCTTGGTGCCCGACGACCCAGGCCGTGTTCGCCGCGCTGGACCCCCTGCAGTGGGAGGCGACGCAGCACGCCCCCCTGGAGACCCTCCGGCGCGTCCCCGCGGCTCGCCTTGACGCCTGCGCCGCCGACGAGGAGTTCGTCAAGCTCCTCGACGCGGCGGAGAAGGCTGGCGCCGACTACTACGGCGCCAAGACCTGGTTCGAGCGGAAGATCGCCCCGCGCAACCCCGGCCTCAAGGTCGCCTACTTCTGCAGCGAGTTCGCGATCCACGAGAGCCTCCAGCAGTACTCGGGCGGCCTCGGCGTCCTCGCGGGAGACCACGTCAAGTCGGCGTCCGACCTCGGCATCCCCTTCGTTGGCGTCGGGCTCCTCTATCGACATGGCTACTACATCCAGGAGCTGCGCGGCGACGGGTCGACGCGGGTCCTCTACCCCAAGGTCAACTTCGGGGACCTGCCGATCGTGGACACGGGCAAGGAGATCCAGTGCCCCATCGGCGGGAAGATGGTCCGCGCGAAGATCTGGAAGCAGCAGGTGGGCCGGGTGCCCCTGTATCTCCTCGACGCGGACATCGAGGGAGAGCCCAAGGCGCACCGCCAGCTGACCGAGGGCCTCTACAAGGGGGAGCCGGACCTGCGGCTCCGCCAGCAGGTCCTGCTCGGCGTCGGAGGCGCCCGGGCCCTGGAGGCCATGCGCTTCAAGCCCAGCGTCGTGCACCTGAACGAGGGGCACGCCGCCTTCGCCGCGGTGGAGCGGATCCGGGCGCTGATGGCCCGGGGCAAGAGCTACGACGCCGCCTTCGAGGCCGTCCGTGCGAGCACGGTCTTCACGACCCATACGCCCGTCCCTGCCGGTCACGACCGCTACGGCGCGAAGGATGTCGGCAAGTACCTGCGCCCGATCCTGAAGGAGATGGGGCTCAGCGCCGAGGCCTTCGCCGATCTCGCCCGCGAGAAGCCGGGGGACCGGCAGGAGCCGGTCTGCATGACGGTGCTCGGGCTGAACACGGCCCGCAACGTCAACGGCGTCGCCGAGCTTCACGGTCACGTGAGCCGCGAGATGTGGAAGGGCGTGTACGACGTCGAGGAGGTGGGTGAGGTCCCGATCGGCCATGTCACCAACGGTGTCCACGCGCGGACCTGGCTCGCGCCGGAGGCGGACGCGCTCTACCGCAAGCACCTCAAGCCCCGTTGGAACGGGATGGGGCCGGCGGACGACCCGTGGAAGCGTGCAGGGAAGATCCCGCTGGAGGAGCTCTGGGAGCTTCGCAAGACGCTCCGCAGTCGGCTCGTCCACTTCGTTCGGGCCCGCCTCGCGCGGCAGGCGGAGCGCCGCGGCGAGGGCGCGGCAGCGGTGGCCGAGGCCTACCGCGCGTTCGACGAGGACGCCCTCACCCTCGGCTTCGCGCGGCGCTTCGCCACCTACAAGCGCGCGCCGCTGATCTTCAAGGAGGCCAAGCGTCTGGCGGCGCTGCTGGGGGACCCGGCACGTCCGGTCCAGCTCGTGTTCGCGGGCAAGGCGCACCCTCGGGACGAGGGCGGCCAGGAGCTCGCGCAGATCATCCACACCCAGGCCCGCAAGGCGGGCTTCAAGGGCAGGGTCGCCCTGCTCGAGGAGTACGACATGCAGGTGGGGCGCATCCTCACCAGCGGGTGTGACGTCTGGCCCAACAACCCGATCCGGCCCAACGAGGCCAGCGGGACGAGCGGCATGAAGCCGCCGCTCCACGGGGGCTTGAACGCGTCCATCCTCGACGGCTGGTGGCCTGAAGGCTTCGACGGCGAGAATGGCTGGGCGATCGGCGACGGCAGCGAGTTCAAGAGCCGCCGCAAGCAGGACGCCTATGACGCCGATGCGCTCGTGGAGCTGCTCGAGCGGGAGCTGGTGCCCGAGTTCTTCGACCGCGACAAGACCGGCATGCCGCGCCGCTGGATGGAGCGAGCCCGCCGGTCGCTGATGACGATCCCCGGCCAGTTCAACACGCACCGGATGGTGGGGGAGTACGTGGAGAACGTCTATCTCTGAGCACGCCCCCGGCGCCCGCACACCGCCCCGGGGGCTGTGCGTGGGCGGGGCGTGAGGCAGACCGTCACGGGCACAGATTGGTTCCAAAATGCCTCACCCACGGCCCCATCCGTCGTATCCACTTTCGTCCACCACCACCCTCTGAAGACCCACTCCCATCCTGACCGCAGGCGCCGGTGATCCCGCCGGCTCCACGACACCCCATCAGTCGATTGAGTCCTTCTCCCGAGAGCGCCCCCAGGGTTCGCCGGCCTTACGTGCCGGCGGTGAGTCCGCGCCTGAACAAGGTGTTGGCGGTGGTGCTCGGTCTCTTCGCGCTGCTCGCGGTCAACTCGGTCTACCTCGTCAGCGTCAGCGTCGCAGGGTGGTGGAGCGGGAAGAGCTTCGAGAACCTCACCTACCTCTACATGTTCCTGCTGCACCTCGTGCTGGGAACGCTCATCGTGACGCCCGTCATCGTCTTCGGGATCGCGCACATGAGGGCGGCGAGGGGTAGGAGGAACCGGCGGGCGGTCCGCGTGGGGTACGCGCTCTTCGCCGCGGCGATTCTTCTGCTCCTGACGGGGATCGTGCTCACTCGGATCGAGGGCGTCATCGTCGTCAACGACGCGACCGTGCGGGCGGTCGCCTACTGGAGCCACGTGCTCCTGCCGCTCTTCTGCGCCTGGCTCTTCGTCCTGCACCGCCTCGCGGGCCGGAAGATCAAGTGGAAGGTGGGAGCCCGGTGGGCGGGCGTCGCGGGCGTCTTCGCGGGCGGCATGCTGATCCTCCAGGTCCAGGATCCGCGCCAGTGGGACGAGGTGGGCAACCCCGAGGGGTCCAAGTACTTCTTCCCGTCGCTCGCGCGGACCGTATCGGGGGACTTCATCCCCGAGCACATCCTCCAGAACGACCAGTACTGCGTCCGCTGCCACGAGGACGTGCACGAGAGCTGGATGGCGAGCGCCCACCACCTCTCGTCCTTCAACAACGAGCCCTACCTCGCCTCGGTGGTGGCGACGCGCGAGTTCTCCATGGAGCGGGACGGGAACGTCAACGCCTCGCGCTTCTGCGCCGGGTGCCACGACGTGGTCCCGTTCTTCAGCGGCAAGTTCAGCGATCCGGACTTCGACATCCGGAACGACCCCACGGCCCACGCGGGGATCACCTGCACGGTCTGCCACTCCATCAGCGCGATCAACAGCCCGCGCGGCAACGCGGACTACACGATCGACACGCCGATTCACTATCCCTTCACCTTCACGGACAACCCGCTCCTCCAGTGGGTCAACGAGCAGCTCGTGAAGGCGAAGCCCGAGTTCCACAAGAAGACCTTCCTCAAGCCCCTGCACGAGACCACGGAGTTCTGCGGTACCTGTCACAAGGTCCACCTCCCCGAGGAGCTCAACGGCTACAAGTGGCTCCGGGGCCAGAACCACTACGACTCCTTCCTGCTCTCGGGGGTCTCCGGGCACGGAGTCAGCAGCTTCTACTACCCGGGCGAGGCCGAGGAGAGCTGCAACGAGTGCCACATGCCGACCATGGTGTCGGATGACTTCGGCGCGCGGATCCGCGACGAGAGCGGGCTCACCAAGACCCTGGATCACCTCTTTCCGTCCGCCAACACGGCGGTGTCGCAGATCGCGGTGGACTACGGCCACGTGACCCAGGAGCAGGCGGACGCCGCGGTGGCGCGGCACCGGGAGTTCAACGAGGGGGTCATGCGCCTCGACATCTTCGGCATCCGGGAGGAGGGCGCCATCGACGGCGAGCTCGTCGCGCCCCTCCGTCCGAACATCCCCGCGCTCGAGCCGGGTAAGACGTACCTCGTGGAGGTCGTGGTCCGGACCGTGAAGATGGGGCACGAGTTCTCCCAGGGCACCGCGGACTCCAACCAGATCTGGCTGGACGCCTCCGCCGCGGAGGGCGGCGAGCTCTTCGGCAGGAGCGGAGGCATGGAGCCCCTCGACGGGAGCGTCGACCCGTGGTCGCACTTCCTCGGCGCCTTCGTGTTGGACCGTGACGGATATCGCGTCGCGCGCCGCAACGCCGAGGACATTTTCACGCCGCTCTACAACCACGGCATCCCGCCCGGGGCGGCGGACGTCATCCACTACCGCCTCGAGGTCCCCGCGGACGCGGACGAGCCGGTCACGTTCGAGGCCCGGCTCCGCTACCGGAAGTTCGACACGGAGTACATGCGCTTCGTGATGGACGATCCGGCGTACGCCAACGACCTGCCCATCCTGGAGCTGGCCTCGGACACCATCACCTTCCCGATCGTGGGGGGCGAGGCGATCGAGGCCGAGGCGCCGGAGATTCCGGAGTGGCAGCGCTGGAACGACTACGGCATCGGCCTCCTGCGGAAGCGGGGCACCGGGCAGCTGCGCCAGGCCGAGGTCGCGTTCCAGCGGGTGGAGGAGCTGGGTCGGCCCGACGGACCCATCAACCTCGCGCGGGTCTACCTGCGCGAGGGCCGGGTGGCGCGGGACGCCCCGGAGGCGCTCCGCCGCGCGGCGGCCTTCGAGCCCCCTGCGCGGGAGTGGTCGGTCCTGTGGTTCACGGGGCTCGTCAACAAGCAGAACGGCAACTTCGACGCGGCCATCGCGAACCTCGAGCAGATCGTCGAGGGCGGCTTCGCCCAGGCGAAGGGGCGCGGCTTCGACTTCTCGAAGGACTATCGCCTGCTGGTGGAGCTCGGCAACACGGTCTACCAACGGGCTCGCCAGGAGCGCGGCGATCGTCGCCGCGAGAGTCGAGAGGGCATGCTCCGCGAGGCGGCGGGTTGGCTCGAGGCCGCCCTCGAGATCGACCCCGAGAACGCCGCGGCGCACTACAACCTGGAGCTGGTGTACGCCGACCTCGGGGACGAGGACCGCTCTCGCCACCACGGCGACCTGCACGCCCTCTACAAGCCGGACGACAACGCCGCGGACCGCGCCATCGCTGCGGCGCGGAAGCGCTACCCCGCCGCGGACGTGGCCGCCGAGGCGGTGGTCATCTACGACCTTCACCGAGCCGGAGCGCCGGGGATGGACGGAGAGTCGGGCATGGAGGCCAAGGACCGATGAGCGACCAGCCGCACCCGGACGACCAGTTCGTGCCGGAGGACGACGCGGTCATCGGACGAGCGTTCCGCGCCTCTGCCATGGTGATCGTCGTGCTCGCCACGGCGGTGGCGGGGGTGCTGCTGCTGAGCGGCGAGGAGCAGGTCGAGGAGGAGGTGCGGGAGAAGGAGGTCGGCCCCATCGAGGACCTCGAGGTCCCCATGGAGACGCTGCCCGCGGTGCGCTTCACGGATGTGACGGCCGAGTCGGGGCTGGACTTCAGGCACCGCAACGGCGCGGTGGCGGGGAGCGAGCTCAAGCTGCTCCCCGAGACCATGGGTGGCGGCGCGGCGTTCTTCGACTACGACGGAGACGGCGACCAGGACCTGCTCCTGGTGGACAGCGGCTCCTTCGACGGGGGCGGTGCACGGAATGCCCTCTACCGCAACGACGGGTCGGGGCGCTTCGAGGACGTGACCCTGGAGGAGGGACTGGGCGGCGCCCCCTACGGCATGGGCGTGGCGGTGGGCGACCACGACGGGGACGGTGACGTGGACGTCTTCCTGACCGGCGTGGGCGGCAACCGACTGTTCAGGAACGACCCCGAGGGCTTCACCGACGCCACCGAGGCGGCCGGAGTCGGAGGCCGGGAGGACGCTTGGACCACGAGCGCGGGGTTCTTCGACGCCGACGGCGACGGGGACCTCGACCTGTTCGTCTGCCACTACGTGCGCTGGTCCCCCGAGATCGACGCGGACATCGGCTACACCCTCAACGGGGAGGACTCGGCCTACGGCTCACCGCTCAACTATCAGGGGACCTTCTCCACCCTCTATCGCAACGACGGCGACGGCACCTTCACCGACGTCTCCGCCGAGGCGGGGATCCAGGTGGCGAACGTCGCCACGGGTGCTCCCATGGGTAAGGCCCTCGGGGTGGCGTTCCGGGACCTGGACGGGGACGGGAGGATGGACATCCTCGTGGCCAACGACACGGTCCAGAACCACCTCTTCCTCAACGAAGGGGAGTGCCGCTTCAAGGAGGTTGCGGACCGCACCGGCTTCGGCTTCGACAGCAACGGGGGAGCGACCGGCGCCATGGGGATCGACGCGGCGGACTTCCGCGGCGACGGGTCCCTCGGGATCTGCATCGGCAACTTCGCCAACGAGAGCTCGTCCCTCTACGTCCGCCAGCGCGGGCGCCTGCGCTTCAACGACGACGCCATGGGGGAGGGGATCGGCTCACCGAGCCGCCTGCGCCTCTCCTTCGGGCTGTTCTTCCTCGACTACGACCTCGACGGCCGCCTCGACCTGCTCCAGGTCAACGGACACCTCGACGAGACGATCAACGAGGTGCAGCCGAGCCAGAGCTACCGCCAGCCCGCCCAGCTGTTCTGGAACCAGGGCCCGGACGCACGCTCGTGCTTCACGGAGGTTCCTGCCGCGGAAACCGGCGACCTCGGCAGAGACCTCATCGGCCGCGGCTCGGCCTACGCCGACATCGACGGCGATGGTGACCTGGACGTGTTGCTCTGCCAGGTGGCCGAGCCGCCGGTCCTGCTCCGCAATGATCAGGAGCTCGGTCGCCGGGTCCTGCGGATCCGCCTCCGCCAGCCCGGGATGAACCGGGACGCCCTGGGGGCGCGGGTCGAGGTGGACGTCGACGGCCGCACGCTGGTACGCGAGGTCACGGCGACCCGCAGCTACCTCTCCCAGTCGGAGCTCCCCCTGACCTTCGGTCTGGGCGCTGAGGGGACCGTGGAGCGCATTGAGGTCATCTGGCCCGACGGGGCCCGTCAGCTCGCGCCGCTCCCCGAGGGCGACCCGGTGCCGATGACGATCGAGCGCTCGGTCTGAGCGGGCTCAGGTCGTGTACTCGGCGTTGAGCCGGACGTACTCGGTGGAGAGGTCCGTGGTCCAGCGCCGCGCAGAGCCCTGGCCTAGCCCCAGGTGCAGGACCACCTGCACCTCCTCGGCCGAGAACGCAGCGTCCAAGGCCTGGCGGTCGTAGACCGTCGGGGCGCCATTCTCGAAGACCAGGTGCCCGCAGATCTCGAGGGAGGGCGCCGCGCCCTCCAGCGAGACCCCCGCGTTGGCCGCCGCGGCCAGGATGCGGCCCCAGTTGGGATCGCCGCCGGCGAGCGCCGTCTTGACGAGGGAGGAGCAGGCGACGCTCTCGGCCACGCGGCGGGCGCTCGCCGTGTCGGCGGCCCCGGTCACCCGCAGCTCCATGAGCCGGGTGCGCCCCTCCCCGT
>Ga0213859_10001583_pt1 | contig 10095 bp, 10 predicted proteins | sample PICome_2_FD_160133 | JGI IMG/M metagenome (GOLD analysis project Ga0213859, IMG submission 160133) | Coastal seawater microbial communities near Pivers Island, North Carolina, United States - PICO304 | ecosystem: Environmental > Aquatic > Marine > Coastal | place: USA: North Carolina... | reverse complement strand
CCCATCGACTGAGATTGAAGAAGGTAAGTATTCCTCTGGTTCAGTCACTTATGTAAAAGGCACTGCACCAGTTAGAGATCCTCAGACTGGAGAATCTTACCCTAAAGAGACTTATAAGAAAAAGGCAAAGATTCAGAAAGAAGAAATGACACCTAAAGAAAAAGGTGATTCGGAACGTGCTAGAAGTAGTTCAACTCTGGATATGGATAGAAAAACTAAAGATGCGTATCATAAAGCAAGAAGCGCAATGATTGCCGCAAAGCAATTGAAAAGAGACGCTGAAGAATTGAAGAGAGAAGAAGTCGAAATTATCGATGAAGCAGGCAAGAAGTGTTGGAAAGGGTATAAGAAAGCAGGAACTCAAAAACTGTTTGGTAAAACTTATAACCGTTGTGTCAAAGCGCACTTCTCTGATTGGAGGGCAGATCTTGAACTTCAGGAGGGTGCAGCATGGACAAAAAAGTCGGGGAAAAATGAAAAAGGTGGACTCAACGAAAAAGGAAGAAAAAGCTATGAACGTGAGAATCCAGGAAGCGATCTTAAGAGACCTTCAAAGAAAGTTGGGAACAAGCGTAGAGCGTCTTTTTGCGCGAGAATGAAAGGTATGAAGAAAAAACTTACCTCAAAGAAAACAGCAAACGATCCTGATAGCAGAATCAATAAATCATTGCGTGCTTGGAACTGCTGATATGCAAGTAATTAAAGTTTTAGGAGAATCAACTCTAGTTAATGCTGGTTCTGGATCGTCAGTTCCAGGATCAGTTGCTGGTGGTCTTGGATCAGCATTAGGTGCAGAATATGTAATGATTCAGCACAGCCATTCATCAGATCGTTTAGTTGAAATAAGAACTGGTGCTGGAGTTACATATGGAAGTATACATATGGCAGGAAAAGATCCGATCATTATTCACAAAAAAAGAACGGATTTAATTTATTCAAGTGCATCAGATGTATATGCAACATCGGTAGTTTATCAGGGATAATTTAATTTTATTATGAGTGAAGTATATCTTGGTAATCCTAATCTAAAAAAAGCAAATACATCAATTGAATTTACAGAAGAGAATATTATTGAATTTCTCAAATGTAAAGAAGATCCGGTATATTTTGCTAATAACTACATTAAAATTGTTTCTTTGGATGAAGGTCTAACACAATTTCATCCGTATGATTTTCAAGAGAAATTAATTCATAATTTTCATAATAATAGATTTAATATCTGTAAGATGCCACGGCAGACGGGAAAGTCTACTACTGTGGTGTCTTATCTTTTACATTATGCCGTATTTAATGACAGTGTAAACATTGGTATTCTGGCAAACAAAGCAGCTACTGCAAGAGAATTGTTGCAAAGATTGCAAACTGCTTATGAGAACTTGCCTAAATGGATGCAACAGGGTATATTATCCTGGAACAAAGGATCTATGGAGTTGGAGAATGGCAGTAAGATATTGGCAGCTTCTACGTCTGCAAGTGCTGTCCGAGGCATGTCGTTTAACATTCTCTTCCTCGACGAATTTGCCTTCGTTCCAAACCATGTTGCAGACTCGTTCTTTGCATCTGTTTATCCTACTATTACTTCTGGTAAAAACACCAAAGTAATTATCGTATCAACCCCACACGGTATGAATCACTTCTACCGTATGTGGCACGATGCGGAAAGAAGTAAAAATGAATATATTCCCACCGATGTTCACTGGTCAGAAGTTCCTGGAAGAGATCAGAAGTGGAAAGAGACAACAATTGCCAATACTTCTGAACAACAGTTTCGTGTTGAGTTTGAGTGTGAATTTTTAGGATCTGTTAATACTCTTATCAATCCAGCAAAATTAAAAAACCTTGTATACGAGAATCCCATAAAAAGAAATGCCGGATTAGATATTTACGAAGATCCAAAGGAGAATCATAATTATTTGATGACGGTTGACGTGGCAAGAGGAATAGGAAATGATTATTCTGCATTTATCGTATTTGATATAACTGAGTTTCCGTATAAGGTTGTAGCAAAATATAGAAACAATGAAATTAAACCCATGCTTTTTCCAAGTATAATAAGTGAAGTTGGAAAAGGTTATAACAATTCATGGTTACTTATAGAAGTAAATGATATCGGAGATCAAGTAGGTTCTATTCTTCATTATGATTTGGAGTATGATAATATTCTTATGGCATCCATGAGAGGGCGTGCCGGACAGGTTGTTGGAACGGGATTTAGTGGTAAGAAATCACAACTTGGTGTAAGGATGACAGCGGCAGTTAAAAAACTTGGATGCTCTAATTTAAAAACTATGATGGAGGATGATAAGTTATTGACAACAGACTATGAGATTATATCAGAACTAACAACTTTTGCACAGAAAGGAAATTCATTTGAGGCAGAAGAAGGATGTAATGATGACTTGGCAATGTGTCTTGTTATATTTTCTTGGTTGGTGGCACAAGATTATTTTAAGGAAATGACAGAGAATGATGTTCGTAAGAGAATATATGAAGAGCAGAGGAATCAAATAGAACAGGATATGGCACCTTTTGGATTTATAGAAACTGGATTTGAAAATAATAATTTTGTTGATAACGATGGAGATCGTTGGTATACGGATGAATATGGAGACAGATCATATATGTGGGAATATATGTAATGGATTTTGATAGTCAAGTAAAGTTAGAACATTTACTTTTTTATGATAGAGAATGTAGAACCTGTCACAAGACAAAAAATTTATTAGAGGACTTCTATCTTATAAGAAAAAATAGAGGAGCACTCCCATCATCATATTCATATGAGTGTAAAGAGTGTACCATTGATAGAGTAAAAAGTAATAGAAAGTGTAGTAAGGTTTGGGAATATCCTGATTGGTAAAGTGTTCATGCAGTGTTTCCCCGCTGAAAATACCTCTTTCCTAAATATTTTTAGATAAATTTGGATTGCGAGGAAAAGCAAGATGCCACTAAACTTAGCATCTCCTGGAATTCTGATAAGGGAAGTTGATCTTACTCAAGGTAGAGTTGATCCAACTTCTGATAAAATTGCCGGTCTTGTCGGTCCTTTTGCCAAGGGACCTGTAGGAACGATAACCAGGGTCAATACCGAAAACGATTTAGTTGAGTTATTCGGTCAACCATATGATGTTGACAATCAATATGAAACTTGGTTAACGGCTTCTTCTTATCTTGCATATGGCGGGGTAATGAATATCATCAGAGCAGATGGTACTCAACTCAAAAACGCAAATGATACAGGTGACTCTATTAAGATTAAAAGCACCGAACATTATGAAGAACTAGGATATCCAACAACACCACTAGCCGGTGCCACGGTAATTGCCAAAAACCCCGGTTCTTGCGCAAATGATATTAGAGTTGCCATTATTGATGCTCAGGCAGATCAAAGATTAACTTTTGATCAAACACCTGATGGTGGCACACAAGTTGCTGTCGGAATGGGTATTACTCAGGCAATTTCTAAAGTAGTATCTAATACTGGAACTGGTGCGGGAACAACTTCATTACTTGATGGTCACCTTAAGGGAATTATTACACAGGTTAATTCTGGATCTGTAGATGTAAAAGTTGTTTCTCATGTTTCTTCAGGAGGAACTCACACCACTGTTGATTATAATAATGTTTATAAGTTCAGTGGATCTGGAAATGTTGCAATTCATACTGCAGGTCAATCAGTTTCCTATGGAACAACCGCAATTACTAGTGCTGTTGATTGGTTTGGAGAGCAAACATTAGCAGTAAGTTCACATACTGTTGGTGGAAGTTCAACAACAACCAGCATTAAGTGGAACACTATAGCAGATGCTCCAGGAACATCTTCTTTTGCTGCCGCAAGAGGGGCAAGAAATGATGAAATTCATGTTGTTGTTATTGATGGAAAAGGAACAATTACCGGAAATTCCGGAACCATTCTTGAGAAGCATCTGAATCTTTCCAAGGCATCTGATGCAGAATTTTCTGTAGGTGCTCCATCATACTGGAATAAGTATTTGGAAGTTAATTCTGAGTATGTTTTTGCCGGTGCAGGAAAAACTTCTGGTGACCGCGTAACAACAGGTTTTGCTGATAATGGATTTACCACATTTACAGATGGTGGATGGAATCAAAAGGCAGAAGATGCCGATGGTGCAAATATTTTTGATGCCGTTGGTCCTCTTGATCTTACCTTATCTGGTGGTAAAAATTATGATGGACTTGGAATTACCACTTCAACTGGATCATTCAATGCCGGACTCGCTGATTTAGTTTCTGGTTATGGTTTATTTGAAAATGATTCTGAGACTGATGTAGATTTCCTTCTCATGGGATCTGCATCTTACAAAGCACCCATAGCAAGCGCACTAGCAACCAAATTAATTCAAGTTGCAGAAGTGAGAAAAGATGCAGTTGCATTTATTTCACCATATAGATCGGCAGTTCTTAATACCGCTGCTCAAGGAAGTAATACTATTGTAGATATAGAAACTGCTACTGATAATGTAATTAATTTCTTTGGCCCACTTACTTCTTCGTCTTATGCCGTATTTGATAGTGGTTATAAGTACATGTATGATAGATTTAATGATGTCTTTAGATATGTACCTTTGAATGGTGACATTGCCGGAACTTGTGCTAGAAACGATATTAATAACTTCCCATGGTTCTCACCTGCCGGAACTTCTAGAGGAACCATTCTCAATGCTGTAAAACTGGCATATAACCCAGGAAAACTCCAGAGAGATAGACTTTACTCTTCTAGAGTCAACCCAGTTATTTTCTCACCAGGATCCGGAATCATCCTATTTGGTGATAAGACTGGATTTGCCAAGGCATCCGCATTTGATCGTATTAATGTTCGTCGTCTCTTCATCTTCCTTGAAGATGCTATTGGTGCTGCGGCAAAAGATCAACTCTTTGAATTTAATGATGAAATTACAAGAGCAAACTTTGTAAATATAGTTGAACCTTTCCTTCGTGATGTTCAAGCAAAGAGAGGTATTCAAGATTTTGTGGTTATTTGTGACGAAACAAATAACACTGCTTCGGTTATTGACAGTAACGAATTTGTTGCTGATATATACATTAAACCAGCAAGATCGATTAACTTCATCGGTCTTACATTTGTCGCCACTAGAACTGGCGTATCATTTGAAGAAGTCATCGGTTCCGTTTAATTTAGAGGTTTCCAACAATGGCAGAGCGTTTACAACAAGAAACAATTCCTTTAAGGAAGATTAGTGATTTTAAATCTAAATTAACTGGTGGTGGTGCTAGACCTAATCTATTTGAGGTTGTCTTAGCATTTCCCACAGCGGTATCACCGGTTAATGAAAATGAAGTGCTCCAAAAGTCTAGATTTTTAGTCAAGGCAGCAGCATTACCGGCATCAACAATTGCTCCAATTGATATTCCATTCAGAGGTCGTATTTTAAAGATTGCTGGTGACAGAACTTTTGAAACATGGACTATTACTGTTATGAACGATACTGATTTTATGATCAGATCGGCAATGGAAAAATGGATGAATACCATTAACAAATTAGATGATGGAACTGGAATTCAAAATCCAGTTGACTATCAAACTGATGCTATGGTTCATCAACTTGATCGTGACGGATCTGTTCTTAGATCTTATAAGTTTAAATCAATTTTCCCAACTAATATTTCGACAATTGATCTTAATTATGAGACAACTGATACAATTGAAGAATTTACTGTAGAAATGCAGGTTCATTATTGGGAAGCATTTAGAGGTTCTTCTCCTTCAGCTAACGGCGAAGATATCCAATAAATAGTAAGACAATAGACTAAAATAGTATTATAATATGGCACGCCTTTTTGGTTTTTCGGTAAGTGACACCGAGAAAAAATCACCATCAATTGCTTCCCCCGTTCCTCAAAATAATGAGGACGGGGTTGATAATTATATTTCGAGTGGTTTTTATGGTCAATACTTAGATATTGAAGGTGTTTATAGAACTGAATTTGATTTAATTAAGAGATATCGTGAGATGGCACTTCATCCTGAGGCGGATGGTGCTATCGAAGATGTTGTCAATGAGGCAATCGTTAGTGATCTTTATGATTCTCCAATTGAAATTGAACTTTCAAATCTCAATGCCAGTGATAAATTAAAAAGTATTATCAGAGAAGAGTTTAAAAATATTAAGGATATCATGGACTTTGATAAAAAGTCTCATGAAATTTTTAGAAACTGGTATGTTGATGGAAGACTTTTTTATCTCAAAGTCATTGACCAGAAAAAACCAGAAGAAGGTATACAAGACTTAAGGTATATTGATCCCTTAAAAATTCGTCATATTAGACAAGAAAAGAAAAAAAATAAAGCAACTTTAGGTCCCGATCTAGGATCAACAGATAAAGATAAATTCCAGTCACCAGAATTGGAAGAGTATTTTGTATATACTCCAAAACCAAATTATCCAACCGGAACTATGGTTGGTGGTGGGGGAACAAAAGGTATTAAAATTGCCAAAGATTCTATTACATATTGCACTTCTGGATTAGTTGATAGAAATAAGGGTAATGTTCTTTCATATTTACATAAGGCAATTAAGTCACTCAATCAACTCAGAATGATTGAGGATTCTCTGGTTATCTATAGATTAAGTAGAGCACCAGAAAGAAGAATTTTCTATATTGATGTCGGTAATCTTCCAAAGGTAAAGGCAGAACAATATCTGAAAGAAGTGATGAGTCGTTATAGAAATAAGCAAGTTTATAATGCTCAGACTGGAGAAATTCGTGATGATCGCAAATATATGAGTATGTTGGAAGATTTCTGGCTTCCTAGAAGAGAAGGTGGTAGAGGAACCGAAATTTCTACTCTTCCTGGTGGTCAAAATCTTGGAGAACTTTCTGATATTGAATACTTCCAAAAGAAACTTTATCGTTCACTTGGAGTTCCCGAATCTAGAATTGCTGCTGATGGTGGATTTAATCTTGGTCGTTCTTCCGAAATTTTAAGAGATGAACTTAAGTTTGCTAAATTTGTTGGTAGACTGAGAAAGAGATTTGCCAATATGTTTAGTGACATGTTGAAAACTCAACTTATTCTTAAAAACATTGTTACTCCCGAAGATTGGGAAGAAATTAGTGAGCACATTCAGTATGATTTCTTATATGATAATCAGTTTGCAGAATTAAAAGAATCTGAATTGATGAATGAAAGATTGGGATTACTTGCCACTATTGAACCATATATTGGTAAGTTTTATTCTAATGACTATGTTCGTAGAAGAATTCTTAGGCAGACTGATGCTGAAATCATAGAAATTGATGAGAAAATCGAACAAGAAATTAGAGATGGAATTATTCCGGATCCAAATGCTATCGATCCTATTACCGGAGAACCATTGCCAGATGGAGGAATGATGGGAGATATTCCAACGGAACCAGATTTAGAATCTCAAGGTGGAATAACTCAAGTTGATGGTAAGAGTGCTGAAATATAAATAACTTATATCGTTATAATAATTTTAAATGGAAGATGTATTAGATTTAATTGTCACCGATGCTTCGGCATCTGAGATTAGTGATAGGATTAAAGATGTTTTATTCTCTAAAGCATCTGACAAAATTGAAGGTATCCGTTCAAATGTAGGTGCTTCAATGTTTGATGAACCAGAAGAAACACAAGAGGAAGAATAATGGCAAGGACTTTATGTAAAGGTGCCGAGGCAGCCTGCCCAACAACAACTGGAACTGCTACTAGTTTTTCTGAAGCAACAGTTGTTAGATTAGTGAATACTGATTCTAGTGCTCACCTCGTTTCTGTTGTAGAAACACAAAGTGGAACTGCTGTTGGTTCTTTTACTATGCCAGCAGGAACTGTAGAATATCTAGAAAAAAATCCCACTCAGTGTGTATTTGCTGCAAACGCTGGTGTTAAGGGTGCAAAAGTAGGATTTACCGCATAAAAAAATGAAACTTATCACAGAAGAAATAACAAATGTAAAAATTATTACCGAGGGCAAAGGTTCCGGTAAAAAATTATACATCGAAGGTGTATTCCTCCAAGGAAACATTAAGAACCGTAATGGAAGAATGTATCCTATGGAAACTCTTGCAAAAGAAGTAAACAGATACAATGAATCTTTTGTGAATAAGGGTCGTGCTCTTGGAGAACTTGGACATCCTGATGGTCCTACCGTCAATCTTGATCGTGTTTCCCACAAAATTACTTCTTTAACACAAGAAGGAAATAATTTTAAAGGGAAAGCACAAATTTTGAATACTCCTATGGGTAAGATTGCTTCGTCTCTTCTTGGTGAAGGAGTAATGCTTGGTGTTTCTTCTCGTGGTGTTGGTTCGTTAAAAACTACAAGTGAAGGACATAAAGTTGTTGGTGAAGATTTTATGTTAGCAACTGCTGCCGATATTGTTGCCGATCCTTCTGCTCCTGATGCTTTCGTTCAGGGAATTATGGAAGGAAAAGAGTGGATATGGGATGGTGGAAAACTTCGTGAACAACTCGCAGAAACCACTCAAAGAAGAATTAATACTCTTGTTGATCAAAAAAGACTTGAAGAGCATAAGTTGAACTTATTCAACGAATTTTTATCAAATCTTTAAATTATAAATAAATATAGATTAATACAATCATATCTAGTCAAATGTCCGTTGGTAACGATTTACAAGAAATGGAAAACGTAGTAACCAAAGGTGCTGCCAAAGCTGATCCGATGCCAAAGATGTCCGGTTCTACACCTGGACAACCTGCAGTTGAGGATCTTGGTGGACCTACCCCAGAAAATTACAGAACTGATGACGACTCTGCTAAACTTGCAGAACCAAAGATTGCAACTGTCAAAGACATTGTAAACAGAGGTGCCGGTAAAGCAGATCCCATGCCTTCAGGAATGAAGGAAGAGGAAGAAGTCGAAGGTGAAGTAGTTTCCGAAGAGGAAGAAGAAACTTCAACCGAAGTAGTCGCTGAAGAAGAGACTACAGAAGAAGAGGTTGTAGAAGAGACCGTCGAAGACGACACTCCTTCTATTGAAGAGGATATCGAAGCACTTATTGCTGGCGAAGAACTCTCCGAAGAATTCCAAGAAAAGGCACGCACTATCTTTGAGACAGCAATCAAAACTAAGGTTGCTGAAATGAAAGAAGAGGTTCAAAAGCAATACGAAGAATCTCTGACTGAAGAAGTTGCCAACCTCAAGTCTGAGTTGACCGAAAGAGTTGACTCTTATCTTGAGTATGTTGCTCAAGAGTGGTTGACCGAAAATCAACTCTCGGTTGAGCAAGGACTCAAAACTGAAATGACTGAATCATTCCTTACCGGAATGAAGAGTCTTTTTGAAGAACATTATGTAACAATCCCTGAAGAGAAATACGATGTACTCAATAATATGGTAGAAAAACTTGATGAGATGGAAGATAAACTCAACGAGCAAATCAATAAAAATATTGCTTTAAACAAAAGATTGGCTGAGTCGGTTGCAGATGTAATTCTTGCAGATGTATCCGAAGGTCTTGCCCTTTCTCAAAAGGATAAGTTCACTTCTCTTGCCGAGAATGTTGAGTTTGATAGCGAAGAAACCTATCGTGAAAAACTGGTAACTCTTAGAGAGGCATATTTCCCCTCTAATGCCGGTGTTCAAAAGAACGAATCGGAAACAATTTCTGAAGACACTGAAGTTTCTGCTCAGGTAGAAACAACAACAATGATGGAATCTTATCTTCAGACTTTGAACAGAGTTTCCAAGAAGTGATTTCAATCCCAAAGTCAAACTTTTAACCTAAAGGTAAAAACAAATGCTGCAAATGCCTTCCCAAGAGGCTCTGCAGGAGAAGTGGGCACCTATCCTCAATCATGAGGGTATGGAGACAATTAAGGATAACCATCGTGCAATGGTTACCGCTCAGCTCCTGGAGAACCAAGAACAAATGCTCAGAGAAGAAAGAGAATTTCTTTCTGAAGCTCCAACCAATGCTACTGGTGCCAACATCAGTAACTTCGATCCCGTTCTGATCTCCCTGATCAGACGCTCCATGCCTAACCTGGTCGCATATGACCTCGCTGGCGTACAACCAATGAACGGTCCTACCGGACTGATCTTCGCAATGCGTTCCCGTTACACTTCA
>Ga0213859_10001580_pt1 | contig 10100 bp, 14 predicted proteins | sample PICome_2_FD_160133 | JGI IMG/M metagenome (GOLD analysis project Ga0213859, IMG submission 160133) | Coastal seawater microbial communities near Pivers Island, North Carolina, United States - PICO304 | ecosystem: Environmental > Aquatic > Marine > Coastal | place: USA: North Carolina... | reverse complement strand
CAATCAATAGCTCTCGGGCGTTGTCATCTCCGAGGGCTTGGATTTGATCTCCCAAAGCAGCGATTGCGGCTGTGCGGATTTCAGCGTTGGATGAGGTGGCCGCTTCGCGCAAGCGTTCTGGGGCGCGAGCTCCAACGAATGACAATCCCCAGCTCGCCATTCCCAATTGCATCTGAGTGCTCTCGGGATTGGACAAAACATTCAAGAGCCCATCCACTGCTTCAGCACCAATCACCACCATGGCGCCAACGGCAGAGCCCTGGACCACAGGGTCGGCGTCGGTGAGCAGGGCATGGAGAAGATCGTCGAGGGCCGATGGATCAGCAATCAGGGTCAGCGTTTTGGCCGCAGCGCGTCTGACGGTGACGTTGTGATGGTGGCGCAGGGCATGGCAGAGGGCAGGAACGGCTGAACGGCCGACTTGCCCAAGACTTTCCGCAAACTTCAGCCGCATCAAGCCCCGTTTATCGCCCAAACCTGCCACCATCTTTTGAATCTGCTCGGCATCGGCCTTGGGCAGATCGCCGGCATGCAGTTGATAGGTGAGTTCCTTGACGAGTTCTGAGGCTTCTTCCTCACTCAGCTGGATCTGATCTTGTTCCGTTGGCTGGGTTGGGAGGGTCTCAGACATCAGCAAGTCGCCTAGGGAGACCATTATGATTCCTCATCCTTACGTGATTGGAAGTTCTCGGTCTTGACTGTTTTTGTCCTGTCTCACAATCTTCAAGTCCAAGACTCCAATGTTCCATCGCTCACGCCTGCTGAATTGGCCGAAGGGTTAAGCGCGGCTTGCCCATCCATCCAAGCCGCTTCTGCTTTGAATCATGGCCATTGGATGATTCGCATTGAAGCGGCAGTTTCTGTTGAGCAATTGGCTCAAGAGTTGGCCCATGGCTGGCTGGCGATGCGTAGCCAAAAAGGCCACAAGGCTGACCATGTGGTGATGGCCCTGGGTGGCCGTAAAGATACGGACGGAGCCCCTGGATCCCCGTTGGAGAAGGGGTTTTGGGGCGTTGATGTGGTGGAAAGTCGTAGCCCCGATGAGTTTCTTCAGGCCATTAATTGGCCTGCTTTAAAGCAGGCCAGGCCTGAAGATGCTGTCTTTGAGGTGATCGCAAACTCTGCGGCCAAGGCTTAATTCAGCCGCCTATTTGCGGGTGCGTCTGCCGCGACGGGCTGGGGCTTTGGTTTCTTGTGCTGCAGCCTCAGCTTTTGGTGCTTCGGTCTTAGGAGCCTCCACAACTTGTTTCACTTCAGTGGCAACTGGCTTGGCCTTCGCGGCAGGCGCTCTCTTCGCGGCAGGTTTCGCTTTTGGTGCGTCGCTAGCAACCTCTGGGGTTGTGCCGTCAAGCCGCTGAACTGACGTGATCTTCAGCCCTAATTGGTTCATGCAGCGCATGTTCTGGCTCAGGAGCTGAAAGGGAACCTGCTTTGTTCTGGGCTCCATTTGCCGTGAGCCAGCTGCAATGCTCGTGGTGACACGAAAATAAGTTCCAGAAAAAGGACCCATTACAGTGCTCAAATTCCAGCGCAACTGTACGGCTCTCAATCGGCCGGGTCAAACCTAATCAGTTCGCTCGGTCCAATTCTTTACATGCCGAATCCGGCGCGTTGGCGCGGCCCGCGAAGTAACTTGGTAGAAGTGAAGAGTTGTGGTCGCAATGACCGGTCGGTTTGACAATATTCATCAAGGATTAAGTTGTGATGAGGCCAGGCGCATCATTGCGTTGCCTGTCGATCAGCTTGAGTCGCAAAGTGATCTGTATATGGCCGCGGCCCATTTGATTAATTGCCCCTGCCCTGAGACAGTAGCAGACTTGATTGAGCTGCTTGAAAGTGAGGAGATTGCTCAATCAGTAGTGATTGCAAAGCGAAAGTCAGTTGAGGTTTTGGCTCGCTTAAAGGCCCGTCAAGCTGTCACCGCAATAGGGAAATGTTTATGGTCTGATGATGCTTACCTTGTTGAAAACTCAGCTTGGGCTCTGCAGCAACTCGATTGTCGTCAATTAGATCTGATCAAGCGTTTGCAGGAGTTGCTATCCGATGAGCGTCAGAACAAGCGCGTGTTGATCCAGGCGCTCGCTCATTTAGAGGTTGTTGAGGCTGCAGGCGCAATTGCTTGTTTTCAGGATGACTCCAATCCTGGCGTCCAGGGTGCTGCCATTGCCGCACTGGCTCAATTGGGGCACTCGCGCGAGTCCCTTGAGGTGTTAGCGGAGCACCTTTTTTTGCCCAATCAAATGGACCGGCAGTGTGCTGTTCAAGATTTGATTGATGCCAAAGCCGATGCGTTTGTTCCTGAAATTCTCAGAGCTCCCATCTCGCCAGTATTCCGTTTACGGGCCTTGCGGCAACTGAGGGGTGCTGACGCTCCATCCTCTGGGCAATACCTTGCTGAATTTGATCAGGTGTTTGAGGACAATCCCGATCGGTTGCAATTGGTGCATCACTATGACGCGCCACCGGAACGCACTTTTTTGCTCAATGAACTCTTCAACACCGACTTCAGTCGCTGTTATTTGGCATTGCGCTCGTTGAGTTGTTGTGATGCTGATGAGCTCTGGCCTTTGATCGAGGCTGTTTGGCAGGAGAAAGGTTGGAATGACTATGGGGCCCACTATTTCATCCTGCATTTATTTGGGTTGCGCTCCAATTGGCCAGCCACAGCCTTGGCAACGATTGAGGCGCTTTTGCAGGAAGCCATTCATAATCAGCGACCGCAATTTCGAAAATCCAGGCCCGCGGCAATTTTGTCCTACTCCGTTCTCTTCCCTAAACAGTTTCTTGACCATTGCCAGTCTTGGTTGTCCTCAACGGAGATGCCCATGTGGGAATGCCGTTATGCGTGCTGGTTGGCTTTGGAACGAATTTTTAATCAGCTGCCGCCAGCCGAGCATTCTCAATGGTTTGAGGTTTTGTCAGATCAAGTAGATCCTGAACCGTTGGTGCAACTTCGCCATCAACAATTCCTCCAGAGTCGAGCCGCTTAAGCGTTTGCTCCTGTAGGCTAAAAAAATCGTCTTTTTTAAGGAAATGAGCCCTGATCAACCGGCCTCTCTCGAGAGGCTTTTTGAAGACTTGGCTCATCCCAATCCGAATATTCAGCAGGATGCCTACTGGGCGATGGCTGAGCATTACCCAGATCAAGCCATTCCTCGGCTACTTGATCTCATGCATGACACCGATCCTGGTGTTTATCGCACAGCTGTTAAGGCACTGGGGGTGTTTGGCGCCCGTTCATTTGAGCCTTTGCTCAAGTTGTTTGATCAATCGGAGAACGGAACCGTTCGTGCCTGCTGCGTGAAGGCGTTGGTGCAGATTGCGGTCAATTTCCCTCAAGAACCGTTCCCCTCTGAAGCACTTGATGCTTTGACCCGGGCTCTTGATGATCCTTCTCCAGTGGTAACTCAATCAGCATTGATGACCCTGGGCTACGTGGCCAAAGCCACGGAAGGGGGTGAGCGAGTGATCCCTGTCCTGGTCAAGGTCTGCTCTGGCGACAACATTGCCCATGTCCAAGCTGCTGTGATGGCTTTGGCAGAAGTGGATTCACCTGAGGCTGAATCCTGTCTGCGTGGACTCGCTGATTCCGATACCACTGACCCCCTGGTCCAGGAGATTGTTCAGGCCAGCTTGGAGCGCTTGGCGAATCTGCAAGCTTCCAATCGTTGATTGATTGCTGATCGAGTTGCATGAAAAAGCACCCCCAGGATGTCCCGGGGGTGCAGCTTGATTCACTTGATCTTGTTCCGATCAGAAGTGAACGCCGAAAGGACGGAATGGCTCGAATTCCTTTGCCTTGGGTGGGTTGTGCCCGGTGTACTTTTGTTGGGGCAGCTTGGGTGCCACCTTGTAGACCTTGGCGTAGCTGAAGCTGGTTGCCGTTGCTGTTGCAGGGCGCCTGGCTGCTTGAGCTAAAGGATTCGTCGTGCGGCTCTTGCGGCCATTGACGTTGTCGCTGATGGCAACCTTGGTGCCATTCAGTTCCCGCATCAGATTGAACGACAGGGTGTACATCCCTGCGTACGAGTCACTGTTGCGGTTATAGGGAACTGAATCAGAACCAAACACCTCGGTGTATTCAGCTGAATCGGTCATGCTGTCCACCAGAGCATCAAAACCTGATTCGGCTTGCAGCTGAATGCTGGCAGCAATCTCATCTTGGTTGAGAGGTGCTCGGCCGAGGAGATGCTTGAAGTTCAGTTCGATGCCACGCTGAGGGCCAACAGCATGGAAGTAGTTGTCTTTGTAGAAGTCAGACTTGGCCAGCCCATTGACGAAATCGCGCACGGTGATTTCACCATTTAGCAGGCGTGCTTCCAGTGAGGTGCAGCGCTGATTGTCTGTGGGAGGCAGATTGCCAAAGACTTGCCGGTAGGCAGCATTGATCACCTGCGCCAGTGCTTCAGACCCATCGGGTTGAAATTCTCTTGCAGTCACGGCGAAGGGGCATTCGGCATGCAGGCGAGGGCCAATGCCAATACCCATGTTCACGCAGTGATCACGTTTGTAGTCCGCGATTGCACCTGCGGTGGTGCGGCTCACGGTGTTCTTTCCGGCCTTGCTATTGGTCGCATAGGCAGGAGATTTAGCCCGTGTTGCAGCCGTGAGGCCTTGGGGGCTTGTTTGGGTGCCGAGCATGTTGAGTGGGAGGTGGGTGGAGTGAGCGTATTGCTGCTGACTTCAATGATCAGCAACGTGCTGTCGAGACGGCTGTTTCCTCTAGCGGTGGCATGCCAATGTCACCACATTGCAATCTAAAAAGATTGCCTAAGGGTCACACTTACTCGTTATGAAAATTCAATTCGACTCTTTCGTTTCGAGAAAGGCATCGGCAACTTTTGTTCGATTGCTCTCTTTCTCGCTCCGAATGATCGGTATGGATTTTGATAAAAAAAAGGGGGTGGGCTTTGCCCATCCCCCTGTGCTTTGAAGGAAACAATCCGTTTCTTCTCTGGTGATCAGCCCAGGGAGTTGATCACGTAGTCGAGCAGGTTGTTGTAGGCGGTCAGAGCCTGGGGGCTCATGTCGCGAGGGGCGCAACCGTCGTTACGCATGTGGGTGAAACCAGCCACATAGGTGCCAGCGTCGATGCTGAGGGCCTTGTAGACCTCTTTCTGACCGTTGATAGCCAGCTCGTCCAGGGGGCCGGTGCCGCCGGTGACCAGGCTGTAGTTGATGAGACGCAGGTAGTGAACGAGGTCACGCTTGCACTTCTCTTTGCCTTCGGTGGCGCACTGGCGGGGCTGACGGCCGGTGGCACCGTTGGGGAACTGCTGGTAGATGGCGTCGACAGCGCGCTGGGCGATGCCGTCGTAGTTAGCAGCCAGCTTTTCAGCAGCTTCCAGACGGGCAGCAGCGCGCTGGATGGAACCCTGCACGGACTCCAGGTCGGAGGAGGAGGGGAAGCGGGAAGCGCTATCGGCGGCGCCGACAACGGTGGTGATGACAGACTTCATGATTAGGAAGTGAGTTGGTTGGGTTGATTAATCAGTGATATGGCTCAGCTGATGGCGCTGATCACCATGTCGAAGTAGCTGGCAGCTTCACCGGAGAGGCTGGAGCAATCACCTTGGGTGACAGCCATCTTGCGCTTAGGGCCAGTGGTGTCGTTGGTGTTGGTGATGTGGGCGCAGGCGGAGGCCTTCATGATGGCCACGGCGCGAGCAGCGGAACCGGTGGGCACACCCAGAGCGGCGTAGGTCTCACGCAGACCGTTGAGGCAGCGGTCCTGCAGCACGGAAGCGTCGCCAGCCAGCAGGGCGTAGCTCACATAACGGAGAACGATCTCACCATCGCGCAGGCAAGCAGCCATCTTGCGGTTGGTGTAGACGCCACCGTTAGGGGCGGTCAGGCCGGTGTTTTCGCAGCAGATGCCGGCGACGGCGTCGGAGACAACACAGCTGGCGTTGGAGGTGATGGCGTTCACGGCGTCCAGGCGCTTGTTGCCTTCAGCGATGAAAGACTTGAGGGAGGCCAGCTCGCCTCCACCGATGAAGGCGCCGCTGGAATCGGCCGAGACGGCCTTCCGGGAGAATGCGTCGAGCATGGTTGACGGAATTAAGTGTTGGGAGGGGATGCATTCCGCATCACGGTTGAACCTAACCCTGTCTTTTCGGCCTGATGCCCAAGGCTCAATGTCAAGACACACAAGTTTGCAATCGCGAAATCTAAAAACATTTAGAGATTCCTAAAGGAAGTCGTTGCCAATCGCCGTGATCAACTGCAGCGCAAGCGGTCTGCTGGCGTTATGACAACTCTTTAAGTACCTGTTCGCAGCTCCATTTCAGTGGTATCCAGCGGCTACTTCTTTGGATTTCTTGCAGCAAACTCACTTGGTCGATGAGCTTCAAGCTGAGGCATGCCCAGGCTGCGGCCACCCGCGATTTCGCGTACTGAGGAAGGGTTTCAGCCAAGGCCGTCCTGACGAGGTCGCTGCGCTGCTGAAGCCTGGCGAGCCCCACCACGCTGGTGATCAGGTAGTTCGCTCCGTAATCACTCCAGAATTTGCTGTGGATGGCATCGATCGCTGCGAGCTGTTGTTGCTCAGGAAGTTGCAGCAGCTGAACAGCCCCGCCGTACTGCCTGCCTTCATCGCGGTGTTGCAGGTTTTTCTCGATGCTTTCGGCTCCATCGGCGCTGATCCAGCTGGGATCGAGAGCCAGCAGGCGTGGGTCGTCTTGAAGGAGTCGCTTGATGGATGGGGCGTAGGCCTCAGGGACGTCACCTGTTTTTTCGGGATCCACCAGTTGAAAAGCGCTTTTGGCCCTCAGGGGCATCGACACCGGGGAGCGGATCAAATCGTCCAAGCGACTCACATCACCGGCATCGCCTAAATCAATGACGGCCGAGCGCCGCCGGCCGGCCATGGCATCGGTGAGCTGAGCCACCAGCGGATTGAGTTTGTGCTGCTCGTGGTTGACGCGGGCCGCGTAGGCCAGCGCGGCTCCAGCGATCAGTGGGTTGTCATCGCTCTCCAAGGTGCCAATGGCTTGGCTGCCGCTGCTCAGCCCGAGGCGGGTATGGCATTGGATGACTGAGCGCTTTTGGTTGTCGCCGCCGTGGAGCGCATGCAGCAATTGCTGGCATTGCTCCTTCTCAAGAGGCGCTGCGATTTGGGCAATCGAATCCACGGCATTCACGACCGCCGGCTCGTCGTCAAAGCTCAGGGCCTGGAACAGGGCTGGCAAGGCACGTTGGTCTTTGCGGCGGCCAAGGGCTTCGAGGACTTTGCGGCGGGTGATTCGGTTAAAGAGGTTTTCGGGATCCAGGCCAACGGCTTCGATGAGCACGTTGAGAGAGGCTTCTGTTGTGCTGGCACCCAGGCGGGTGGCAGCCATGTATTTATCAACGGGATTGCTTAACTCCTCAGGATTAGCCAGTACAAGTTGAAGTGCTGATTTCTCTTCAAGGCCCTCAAATAAAACGTCAAATCGTTCTGACATGAGGGCTGGAATGTCCTTTAACGCCGAGAACTCGGCTGGTGTGCGGTGAACTTAGCACTCATGGCTGGCCGCTCCTGTGTTGCATTCGCTTACTGCAATGTCTCCTGGCTGGAGGATGGCTGATAGCGTCTTTTCAACAAGCGAGAACAGATGCCAGTTTCTGCCGAGGCTGAACAAGCACTACCCCGATTTGTTGAAGCTGTAGCGGCGAATGATGGGTTGCAAGGGCAACTCAATGCTGCTGAAGATCTTGAGGCGTTAAAGGCTGTTCTGCACGCCGTTGAGCCCACGCTCACTGGCTCTGCCGTCATCCCCATGGAGCAGGCCACCAGGCCGCCAAAGATCCTGGTTGATTCAGGCCATTTAAGCCAAGGGATTCCCTGGAGGCTGTTGCGTTGTGCCGGCGGTCCCTTGGTGCTGCAGCTCATCTGCGGTAGAGCCAATTTTGCAATCTGGATTGAGGCTTGCTGAGAGATGTCAGAAAAAAGTTTGAACGAGTTTGTGGATGCTGTTATTCAGCGCCATGAAGTTGCCACAGGTTTGAAAAAACAGGTGGACCATGAGGGCATTGTTGCCTATGCCAATGACATGGGTTTTGCCTTTACTTTGAATCAGTGGAAGGCTTATGTGAAGCAAGAATTTGATGGCTTAAATGCATCATTGCAGGCCCAAGTTCAGGCGGCTTCTCCTCAACATTGGTCCTGGGCTTTTCGTCAGATTTCGTCCTGGCGGGCTATGCTCATGGATGGAGCCGGCGATGGCCAGTCCTGATTCAACCCGTTTTGAAGTATGACTCCCTCTCTGACTGATGCTGAACAAGATCAGTTGTTGCAGCGCTTTATTGAGCTGGCGCGATCTGATTCAAGTCTGCGCACACTGATCAAAGAGGCAAGAAACCAAGACGAGATCATCGCGATTGCTCACGAAAGAGGGTTTCCTTTTGACTCCATGGCACTGCTCAGGCAGTGGAGCCAACACACTGATTTTTCCAAGCCCACCTGGATGGGTTGGTTTAACGAAGAGTCTTGAGCTTATTTAGCTGTTGATTTCTGAATAGCGCGTGGCTGATTTGCCTTTTTTGGCCCAATAGGTCACCAAGGCTTCACCACCAGGTCTCGGCACGCTGGCCATTGCACGCAAAATCTTGAAGGACCGGTTGGGGCCCATCGGCCAGTTGCCAACGGCTTTGATGTTTCGGATTCTGCCGCCAATGGCCTGTAAGCAGGCCTCGTATTTCTCTAGTTGACTTTGATCGACGGTTTCAAAGATGAAATCGCTGCCTTCGCAGATCAAATGTTGCGAGCGGATCCAAGCTTTCAGTTGCTTGTCATGGTCTTGCATCGCTGCCTCGGGTCTTGGCCCAGTCTTCGTTGAGCTCATTGCCAAACCAATGAACCCGCTTAAACCGCAGCTTGCCGTGCTCGGACCCCCAGCACTGTTCATCACTGACCGGATCAAAGCCTCGATCACGGCTAATCCAATCGGTTTGGTTGACTTCCACTTCACTGACTAAGTACGTCATTTTCCCATCCCTTGGAACCAGGCATTTTTTGCCCGGTTCTACCGATCCTTGGTAGTGGCCGTCGCCAATGCAGGTGAAATGCATGGCACATCCGCATCGGGGTTCAAGCTCATCAGCATTGAGAGATTTCAGTAACTCGGGATGTTTGCCTGCTCCCGCCAGCCTGTTGAATGAGCGATAGCCAAAGTTCTCAACTTTGAAAATGCCGTCTTCAAAGTTCAACCGGTGAAGGCCTTGCCGGTATGGATTCCATGGCGCGTAGTCGTAGCACTGCTCGGAATAAAACCCAGGACCTTCCAGTAGATCCCAAGGTAACGGGCGGAAGAAGATGTTGATGCGGGCAAAATCTTTTGGATTCTCTTGTGACTGCAAGAGGTTGTCGTATTCGCCGCAGAGTGTTTTGGCAAATCCAAGAATGTTCTGAGCCTGTTCTGTCGAACGTTCCGTCATGCTGCTGATGGTTTGATCCGCCTGACCTCAGAGGCAAAGGAGGTTTGCAGGATCCCACTGCCCTCGGATGTTCTCAATACTGACGAACGGCAGCGCACATTCTCAGAGACAAACCAGATTCTTTCCTCTGCAATGGACTGGCCATATTTGGTGTGCAAGATGAAAGTGCCGTCGGAACTGAAGCTGTAGTTGGAACTGGCTTGCTCGGCTTCCGCATAGCCCACGCTGCGCAGAATCACTCCAGTTGTCTCCGTTTCAGGCATCGGCACCAGGATGCACTGTCCCTCGGCAACGGCTGTTGGATCGTCGGGCTCCCAATCACTTTCGGCTGCCCATTTCATGGCGAAAGGAGCCATTATTTTTTGAGCTGCAATTCCCTGTGCGTTGATGAACTCAACCACGGCTGAATCATCAGCATTCAATGGGTTGATCTCAACAATGCTGAGCACCTCTTCAAATTGTTGAAATGCAAGTGAATGACCGCTCCGCATGGAGCGCCATTCACCTGCGCTTTGTTCTACAAATTGCTCAATATTCATGCCAGTGGCAATGGCATATCAGAGCTGTGATTTTAGCGGTTGGGCTGGATTGACTGGATCCGGCCACCACCAGCAAGGATGCCTTGGATGCTCATCGACATCGAGCTTTGCCTCACCACCGAACGCTGACAAGCGCGACGATTG
>Ga0213859_10001576_pt1 | contig 10111 bp, 17 predicted proteins | sample PICome_2_FD_160133 | JGI IMG/M metagenome (GOLD analysis project Ga0213859, IMG submission 160133) | Coastal seawater microbial communities near Pivers Island, North Carolina, United States - PICO304 | ecosystem: Environmental > Aquatic > Marine > Coastal | place: USA: North Carolina... | reverse complement strand
CTCGTGGTTTCGGTTTCTTTGAAGTTTTAAAGTCGATTATTGCTAACTCACCATCGTATTCTGCAATACAATCAACGGTGCCCGCAATCCCTAACTGTTTACTATATAGGGAACCTTCTAAAGCATGAATATTATTTATATTCTTGAGTTTATTCTTCGAAATCTTAAATAGAAAGTCTGAAATTGGTCGAACCTTTGGAAGTTCTTCATTTTTAAGGAAATGTTCAGTCAGAGTGTGCATATCAGTACCACGACTTGTTGCAGCCTTGGTGATACGATCTGCTTCTTCATTACCAACTTTCTTACGCCACTTAACAAAAATCTCCTTATTAAAATGACTGGTAACCGAAGTAATGGAAACCAGTCGGAGAAGTTCCTCTTCAGTAGGAACTTTATAATAACGAACTCCATCAATAGTCTCCCTCTCAAGTTGAGGGAGACTAATATCAACGTGATTAAACATTAAAAACCTGCTTCTCGTTTTGCAATAATGTATTCTTTGACAAGTCCAGAACGGACAATATCGTCAACTTCAAACTCAATCATATCAAAAGATGGCATTTTACGCAAGACACTCATAAAGTCAACGATACCATTCTTTTCATTTGATTTTTGTAAATCTGACTGCATAGCATCTCCACAAAAACAAATCTTGGTATTTTCACCCACACGAGTGATGATACTATCAAGTTCATGGAAATTTAAATTTTGAAATTCATCCACAATCACAATTGCATTATCAAGTGTTGTTCCACGAAGGAATGAAGTACTCCAAAACTTAATAGTCTCTTGTGATTTAAGATTACCATAAAGCATCTCAAAGTCAGCATCAGATGGCATCTGGAACATATACTTCACCATATTCTTATAAGGAATTTGGTAAATATCTGCCTTATCTTCATGTGATCCGGGCAAGAAACCAATCTCTCTAGTTGCTACAAGAGACCTCACAAGGTAAATTCTCTCGTAAGGTGTATTCTCACTCAGAACATCTTTAAGTGCATTATAGAGGGTAATAAAGGTCTTACCTGTACCTGCACATCCATAGGCAACAATGTGCTTTCCTTCTTCATAGGACTTATAAAGTTTTTTTTGATTTTCTGTAAGTGGGTCAATATCGACCAGATATTCAGAACTCAGAGGTTTTTTTCTCTTCATCTGTTTTGCAGTCAAACCAACTCCAATTGGTTGGTCACTTGATGATGCTCTCTTTCTTCTTGCCATACTAGATTTTTCTTACCTTTGAACCGGGTGCTTTTGATGCCTTATTCAATACTTCATTCCATCCTGGATTTTTGGCGACAAGTTTATCTCTCCATTCACCAACATCCGTTGCCATTGGAGCAGTAGAAGGATCAGACCAATCTCTTGTCCAATCGGGATTGTCTTGTAACCATTGTGCCCATTCATGAACACTCATTTTCACTTCTTTTTGTTCACCAGTTTCTTTATGTACTACAGGATATGTTGCCAAAATTATCACCTCCTAATGATATAAAAATATTTAGACCCACTCCAGGGATCTTTCAGAATTACAATACCCAATCCACATCTAAACCTCCAAGTGCTTCGGCACAAGTTGGAAACTGCTCTACAAAGATTTTTTTACATTCTTTGGCAATATCCATATGTTCTTTTTGAGTTCCTGATTTTTCTCGGAGTGCGATATAATGAATCCATGAACGAACTGATCCCGTCATATACATTCTGGTGGGAGTTGCAAGGGGAAGCACAAATCGAGCACATTCCTTCGCAATATTAGCATCAAGCATCTCTTTGTAGAGTTTCATTCCATCATCAAAGTGCTTCCGAATTTTGATTTCAAACTCTTGCTTCACAAATTGATCAATATCATCAATAGAGTTTTGACGATTTTTTGTATCTTGACGACGAAGATCGATCATAGGAATAGTATCATCAAGCAGAGAAGAGTCTGCATACCGTTGGGAAAATTCTTGATATCGGAATGAAACGTGCCTCAAAATTTGAGGTGACAGTCCTCTGGTAGTTTCAATTTCCAGAGTCATTGTTGCTTGCTCAAATACACTCCAATGCTTATGGTTGATGCAATAACGAAGCAATCCTGCAAAGTTTGGGTTTTCCTGATTGTTTGGATTTGAAACTCTGGCAACATAGGCCATAGTCTTCTCCGCATCAGGAGTGACACTAATCAGTTTTACATTCATTTTCCAAATCCTTTAGAGTTTTCTTTTTCAATATCAGCAATCTGCTCCTTAATAGCACGCAGTTGCGTCTTCATCTCAATAATTCTTTCTTCACTATAGAGATAATCTTTTTCAATCAATTTCTCTAGTAGTTTAACAAGTTCTTTTGCTTTCTTGGTATCAGTCATCATCGTCCTCAAAGACTTCATCATAATCTAATTGTCTTGATGGGACATCTTTAGGCACATATGCATCCACATCAGAATATACTTCTGCCTTCAATGAATCAACTAGTAGTTCAAGATTTCTGACAATGAGTTTAAGTCGGTCTTTCTCCATAATACTTTGCTGTTTCACCATATTATAGCATAAAAAAAGGAGGGATGAAACCCTCCTGAATGTTTAATACAAGTAATTCACTTACTATAAGTGTGTCCACGATAGCAAAAGGTACCGTGTGTTTCATCGGTTCCTTGCTTGCACTCATACTTGACACCACGATAGGATGTCATGAGAATTTGTGCGTCGTGAAGTGCAGATGCTTTATTGATCTGCTTACGAATCATATTAAGTGTGTTCATTTTTATACTCCTAAAGAAATGGGTGAAATTAACCTTCTCTGCCGAAGCAGGATCCGTTTTTTTCCGTTTCTTCAGTCGTTTGCGTCCCATTTACACTCGGGAGTTGATTCTTTAACAGTCTCAACTAACTCAATCTTGATAAATTTCTCAAGATCTTCGTTTGCCTTAATCTTCAGCATAATAGCATCAGCTTGTGGGCAGGTGAGTGTAGAATACAGAAGTATTTCTAACATGAGATCAACGAATCCGTTGCGCGACTTACTTGCGTCGGAGAAATCTCCGATAAACGACAGGTCTATTATAGACCTCATACCTTATTTAGTCAAGCGACCCTACAGACCAAAAAATTCCTGGAGATTTTTTTCGACCTTTTTTGGAATCACTTTCGACTTTTGGTTTTGGGTGGTTCATTACCCCAGAGTTTTGGATTGATTCTTCCCTCACTCTGTTTCATAGTTACGAAGTCGTCTCTATACTTGTCCCAGTAATGGTCGAAGATTTCAACTCTCTTTTTACCTATCGCAACATCATAATGAGACTCTCCATCTTTTTTATACTCTATTAGATAAGCAGTATATGGAAGAGATTTATCTAGTGCCTTGTCTGGATCACAATCTTCATAAAGAATTCTCAACCTCTACCTCCCCAAGTAATATCTGGGTATGCTTCACTCACAATCTCTTTTGTAATCTTATACTTATCAGTCAGTTTTTTATCCTTTACGAGGCAAATGACTTCTGCCTCAAGTGGATGAAGTCCTTCAAGAATGTTAATGAACATTGTTTCACGACGAATCGCATTCAGTCCAGGGTTTCCTCCTTTCAAAAAGTGATAGAAGTTCTTAAATTCTCTACGAATTGTAGTGTGTCCATTCTTATCACTTGAACCCATAGAAAAAGAACCAGTCTCGTGCATACGACGAACTTCTTCTGTAATTTTAGTCGTCAATCCACCATTGGACTTTGCTTGATCCTCAAATCCAGAATAAGGAACTTCTCCCTCTGGAAGAAGAGATGTAATAGTTTCATCAAAGTTCCAGATAAGAACTGCAACTAGCCCATTATCTCTATACTTTTTTAGTACTTCAATTTTCTTTGCTTTACTTCTTTGCTTTGAGACTAAATCAAGAACCTCAAATACAAATGGATTTCTTGGAAGTTCTAGTGAGGTAGATTTAGTTGTTGTCGTTGTCTTCTTCTTCGTTGTTGTCGTAGTCATAATTTTCAAAATTAAATGCAATTACTTCATCAGGAATTAGATTTCCTTGCTCGTCAAACATCTCCGGGTGAGGTCTTGGAACTTCCCGATAGTTCATCATATATTCCCTAGCAGTCCAACCAATTACAAGTCCCAATATAAGAAATAAAATGGTTAGAAATGAACCAAAGACTAAACTAACTGCTAACATTTTTCTTTCTCCGGGATACTACTTGTCTTTTCCGTGTTTTGATGGAAAATTCGAAATAGATGGTAATCTCCCTTCTCAGAAAGCAAACCATCTTTTCGAAGATGATATGAAATGGTTGGACTTGCTTTCTTTTACCTCCATTAAGTAGGAAATCAACACCACGATTTCTGTGGTCTTCTGATTTATTTATGTTAGGACTTGATGACTTGTTGTTCTCTGAGAAATTTGATTGTGTCAACACATCCTCCTAAATTTTTATCATCACAAACTACTTGAGGGAATGTTGAACCCTGACCAAATTTAGCATAAAACTCTTGTCGTGTAAAGTCCTCTCCAAGAGTATGAACCTTATAATCACTACCAGTCATTTCTAACACTTGTTTGATTTTATAGCAATAAGGACAGTTGTCTTTCGAGTATACTGTAAAATTCATAATACTACTAATAAAAATTTGAAAAAAATGTTACTGTCAATCTACTATTAGGTAAATCAAAACCAAATAAATTATCTGGTCCATGTAATAAATTAGAGTCATAGCAAATAAATCTGTTATAAACATTTTCTATACAACCATGTCCCTCAATACATGTTCCAGTATTTTGTGGTGGATTGGGTGTAATGTAAACAATACCAGCGCAATCAAATCCATCTCTATGATACTTAACTTGATGAAAATTGTCAATATCTTCCATAAAAAAATAAGGAGAACAATGGTAATATATTTCGAGATGAGATATGTTCTTACTTATCTCACTTTCTAATGTATGAACTATTTTATTAGTTATTAATTTACCCACATTAGTATCTTTCGTAAGTTTAGGAGTTCTATATCCCCCAAAACTTTGTCGCACATAATCTTGAGTTAAAGCATGAGATCTAACAAAGTCTATATTATTAAAGTAATTATCAATAATTATCATATCATTTAAATAATAAAAAATTAATTTCTGGAAGATAAATATATTTTAATTCACTACGATGTAATACATCTACAGCATCTTGAATTGTTTCAACCAGTGGTTCTCCCGCCAAATTAAAAGAGGTATTTAATAACATAGGAACGTTTGTTTTTTTATAAAACTCATTTATCAAATTGTAGAAATGATAATTTTGTTTCTCCGTGACCGTTTGTATTCTACTAGTGCCATCAACGTGGATAACAGATGGAACTTGATCCAAAGATTTTTGTTTGGCTTCCAATGCATATGACATTGTTGAACTTTCATCTAAATTTTTCAGATCAAACCAATCATGACAATATTCTAAAAGAATACTTGCCGCAAAAGGTCTATAATTTTCTCTCTTTTTTATCTTATTAACGATTGTCTTTCCATCAACGATTCTAGGGTCAAACAGCAGTGATCTATTCCCCAGTGATCTCTGACCCACTTCAGATTTTCCTTGATATAAAGCAACGATCTCACCATTTATTAAAAGATCAACAACATCAGAGTATGTAATGTTTGTCTTATAAGAACAACCAAAATTTTTAATTTGGTTTAATGGTTCAGAAGAACCATGATAAGATCCTTCAATTCTAGTTGGACTCTCTCCATATTTTTTTGTATATGAGATTAGTGCATTACCAATTGATATTCCATTATCAGAACACATTGGGTCTACATGGATATTCAAATCAGGAAATTTTTTTACCAGGTTGTAATTCGAAACACAGTTTAAAAATATTCCACCAGTCAATATAACATTTTTGATTCCAGTTTTGTCAATATGTTCTTCAACTATATTAAATACTCTATCTTCTAACTTTTTTTGAACAATGTATGATGCGTCAACTTTATTAATCCATTCTAAACTATTATATCCTTCTGGTAGTTTTGATTTATAGTTTTTATATTGAGACAGACCCATTAATTTTCCAGCATCAAACCAACTCATTCCCATCATCCGACATAAAAATTCATAAGTTTGACCAACACTAATATCTTCATCAAGAATTTTTACAATATCCTCTACATTTACACAACTCCAATCAATCTTTAGATTATTGATTTTATGTAGTAATTTTTGAAAATTATCGACAGATATATATTTTTTAGAAATAACCTTGTCAAATTTATGATTCCTAAAAGTATAAACAGATTCTGTTTCTGTAATCGTTTTATCTTTAAATGCTGAACCATTTCCATCCATTACTATACACAAAGCATCGTCAAATTTAGATGTATAGTATCCACAATATGCATGGCATAAATGATGATCACTGTATTGAATATCTAAATTTACTTCTCTATCCAATACATCTTTAATTTCTTTTTTTATGATATGTATATGATTATCATTATCATACTTCAAAACCTGACTAAAAGATACAGACTGCAATTCAGTTTTATCCAACTCAGATAAAAATGAATCGATCAAGAAATTTTCATCATGTTTTACTCTAGTAAGTCGTTCAAAAATAATTGTCTTAGATAGTTCACCATTTTTCATTACACTCATTCCAGAATCATGAAAAAGAAAAGAACCCGATAAAATTTGTTTACTCATAATTTCTTTTTTTAGTTAATAAAATCCAAACATTAACTTCAATATTATTTGATATTGTCATACTATCTAAAGAAACATTTATAACTTTCATATATGGTTCAATTAAACCAATCATTTCTGAGCAAGTTCTTCTTGGAGGTCCATTATAAACTTCTGGACCTTCACATGATCCAATAATACTCATCCATAATCCATTATTAGATATAATTTTACTAACTTTTGATGAAAATTTTCTTATATCTTCATCAATCATACCATGAATACATCCTCTGTCAAAAACAAAATCATAGTAGTTTTCTTTCAATGTATTATCTTCAAGGAAATTCATAGTTTCAAAATTGATTTTTGAATTTTCATTAATTCTATTTTTTGCGGCATGAATTGCTATATCAGAAATATCAATGCCATCAACTTTTATTCCTAGAGAATCCAACCATAAAGAATTAGTTCCAAGTCCACAACCAATATCGATCGCAGTTTTTATATTTCTAATATCTATATGAGAAAAAACTTTTACTAAGTTTTTTTCTGGAGTATAAGTCTCCCATGGTAAATGATTAATATCATTTCTTTGCCAATAATCAATCCAATTCATATTTCACCCAAAATTTATATTGAATGCAACACTTATCCTTTCATCATCAGTCGTATTACTTCTAACTCCATGATCGATCCAACTAGGAAACAATATAATCATACCATTTTCTGGAATTATTTCGAATGATTGATTAGGATAACATCTTTTAAAAATATTTGATATTTGCATATATTTCATGGGTGAGGAAAGATAAAGATTTCCATCCTTCCCATTAGTTTTGTAATAATAAATTCCAGAAATTCCTACTGCCTCATGATGATGTGTTTGAATATGATATCTATTGTCAATACAAGTCATCCAAGAATTTGAAATTTCAAATTCAACTTTACCAGTCAATCCTATAGATTTTAAATAACTTACAACATTATCTGATATAGATTGAATTAAATTAGTACATTTATACTCATATAAGTAATTAGAATTTTCAATATTATCACTGACTTTGGTATTAAAATAGTCAAATGATTTAGGATGAAGTCTATTTGTGGAAATAAATTCTACTTCTTTCAAAGATAAAAAAATTTCTTTTTGAACTCTATCAAAATTTTTATGATTTAATTTGTTTTTATAAACCGGAGTTGAAAACAAATTCAAAGTTTCCATAATTAAAATCCTATTAAACTAACATCTTCTATTAAATCTGGCAGATTAAGATTTAACATTCCAGAATGAATCATTTCATAATCTTTATAATTAAATATTCCCACCATAAATTCTTCTCCACGATATCTTTTATTGAAATTATATAAACTTTTTTGAGATTCTTCAGAAAATTTATAGTTTAAATTCATAATTGATTTAGCTCTTTTATGAATATCTATCCAAAAATCACTATTATATTTGGAACCATACGAATAATGAAATGCCAAAGATATCTGATAGTTGAACATTTCAATATAATAACGTTGATTAGTGGATTCAAAAGATTCTAATGTTCTATCCCTAAGAAAATCGCAAATATATGTAGCAAAAAGTTCATAATAATATAACGATAGTGCTTGTAGAGGCTCAATGAACATCAGTCTGTTTCCATTACTAGCTTCATATTTACTCAATAGCATTTTTCTTGCGTATCTTGGTGTCCAAGAAAAATTATTATAAATTTGATAATTACAATTACTTTTTTTAATTCTAAAATGTTCATCTACCTCATCCATTGAAGTAAACTTTCTATTAAAAAGATATCCACACTTTGTTAAATTCCTATCAGGAAATGGTAGTCCAAATTGCCATCCGTGCTCCGTTGCTCTATGTAAAGTGTATGAATAATCATCCATACCCTCTTCACTGTAAAGAATAGCAGTATTAACTGTTTCAAATATTGGTTTTACATAGTCTTGATTATCACACCAACCGGCACAATTAATCAAAAAGTCATATTGATCATTTTCAATAAAAACTTTGTCAGTATCACGATTTATTTCATATCCAGATACTCTTTTTGGATGATACTTGACTCCAACTTTTTCTAATTTTTGATGTATAAATTTGTTAAAAATTTCACTCTCAAAATGAAAAGCACTCGCATTTCCAGAAAAATGGTGTTTAAAATTTTCAGATTTACCCCAGTTTATAAATTTAATTCCATTTTTGAATGAAACAATTCCCTCATCAATCAATTCACCGATAGTAATATCCAACACATCCAATAATAATCCACCTATATTTGGAGTTGTAGATTCACCAACATTAATTGGAGGTGAATCTGGATCATAAAAAATTTCAACTTGATATCCATACTTAAGACAAACAAGAGTACTAATAATAGAACTAGTGCCTTTTCCGATTACTGCTATCTTCATTGTTCTTCTTCAAGTAAAGTCCATTCAACATCCAAATTATCAATATAATCAAATGTTTTTTGATTATATTGAAGATCCATCAAAACTCTTACATCATGTTTGTCATTTTCGTCAAATCCACATGGAAATTCTGTCTTATACATAACTTTTTTTCCATTTTCTTCTTTGACAGCATGTATCCACACATATTTATTGGCCAAAATTACAAATTTAGTAATATCAGTAATCATAAACAACCTCCTCCATCATATGCGTGTTCTAAAAAGTGTCCATTTCTTCTCACATAGTGAAAAAATATTTGATGATAATAACTGTTTTTATTTCCCCCCATCGGATCTCTCCAGTGAGGAATATCAACCCCAGAATAAAGAACTGCATCTCCAGGTTTTGTAATACAGGATATAAAACTCCCATCTGGTTTTTCAAACATTATTGGCCAATCATAATCTAAATTATTACTTATGTTAATACTTATACTAACCTCACAAGCACCTCTATCACAATGCCTTTCTAATCTTTGACCTTTGAAATAAAATCTATCATAATAATAGGTGGGATATAATCTTTCACCAATATAACTTTCAATATATTGCATGATTTCATAATGTGCTTCCTTAAATTTAGGATGATTATATCTAGCAAGACTGCCCGATACCTGATCTTCTATCTTGTCTACTAAAACTTTTCCAGATTCTTTGTAAGTAAATCTACCTCTTTCCCATGGAGGTTCTTCATAGAGTTGAGATGCATCAATTAATTTTGGCATCTCAACTACAGACCAATTTAATTTATTGTTCATTTCCATCTAGGACCTACCACCCAACCAACTAAAGATTGCCGATGTCCAGAAATGACTTTCTTTACACGATGTCTTGTTCTACTATCAAAAACAATAACGGTTCCTTTTGTTTTTGGAAGAAAGAAACTAGAGTTGTTATCATTCATTAATTGAACTTCACCTCCCTCATATTCATCGGGATCAGAAAGTTGAACAATAACAGATAACTTTCTAACCTCTTCAGAATTTCTAATTACAAAATTTTCTTGA
>Ga0213859_10001573_pt1 | contig 10116 bp, 7 predicted proteins | sample PICome_2_FD_160133 | JGI IMG/M metagenome (GOLD analysis project Ga0213859, IMG submission 160133) | Coastal seawater microbial communities near Pivers Island, North Carolina, United States - PICO304 | ecosystem: Environmental > Aquatic > Marine > Coastal | place: USA: North Carolina | collected... | reverse complement strand
CTTTGATTTTGACTATATTTTTCTTCCATTTACCCTAACGGCTAAAGATTGGCATTTCTTTTGCTTATTTTTGAGTAGTAAATCGATGGCACGGAAGAAAAAAATTCGAAGGAAGATTGAAAAAATAGGAGTTTATGGAAGATAATTTTTCACCACGGGTAAAAGACGTGATCGCGTTCAGCAAAGAAGAAGCGCTCAGGCTGGGGCACGACTTTATCGGCACCGAACATTTAATGCTCGGTCTATTGCGCGATGGCAATGGCAAAGCCATTTCTATTCTCAATGCCTTGGAGGTCGATCTTAATCAATTGCGGCGTAAAGTTGAGATTCTGAGCCCAGCCAACGCTGAAGGCATGAACATGGCACAAGACAAGAAAAACTTGCACTTGACGCGACAAGCCGAACGAGCCTTAAAAACCACCTTTTTGGAAGCCAAATTATTCCAAAGCAGCGCCATCAACACAGCCCATTTACTCTTGTGCATACTGCGCAATGAAAATGACCCCACCACGAAACTCCTGCACAAAATGAACGTGGACTACGACGGGGTTAAGGACCAATTCAAACAGCTTTTGGTCAAAGACGATGACTACATCGAACCCACAAGTGAGTCCTACAGCGAGCCAGAAGATGAGACGCCCAGCGCAAAGGAATCTGATCAAATGTTCTCTGGCAGTTCCGGAAATAAAGGTCAAAAGAAGTCTAAAACACCTGTTCTGGACAATTTTGGGCGCGATTTAACGGCTTTGGCCGAAGAAGGTAAGCTTGACCCCGTAGTGGGCCGAGAAGCTGAAATACAACGCGTCTCTCAAATTTTGAGTCGCCGAAAGAAGAATAACCCCCTACTCATCGGGGAACCAGGGGTAGGAAAATCGGCCATCGCCGAAGGTTTGGCCCTTCGAATCATTCAACACAAGGTTTCAAGGATTCTCTACGACAAACGTGTGGTAACCTTAGATCTGGCCAGCCTGGTGGCAGGAACAAAATACAGAGGTCAATTTGAAGAACGAATGAAGGCCGTAATGAACGAGTTGGAAAAAAACAAGGACATCATTCTGTTTATCGATGAAATCCATACCATCGTTGGCGCTGGTGGTGCCACTGGCTCATTGGATGCTTCAAACATGTTTAAACCGGCCTTAGCTCGAGGAGAAATCCAATGCATCGGAGCCACTACCCTAGACGAATATCGTCAATACATAGAAAAAGATGGCGCTTTAGAACGACGCTTTCAAAAGGTACTGGTAGAACCCACGACTCCAGAGGAAACTGTTGAAATTCTAGAAAACATTCGAGACAAGTACGAAGCGCATCACAATGTAACCTACACCGATGACGCGCTTAAAGCCTGTGTTGCATTAACCAATCGTTACATGAGCGACCGCTTTTTACCGGATAAAGCCATCGATGCTCTGGACGAAGCAGGATCACGGGTACACATAACGAACATTCATGTGCCGGAAAAAATATTGAGTTTGGAACAAAAGCTCGAGGAAGTTCGAAGCTTAAAAAACTCTGTCGTCAAACGCCAAAAATACGAGGAAGCAGCTAAACTCCGAGACGATGAAAAAAACATCGAAAAAGAATTGGCCGCAGAACAAGAAGCTTGGGAAAACGAAGCAAAATTGCACCGTGTTACGGTCACTGAAGATGATGTAGCCCAGGTGGTTGCGATGATGACCGGGGTGCCTGTGCGCCGAATTGCTCAAGACGAGAGTGAAAAACTCGCAGCACTCCCCCAACGCATCACTGGAAAAGTAATCGGGCAAGACGAGGCGGTGGCCAAAGTCGTTAAAGCCATTCAACGAAACCGCGCTGGTCTTAAAGACCCGAACAAACCGATTGGTTCATTTATTTTCTTGGGACAAACGGGTGTTGGAAAAACACAATTGGCCAAAATATTATCCCGTGAACTGTTTGACTCAGACAATGCCCTGGTGCGGATTGACATGAGTGAATACATGGAGAAATTTGCGGTCTCTCGTTTGATTGGAGCACCTCCAGGTTATGTCGGTTATGAAGAGGGCGGCCAACTCACTGAGAAAATAAGACGCAAACCTTATGCTGTCGTGCTTTTAGACGAAATTGAAAAGGCCCACCCGGACGTTTTCAATATGTTGCTTCAGGTACTGGATGACGGCTATATTACGGATAGTTTAGGGCGTAAAATAGACTTTAGAAATACCATTATCATCATGACCTCTAACATTGGATCCAGAACCCTCAAGGATTTTGGTCAAGGAGTCGGTTTTGGAACTGCTGCCAAAACAGCACAAGCTGACGCTCATGCAAAAGGTGTGATTGAAAATGCCCTGAAGAAGACTTTTGCCCCGGAATTCTTAAACCGGGTGGATGACGTGATGGTGTTCAATGCACTCGAGCGCGAACACATCCACAAAATCATCGACATTGAATTAGAGAAACTTTATCAGCGCATTACCTCGATGGGCTATCACCTTGAATTGAGTGATCAGGCTAAAGACTATATCGCCGACAAAGGATTTGACCAGAAGTATGGGGCCAGACCGCTCAATCGAGCCATTCAGAAGTACGTCGAAGACGTCTTGGCAGAAGACATCATTAACGCCAAAGTCAAAGAAGGTGACACCTTTAAAATGGATCTTAATTCAAAGGGTGATGGACTGGTGGTCAAGGTAAAAAAGGCGACCAAAAAGAAAACTCAGCCCGAACAGCCTGAATAAAAAACGTGCGGCTTACCAGATAAAACTCAGAACCTTGGATTGCTGGGTTTCTCTGTTTTGAATTCTTACAAAATAAACCCCATTAGTTGTATTGATCGGCAGGGTTATTTCTGTACTTGGAATACCATTGTGGTATACAAGCTGTTGCCCATGAAGATTATATACCTCGAGTTGATCGAAGGTTGATCGCGCACGTATTGTCAGCGTTTGACTGTCCCGATTAACGAGTAACTCTGCGCTAATCGGTTTTATAACCGAATGGAAACCCAAGGTGGAGCTACAACCTGAAATCGAATCGAGGTTAGTGTAGAATAAATTCCCTTGTTTAAAAAAACAACTTAAATGACCGGCCCCATTAATGTCCGGTAATCCACTCGGCGCATTGATAATGGATAAAGATCCAACACCTTCAATCCACACACAATTATTATCGCTGATTTCGTTTGAATCTGAGGGGCTGAAATAATAATGATTATAGGGTTCGCCGTCTTCTAAAATACGTGGAATGATGCTGTCGAGGTCAAAAAAACCTGCGTTTTCAGGAAAGGGGGTAATTGGATTTCGCATGTCGATAGAATCCCCTTCCTCTAAATCGAAATCGTACAATAAATATTCTTGGCCAATCCCAACAGCCCCTAGTTTTCGCAAATAAACACGCTTGGTCGTTATCTCTTCACGCAGTAAAAAAGTTCTAGAGATGTAATGATAACCATCCAGGATTTTATAATTCTGACCAGCGACCAATGTATCTCCATCTGTGTAATAAATGTCTGTCAAACAACCAAAGTAACAATTGGTAAATTGCCATTCATTGGTCGTATCTAATAAGGGTGTATAGGTCTGAGCGTGAAGCGCCGTCAAAGACAAGAAAAGACAAATCTTTATAGCAGTTAATTGCCAAAAAATTCTGGATGACCATGGCGAGCATTTAAAAAAATAAATCGAATTTCTATTGGCTGAAGTCAATGTTGTTTGCCTTTCTCTCTTCATGGGTTTAATCCAATAAATCTGTATCTATTTGGAAGTTTTTGATAAAGTTTAAACTCGCCTTCATATCGTCGTGTAAGATTCGATCGTGCGTCAATGCAGGCACATGACTCCTGAAGGTTCCAAGCAAGCCACTCAAAAAGGACCCCAATTGGCGTTTCTCTCTAAATTCTAAAGCCTGAGCTGCGGTCATTAACTCAACGGCCAGCACACGCTCTACATTTTCCATGATTTTAGCACATTTTGTAGCGGCGTTCGCGCCCATGCTCACATGATCCTCCTGTCCGTTGGACGATACAATAGAATCTACCGAGGCAGGTGTTGCCAACTGCTTGTTCTGGCTAACAATACTGGCTGCGGTATATTGAGCGATCATCAAGCCACTATTCAGTCCAGGTTCAGAAACTAAAAAAGCAGGCAAGCCACGTTGTCCCGAAATCAATTGATAGGTTCGTCGTTCTGAAATATTCGCCAATTCAGCAACAGCAATCCCCAGATAGTCCATGGCCAGAGCTAAGGGTTGGCCGTGAAAATTCCCAGCAGAAATAATTTCGTCATCGTTAACAAAGACATTTGGGTTATCGGTCACCGAATTAATTTCTACCGCCAGAGTTTGACTGACAAATTGAAGTGTATCCTTAGTCGCCCCATGAACTTGCGGAATACAGCGAAACGAGTACGGATCCTGCACGCTCTTATCTGGCTGAGCGCTCAAATCGCTACCTTCAAGCCATGTCCTAAGCCGGCTGGCAGTATTAATTTGGCCGTGATGCGGTCTTATTTGGTGAATTAACTTTTCAAACGGTTGTACATTGCCATTAAAGGCCTCAAGCGACAGGGTCCCCACCAAGTCAGCCCAAAAGTCGATTTTTTTGGCTTTTAGCAAGCAATACACGCCATAAGCGCTCATAAATTGTGTACCATTGAGCAAAGCCAACCCCTCTTTGGCCTGTAAATTAATCGGATTCCATCCCAAATGTTTATATAGCTCTGCGGCTTCCGTTCGCTGACCTTTGTAATCGACAAGCCCCTCTGCCAATAAGGGCAATGCCAAATGAGCCAGTGGAGCTAAATCTCCTGAAGCACCAAGACTGCCTTGCTGATAAATCACTGGAAGCACGTCGTGATTGTAAAAGTCGACCAAACGCTGCACGGTGCTCAGTGCAATACCGCTGTACCCGTAACTCAAAGACTGTATTTTAAGCAATAGCATCAATCGCACAATTTCTGTAGGGACCTCTTCCCCCATGCCACAGGCATGTGAACGAACCAGATTGATTTGAAGTTGACTCAGGTGTTCTGAATCAATAACGGTGTTACATAGCGAACCGAACCCAGTGTTTATGCCATAGATCGGCTCCTGATTCTGGGATAATTTTTGATGCAAAAAATCGTAATTGTTTTGAATTGATTCAACGGCTGAGGCGGACAATTCTAACACATGGGGCTGGGTCATCAAAACTTGAATGTCACCCAGCAACAGTGGTTCAGAACTTATATAATGTACTGAATTCATGAGACCAATTTAGTGATAAAATCGATAGCAGTCGAGAGGTATTTAAACAGGTCCTTTTAGTACCTTTACCCATGTAAATTAATCCAAAAACAATGAAGCAAACTGCGCTTTCTAAATTGCACGAATCTCTTGGGGCTAAAATGGTTCCTTTTGCCGGTTTCAATATGCCTGTATCGTATAAAGGGGTTAATGTTGAGCATCAAAGTGTCCGCGAATCTGTTGGTGTATTTGATGTTTCTCACATGGGTGAATTTTTTGTCAACGGACCCAATGCCCTTGAGTTACTTCAAAAAATCAGCAGTAATGACGCTGCAACAATGACCGATGGTCAAGCTCAATATGCTTGCATGCCCAATGAGACTGGCGGGATTGTCGATGATTTAATCATATACCGGATTAACCAGGAACGTTACATGTTAGTGGTCAATGCCTCGAACATTGAAAAGGATTGGGATTGGATCAATGCTCACAACACCATGGGGGCCGTTTTAGAAAACTGCTCTGATCAGTATTCTTTATTGGCTATACAAGGACCAAAGGCCATTTCAGTGGTTCAAAAATTAACCCAAACCAAGCTCGATACCCTAAAATTTTATCGCTTTACACAAGGTGTTGTCGCTGGCCTCAAAGACGTCATTATCAGCAATACGGGTTATACCGGAAGTGGCGGTTATGAGCTTTATTGTAAAAATGATCAGGCTGAACTATTGTGGCACGCCCTTTTCGAAGCTGGGGCGTCAGAAAACATTGAACCCATTGGATTAGCCGCTCGGGACACCCTGAGATTGGAAATGGGCTATTGCCTTTACGGCAACGACATCGATGACACCACTTCACCTATTGAGGCTGGCCTGGGATGGATCACCAAGTTTTCAAAAGTTTTCATCAACAGCAGTGCCTTAGCTGAAGAAAAAAAGAACGGTCCAAAAAACAAATTGTGCGGTTTTGAAATGTTAGAACGAGGAATTCCAAGACAAGGTTATACTATTGTTAATCAGTCCGGACATCCCATTGGCCGCGTGACCAGTGGGACCATGTCACCATCACTTAATAAAGGTATTGGTCTGGGTTATGTGGACATTCAGCACAGTGAATTGAATCAAGAAATTTTTATCGAGATTCGTCAAAAACAAGTCGCGGCAAAAATCGTGAAACCACCGTTTTACAAAAGCAGTTAAGCCCATGTCGCAGGTTAAAAAGCCCATAGAACGTTTGCTCATACTGGGTGGCAGTGGTTATCTCGGTCGTGCGATCTACAGAGAATTTCAGTCCTTTTATGAGGTTTTTGGAACCTACAACACACCGGATGAATTTTGGCTGGATCACGGGGCTTTTTTTGCTTACAACAGCACTAAAAATGGTCTAGACACAATACTCAATATAATCAAACCGTCGCATGTCATTATTAGCATGTGGAGCCCACATAAGGCGGGGCTGGATGCCATTAAGGGATTGGTTCAGTGGGCTTTGAACAACAATTGCCATCTAACCTTGTTGTCTCACGTTATGGTCTTTGACGCTGTGGATCGTCATCCCTCCTTTCCCAATCACAGACGATCGAGCATATCAGAAACTGGAAAGTACTTCATTCAGCTTGAAAAACTTTTAGAAGCCCTGCCAGAACATCAATACCTCATAGCGCGCTTAGCCATGGTCATTGGTCTTAACAGTGCAGTTGTTCGAGACATCAAAACCAAATTGACAAAAAATGAACCCATCGAGGTCTTTCCAAACCTTATCGTGAGTGCCATTACCAGAGACATGATGGTAAAACAGCTTCATTATTTGCTCAATCGTCGGGCCTATGGTGTCTATCACCTCGCGAGTAAAGATTTGATCCATCACAGCGACCTAGTCACCGAACTTTGCACACTGCTCAGCGATCAGCCTCCTTTATTAAAACATGTCTTTGATCACAACGAAGAAACTTATCTGGCATTAATGAGTCCTGAAGACCAGTGGCCTGAGCACCTGTGTTTAAACATGGATCAAGTGCTCCAATCGGGTATTATGAGCCACGTGGCCTCCAAAAAAATTACCGTCCAAAATCAGGAATAAGGCCATTAATAAGATGTCAGGCTAATTTAGTGGCAGCATTTTAACCCTTGAAGACTTATTTTTACATTTGCTAAAACACTTTGACCATGGGAAGAGCATTTGAATTTAGAAAAGCACGAAAAATGAAGCGCTGGTCGGCCATGAGTAAGGCCTTCACTCGCATTGGAAAGGACATTGTAATGGCCGTTAAAGAAGGAGGGCCAGATCCCGATGGAAACTCTCGTCTTCGGGCTGTGATTCAAAATGCCAAGTCGGTCAACATGCCTAAAGACAATATCGAAAGGGCCATCAAGCGGGCCTCTGATAAAAGCCAAGGTGATTATAAAGAGGTGATTTTTGAGGGATATGCCCCACATGGTATTGCGATTTTAGTGGAGACAGCAACCGATAATAACACCAGGACCGTAGCCAATATTCGCTCCTATTTCAATAAATGCGATGGAAGCCTAGGTACCTCAGGATCAGTGGTTTTCATGTTTGATCACGTATGTAACTTTCGCATTGATGTGGGCTCCATGGATATGGAAGAACTCGAACTCGAACTCATTGATTTTGGTGTAGAAGAGATTTTTGAGGATGAAGATGGTTGCCTCATTTATGCACCCTTCGAGAGTTTTGGCGCCATTCAAAATTACCTAGAAAGCCATAGCCTTGAAATTCATTCATCAGGATTTGAGCGAATTCCTCAAGTCACCAAAACCCTGACCCCAGAACAAGTTGCTGAGGTGGAAAAGTTGCTCGAAAAAATTGAGGAGGACGACGACGTGCAAAACGTCTACCACACCATGAACGAGACAGCAGATTAATTTATTTTTTTGGCTCCCAAGAGTATTCTGGGATATGGCCCACCGCACCGATAAAGTGATTCTCTAAAACAGGCAAGTCATCGCCGATGTTCCCCGAAGGCTTAAATACCGAGCCCACCCGAACTTCTTTTTTACCGTAATCCAGGGCAATTGGAATGATCGGAACATTGGCCGTAGTGGCAATGTAATAAAACCCTGTTTTCCACTGGCTCACTTTTTTTCGGGTTCCCTCTGGAGACAAAGCCAACCTGAAGGTTTTGTGCTGTTTAAACAATCCAGCGATACTTTCTACTTTATTTTGGCCAGGGGTTCTGTCTAATGGGGCTCCTCCAGTCCAGCGAAAATAAAACCCTAATGGCCAAGCAAATAGCTCTTTTTTACCCAAATAATTAATGCGTATTCCCAATAGGCTTCTGATCAACAAGCCCATGATGAAATCTCGGCTACTTGTATGCGGCACTACGATGATCACGCATTTTTCTATCGATCGATTAATCTCCCCCAATAAGCGCCATCCCATGAGGTTTTGAAAAAGAAGTTTTGCTAAAAATCGCATAGATCAACTACATTTTGGCGTAGAGGGCCTTTAGTTTGTCGGCGTTAATGACGCTATCCCAATCTGGTCCTAGAGCATTTTCCCAAAGTGGCACCAAACTCAGTGCAATGCTTACCATGGTATCCATTTGATTGTCGGTCAAATCCTTACAAATATCTACAGGCAGCTGTATGCCGTGAGCTTTTTTCATGGCTTTAAAAATCGCCACGTCTTCAGGATAATATTCTTCCAAATGATCAAAAACAATGCAATTACCGATGCCGTGTTTGACCCCAAGAACGTAGGACAATCCATAACTCATGGCGTGTGCCACACCCACCTGTGAATATGCAATGCTCATTCCACCGTGCCAAGAAGCCATCATCAACTTTTCACGTGCGCTGTCATCAGAAATCGCTGTGTCAAGGAATATTTCTTTACAAAGATCATAGGCTTTTTCGCCATAACTCTTGCTGAACTCGTTCAAAAAAGTACCATTGAGTGATTCTACACAGTGAATAAAACAATCCATTCCTGTGTAAAACCATTGATCCTTCGGCACCCCTTTGGTTAATTCCGGATCCAATACGACTTGATCAAAGGGCGTAAAATCGCTGTTAATGCCTAATTTTTTTTCTGGACCGGTCAAAACAGTCGTACGAGAAACTTCGGCCCCTGTTCCGGATATTGTTGGAATCCCAACATGATAAACCGCTTTGTTCTTAACCAAGTCCCACCCCTGATATTCACTGGCCTGACCCTTATTGGTCAACATAATGGAAACCGCTTTAGCCAAGTCTAATATTGACCCACCACCAATGCCGATAATACCAGATGGACGGTAGGAAAATTCGGTTTTTATGCTCTTTACTAAGACATCGACCTGTTCTGTTTTTGGTTCCTCAAAAGACGAGATAAACAACAGTTTATCGTTAAACCTCATCGGAATGCGCTGAATGAGTTGATCGTCATCTTTAAATACGTCATCAACCAAATAAATGAAAGGTGCCTTATCCCTTCGCTGCGGCCCTAAAATGCCACCCAATTGATCAAAACAACCCTTTCCATAAACCACCTTGGGCACCATTGGGAAATTGCGGTATTTGTGATTGATGGGCAGTCGCTTTTCTTCTTTAAGTGCTTTGTTGGCCCGTACCAAATCCTCTGGGGTATCGATTTCAATGCCTTGATTGTTGGAAATGGCCATCTTAATACGCTTCCCGTATTCCAAAAATCGAATGCATTCAATTTTTTCAGTGGCCTCTAAGATGGTCATGGGTAAATTATAGAAATCCAAAAGGGCTTGCTTTCTAAATGCGTAAATGCCTTTGTGCTTGTAATACTGTACGGCCGTGTTTTTATCTCTTGGGTAGGGCACTGGGCTGCGCGAGAAATAGAGCGCGTAATTTTCCTTGTCCACCACAACCTTAACGGCATTAGGGTCACTGATTTCACGCCAATCGTGGATTTCAGTCATCAGTGAGGCCAAATCAATTTGATCTGCGTCCGCAC
>Ga0213859_10001572_pt1 | contig 10117 bp, 13 predicted proteins | sample PICome_2_FD_160133 | JGI IMG/M metagenome (GOLD analysis project Ga0213859, IMG submission 160133) | Coastal seawater microbial communities near Pivers Island, North Carolina, United States - PICO304 | ecosystem: Environmental > Aquatic > Marine > Coastal | place: USA: North Carolina... | reverse complement strand
CTCTGGGTGAGATATATCCATGTATGCGGCGTAACTTCCTCGTCTAGTTTTACCTTGAGAGAAAGCAAGTATCTCTGAGTCAACGACATGAAGAAAAGGAATTGACCCTGAGCTTTGTGAACCACCACTTGTTAATGTACCATCAGAACGTACATGTCCCCAGTAGCCACCGATACCACCACCTACACTAGCTAACCAAGCGTTCTCTGTGTAGTGTGATGTTAAACCTGTACGACTGTCACCAACATAATTTAGAAAGCACGAAATAGGCATGCCCCTTTTACTTCCTGCATTGGTTAAGACAGGCGTGGCAAACATGAACCACAGTTTAGAAGCATAATCATAAATACGATTAGCCATTGCGTCATCATCAGAGAACGCCTTAGCCGCACGCATGAAAGCGTCTTGAGGCGAACCTTCATCTGGTAACAAGTACCTATCTTTAAGTGTTGTCTTACCAAAATATGTAAGCAGTTCGTCTCTACTGTAATCCATTATTGCTCCTTTACTAATGTGAAATTGTTTTCTCTGTCATAATATTTATATTGAATGTTGTGTGGTTTAAAAGTTTCTAAGTGTTTAATTACAATCTGTTCATCTAGGTCTGCACAAGTGTAGACATCTAATTGTAATCTAGCAGGGTCACTTTCGTCCCAACAATGAAATGCTATATGTGACGTTTCGATAGCCGTCACACAGGTAAGACCTCTATTACCTTGTTTGTTACAGTAATAGGCAACTGGTTTACCTAGCATTTTCATTTTAATAAGATGGACTAATTTTCTAATCCACTTTTTTATGTATCTAATATCCTTTGGGGGTGAGCTTAACTCCGCCTGTACTAGAAGGTGCTTGTGTTTTATTGTCATTAAGTTCCAAGTTTAATTGTTTGGGGTTGTCTTTCTCAATAATGAAATCAATGTATTGCTTTGCTTTCAATAGGTCGTCAATCCCACCCTTCAGATTATAACGACAAATGTATTTCACCACATTACCCTGACAAAAGTCGAGCTTATTTTTTACAATAAAATCAATAGGCTCTATCTCGTGTTGAGTATAATGTGGCGGTTCTTTTATCATATCTGCCATAGTTTTACCTTATGTGTTTTTTTGTTATACTCACCATGTCTTAGGATATGTGCAACCCTAGCTTGTTGGAGAGCTTCTTTCTTTGTAAAGCCTGCCTTCTCATAGGTAGTCAGGACTTTGTTCCATAGCTCTAATAAGGGAACATTATTATCACCCAATATTTTCTGAGCTGTTTTGACTCCGACATTTGGTACGCCTGAGTATCCATCAGTTGCGTCCCCTGCCATAGACTGTACCATAAACCAGTAGTCAGCTTCAGCTTTACTGATTTTATCTACATTCATACCATCACTACAGACAAGTGCAGGTATCTGCCTCAAGTCTTTATCAATAGAAACAATAATACGTTGTTCATTAGAAGGTTCAGTAGCCATAATGCCTAAGACATCATCAGCTTCCAAGCCTTTAAATACAACACCTTTGTGTTTCTCTAGCACATAGTCTCGCAATGCGTTAAGAACCATAGGCTTACGTCTTTGTTTCCTGTTGTCTTTGTAAGAAGGTAATACATCTTTCCTAAAGTTAGAAGTATCAGTAAGTGCAACGACATAAGAGTCTGCACCTAAGTCATGTTTCAAGTCCTGTATAGTATCATCAACCTGACCCTTACAGATATTCTCATCACAGTGTAGTGTCCATAGTCCATCACCCCAGTGTGTATCTACTTCATTCAATGTTGCTATTTTGTAGATTAAAATATCACCATCAATTAAAAGTTTTCTCATAACTTTACTCTCTCCTTTACATCAAACAATTCTTTCAAAGGTATTAGTATACACTTAGACGCAAAGTTATCACCTATCATCTTTGTGTTATCTATATATTTGAAAGCTATTTCTTTTAATGTAGGTACATCAAAGAATAGTTTACAATAATCTTTACCATCTTTGTGTAGTATGTGTACCCAGTAGTCTGCTTCAGTAACATTTAATCCACTAGGCTTACCCCTACATTCTATTTCGATTGCAATGTTACCTGTCTTGTACCACCAATCTCTTTCAGTCTTTACTTCTATTTTAGATTTATCTGCATTTAATAAGTTAGCTACTCTGTCTTCACCACTCTTACCAAATGATAAATCAATGTCCCATTTTTTAGTGTGTTTCACTCCAATTATCTCCTATCTTGTATTCGCCTGTAAGCGGCAGTCTTAATTGGAAGTGTTCGCCAGTACGTTTGATGGCTTCGACAGCTAACCGTCCAACGGTATCTGCGTCTTTCTCAAGACACTCTACCTGTATCTCATCATGTACCCAAACAACTTGTTGCACACCTTCGATACCTTCTATTGATTTATTAAATTCAACCAACCATTGCTTACAAACTAGAGCACCTGAGCTCTGCAACAGTGTGTTGAGTGCGGCATGTGCAGACCTAACTTTGATATGTCTTTTATCAAGACCTACTAAGTATCCACGTTCAGCCGCTTGCTGTACTTGCGTTATAAGTTTACTAAGTGCAGGTAAGTTATTTAAGAAACGCTGTTTTATTTTCTTAGCTTCACTTACTTTTTTATTAGTAACCAACGCAATCTTTTTTACACCACCACCATAAAGGAAGCAGTAATAAAATCTTTTTGCTAAATCTCTTGAGTCTAAACCTGCAAGAGTCTGTGTCTCTGTGTGTATGTCACCATCTAATACAACCTTAGCATACTCACCGTCATCATACTTAGACATGTAGTGAGCTAACATTCTAACCTCTAGCCCACTCACATCTATACCAACTAACTTCTTACCAGTTGGCACAGTAAACAATGCACGACATTCTTTACCGTATGGAACAGATACACTAGGTACTTGTGCTAGGTTTGGGTTCGAGTGACTTGCACGAGCCGTAACCGTAGAGTTAGTATTACAAGTACCGTGTATCTTCCCTTTGCTTTCCGCCTTCAACCATGCTTGATTACCCACAGCTAATTGTCCTAATCTTTTATCGAGTAGGAAATGTTCGGCTAATAGTTTAGCTTCAGGGTAATCGAGCTTACTTAGAATAGTATCATCTAATTTAGGTTTACCATCAGGTGTAAACTCTTCTGGTTGCCAGTTATATTTTTCAGTCAATCGCTGTGCGATATGAAATCTACTGGACGGATTGAACACAGTCACCTTATCTTTTAATTGTTTACCTGTCTTTTCAGACACACGTTTAGTAACAACAGGTGTAAATATTTTTTGAAGTTCATCTTCTAATTCAATACGTCTTGCACTGAGTTTAGAATATAACTTCTCGGCTTCCTCTTTATTAAAAGTAAAGCCATGTTGTTCTTGTTTAAATATAAGAGAAGCTACGTTGTGTTCTAGTTCCATAGCTTGCTCTGAGTAACCTCTGTTTTGTATCATCTTATACAAGCTAGTTGTTACTTCTACATCTTGGATACAGTAATCCAACATTGCAGGACTGTACTCTTTCCAATCAGTATCAAAGACTTCCTTATAGTTACCCACCCTATGCCCCCACGCTTTCAAGCTGTGTCGTCCAATACAATTAGCAGGGAAGTCAGTACGTTTGTAATCACTGTCTCTTATGTCAGGAAATAACAAACGTGTTGCCACTATTGTATCAAAAATTTTTGCCTTAGTTTTAAAGTTATATAATTTTTCTAAGACAGGAATATCAAACTTAATAATATTATGACCTATAATTTCGTCAGCTTCTTCTAACAATTTAATTGCAGGTTCATTGCTCGAAGGGTGTAAGACTTCACCAGTGTCTACATTCTTTAATACAATACAATGTACCTTAGTGCAGTCATAGAGAAATCCATCTGTTTCTATATCAAAGCAATATTTCATTTTATCTTTATTCTCTTCAGTTTAATTATGTTTCGTGTGGGTATGGTAGTGACATTACCTATGTCTCCTAAACTACCATCATCATTAAAATTGTAGTCACCTGCTATTCGGTGACAGTTGTTACTCGTAGAAATCAACCAACCCATAGACAAACAAATTGTAGGTCTAGTAGTCTTAGCTTTCTCAGGTGACAACCACGAGCTGTCGGAATTTATATCCAACCACCAGACCATATAAAAATCTGCTATGTCTGGTATGTTAGGTAACGTATATTTTTTTGCCATATCTTTAATGTAATGTTTTAACTTCTACTCCTATTCTAAATGCCGCTAAGTTTCCTTCAGCCATCAACGCCATGATAGCTTCTTCTATCACTAACGCTGACTCTTCCTTAGCAACTTGTATTGTAATCATTTTATCAGGGTATCTCTTTGCGTCTGCCAATGCACCCATTACTATTGTAGTCCACTGTAACGCACGCCTACTAGAAATCATCTAGGACTTCTGCTTTCACTTCTGATAGACAGCCTGTTTCTAAATCATAATATAAGTCACAGCATTTACCTGTCTCACCTGAAAATCTATTCTTTAATATGTTTACTTTAGTTGTATTCTTGTCAGACTTTAAGTCTCTGACCATAGAAATTATCATGTCACTAAGCTGACCTATAGAAGCCGAGCCCCTTAAACTATTCATAGATACCTCAACACCATCTTCATAACCTTTGTTACCTTCAGGTCTTTTTAAATGTGAGACAAGTATTAATCCAATACCTGTTTCTTCTACTAAAGTTCTAAGTTTACTTACAGTGTAGTCAATTAGTTTTCTCTCATCACTTGTTGTCTCATCACCAACTGCTGATAGTGCCATGTGTAAATGGTCTAGTACAACAAAGTCTACACCACATGCTTTTGCTAAGTATCTAATTTTAGATATTAGATTGTCACTTGCTGTAGAGCCAAAGTGATTGTATAGATAAAAGCTCCCATTACCAACAGTCGCATTAAAAGTCTCTTGAAGTCTGGCGTCATCTACTCCCTCTCTAGTTAAGTGTAAAGGTTTCTTTATTGATACACCCATAATACCAAGAGCTGTTCTCTTTACGCTTTCTTCTAATGCAATGTATCCAACCTTAAATTTTTCATTCAATAAATGTAAAGCAATGTGTCTGCAAAAACTTGACTTACCTACACCACTACCTGCTGTAACTGTTACAAGTTCTCCCTTACGCAATCCATGTGTCTTAACATTCATACATTCAAATGGATATTTAACTGTAACATAGTTGTCTTCTTTCTTTACTTCGTCCCATAAGTCAGCACCAAGTACAATGCCATCAGGTCTGTATGATTTACTAGACCAGATACAATCAACTAACTCTTTTACTTTACCTGCAACTAACATATCGTTAGCGTCTTTCATAGGTAACGTACAAATTTTTGCTTTGTTAGGTGACAACAGTTTAGCACAAGATAGTGCACCTGCTTTACCTTGCTCATCTTGGTCAAATAAAAAATACACAGACTCAAAACTCTCAATCCATTCGAGTTCTCTTTGTATATCTCTCTTTGCTCCTTGAGCTCCTGACTTAATACTTACTACTGGAAATTTATTAGAATTAATTTTGCTTATTGATAAGGCGTCTATCTCACCTTCTGTTACAATCAACATCTTGCCTTTGTCTCTCCACAAGTGTTGACCAAACAAGCCTGCTTCTCTGGCGTCACCTATCCATTTAAAAGTTTTATCTGGGTAACGTAGTTTCTGTGCAACTAATTGTCTGTCCTTGTTATAATAGTTTGCTATCTGTACTGGTTGTCCATTGTGTGTACCAGTTTGATAATTAAACTTTTGTAGTGTCGTTGTGTCCAATGCTCTTTTAGCTAAGGCAGTAATACTACCTTGCACAAAGTCATTGTTCGTTGGTACAAATTCATTAGTTGTCAATGCTTCACCTCTCGTTGTTGTTCCGCACCCAAAACAATAAGTGTGTCCGTCATCATAGACGGCTACATTATCTTTTGAACCACACTTCTCGCATGGTGCGTGATATAGGAAATTGCTTTCTGTCATTTATGTAAAAATTTTTTGGCTAGAATATTTAGGAAAAACCCCACCAGTGTTTCCACTGGCAGGGCAAACAAACATTATCTCAACAACTCTGAAACATCAAAGTGTGGAGACAGGACGTCAGCCACATCTCTGTGACCTATGACGACAGCCTTTTTGTAATCTTTTCTTAGTTGAGACACAAGCTCATCAAGAGCATTGTATTGTTTCAACGTAAAGTTACAATCTGGTTTGTCATCAAAACTTTTTCCACCAACCAAACAAATTCCTACTGAGTTGGCATTAGAAACTTTATCATTATTTTTTATGTGTGCACCTGCTATCTTTATATCTCTTCCATCTTCTATACTACCATCTCTAGTAATAACTTTATGAAAGCGACACGATAGCCAACCGTCTTTTCTATCTTGTGCGGCTATATCTGAAGCAGTCAAATTTTCAGAAGGTTTTGTAGCTGAAGCATGTACTATAATATATTTTGTTTCAGTTCTTTCATTACTCATTTAACCACTCTTTAGGTATATGTTTATCAGCCCACTTAAAGCCATACTTGTCACACCACATTGCGTATGTAGTCTTTGACTTCTTACTTATTCTTGATTTTGAATTACTAAAAATAAATCTTATGTCTTTATCTGGGTGTTGTTCCTTTACCAGTTTCATCTTCTGTCTATCAGCACTGGTAAACAAACCTTTTGTTTCTATAAAAATCTTTTGCTTAGGTAGATAAAAGTCTGGTGTGTATGTGTGAGTTTTGACTGGCTTAATATATTTCAATTTAGTTTCCTCAAACTCGTACAACACACGTAGACTTCTAAGTTCGTCAGCAATAGCTTCCTCAAGTCCTGACCGAAATCCATGTTTTAAGCCGACTTGATTAGAAGTCAGCTTCTTGTGTTTCAGTCTCTTGCGGAACATTGTCTACCTCTTCTTTGTGCTCGTATCCGTCTTTGACATCATCAAAGCCGTAACCTTTTGCATTACCACTACCACCTTCTACAAGTTTAGTAATTTGCACAGCTCTCAATCTGAGAGATACGCCTGCACCTGCGATTGCAGTGTAGTATTTGATAAGTTCAGCAGACACTTTCATTTCTGACCCAGACCAGACATTAACATCTGTCATGGGCTTTCCTTTACTATCAAATAAAGCAACCCTGTTAGGGATTACCTTACCATCTTTAGATATGATTTGAGCCTTCGTCTTAAACTTAAAGACCACATTGCCAGTCTCCTGACCATCATCATCTGTTTCCATTTCATAGGGCGGATTTCCTTCCTTAACTTTTTTACCCTTAGCCTTCTCTTTAGCAAGAGCAAGACTTTCTTTCATCTCATCATCAATGCTTTTCATCAATGACTTTGCTTCGTCAGCTTTGACAATTAGGTTTGTCTTGTAATGTCCATCACTATCAAACCTAGTGTCAGGGCTTGTCAACCAAGCGTACTGACTTACACCTACTGGTGTAACTATTTTGACGTTATTGTTCTTCGCCATCTTCGTTCTCCTCTATTGGTCTTTCAATTATCCAACCTTTTTCGATTGCCGACACCGCAGTATCTAATGGGCATGGGTAATCAAATTGTTGGAAATGTTTTTCACTATCCATGTTTACTCCTGTCTATTAAGGGTACTTTATTCTTATGCAAAGAAAAAGTCACACTCCCTGAGCTTGTTAATATCTAAGCTACCCTTCTCAGGAACATCAGGTAGTTTTTCTCTCATCTCTTTTGGTATCTGGTGAAAGATGTCTTCTTTGAAATCAGCAAGCACATCATGCTTACTAAATATATCTATGAAGGCTTCCTTCAAACTGTTAGCTAACGTGTCAACATCAGCCGCAGTTGTACCGAATGAGTCATGCACGTTGCAGAAGTTTCTTATGCCTTTGTCGTAGGCAAAATTAACTGTCTTCATCATACATGCTGAGTCTAATGAGTGCACAAGGTTAGGTGCTATACCGTTAGCCATACGCAACTTGTCAGTCTTGTCTGTCTCGGTGTTGATACGAGGTTTAATAACTTCACCCATCAACATAGCCTTAACTCGTTTACTCTTCATCTCAGGATATGATTGATACACTGGAAATCCTATTGGTGTTATCCAATGTATAGGCAACTGCTCTTTACTAAGCAACCTAGCAATAGACTGTAAGTAGTCCATGCCTTCTCTTGCTGATTTAAGATTGTTACCAATGCTGTCCCAGATTACACCTGCAAGATAAGACGCAGGCTTAAACACATCATCTGTAAATGGGTGTGCTTCACCTTTATCTTTTCTCTTTGTTAAATCTTCGACAACAAAGTCAGTGCATGAGTATCTAGTAGAACCATAACAGATAGTCATAATACTTCTCTTAGTCGTACTACGCTTGACCCCATAGTCCAACCACTGTTGAGCGTATGGTCTATCTTCCTTCGCATGTTCTCTTAGTTTCTCATTCACTGAGTCAGCAACTAACTGATAAATGTCTTGCGGTGTATCACTTGGCACTACATTTACAAGTTTACCTGCCTGCTCATCTCGTAACATCAATGAGTAAAGTTGAAGACCATTACAAGAACCATCAATAGATACAGGTATTGTTGAGACAAAACCTTCTCCATGTTCTTTGTACTTTCTCCACTCTTCACACCAAGCTAGAAATTGAAATGGTGATGAAGCGTCTTCCCATTGTCTATTTGTAAATGGGTCTTGTGCACATTTGATAATCCATTCTTCATTATCCAATGCCCACTGCTCACGTTGCTCTAATGTTACTTTGTCATTACCGAACATGTTAGCACCATGTACGGCTAACCAGAACGTACCTTTGTTTTCTTTTGTGATTTCTTTACCATACGAAAACTCTAGCAATGCTTTAGCACCACTAATGCTTTGATAGTTTAGAAATGCAGGGACACAGTACGCTCTACCTCTGAAGTCAAGCTGTAACGGAAAGTAGACAGTCTTGTATTTCTTAAACTTGTCTGCTTCCCAAAGTATTTTTGCATACAGCAAACGCTTACTAAACATTCTTGCATTTTCTGTGTGTGCAATAACAGCTTCCTTCTTCCACTGTCTTCGTGCTTCTTTGTTTGTGTCAATGTCATGTGGCTTGTTTGGTATATCAAGGTTTTCATTTGGCGGCATACCACCAACAGCTAACCCTTTGTCCCATGCTTCCTGCATTACACCTAAAATGTACTCGTTAATTTTAAATGCTGTATTCTGCATGACATTCACAGCCTGATAAACTTCTGGCATGTCGAAACTCTCAAGCTCAATCTTAAACTTTTTGTTTCTTTGTTTTACCAAGTCTAACTCAGGCAACTCTTTCGTCCAGTAACCACCACCAGATACACCAGTCCATTGCTTAGGCGGCATAACTGTAGGCAGATACTCTGGGTTCAACAGCTCGTTGAAGCTGTTTCTGTTTTGTATCCAGTCTCTTGTAGTCTGGGTTTGTTTTAGTATCTTTGTTTTCTTACGGTTGATAGTCTCAACACCAATCTCAATCAGTCCTGTGGCTTCAATCATCATCTCAACAAGTCTGATACCAACATGTAGTTTTTGTGGTGTTGTCCACTCTTCCCACTTAACCTCACCTCGCTTGGCACTTTCTCTTAGCTTACGTCTTTTGTAGGCGTAATTCCAAGACCGCTTGTCCAAGTCCATTTTCACTGCTTCATATAATTCTGGGTTTAGGTATTGAAAGTTTCTGAGTTGTTCTTCAGTCTCAATCTTACCGCCCAATGATATGCAGGTTGCAGTTAAAGGTTTGTATTGTGTGATGGTATTGATGATGTGTTTAGCGGTAATCAAAGCTGAAATCTCAGGGTCAATACCAGACAGGTGCATGAAGGCTACAGGTGGTTGACCTATAGTTTTCTTAGCACACTGCTCAAGGTACTCTTTGATTTTAATAGCCAATGGTCTGATAGTATTAGCAACCATGACTTTACCGTATGATGTTACGGACTCTTCCTCACGTTGAACGTGTGATATTCTACGCTTGTTAGTCCTTTGCTTTCCAAGCTCCAACATTTCCTTTTCATGTTGAAGTTGGTCAGTATATGTAGGCATTACTTCAAGTATCTTAGTCATATATTAACACTCCTTATGTGTAACTGTGGTTAATCTATTATGGGTACTTTAGTCTAAATTATTTAGAACATCTAC
>Ga0213859_10001565_pt1 | contig 10160 bp, 27 predicted proteins | sample PICome_2_FD_160133 | JGI IMG/M metagenome (GOLD analysis project Ga0213859, IMG submission 160133) | Coastal seawater microbial communities near Pivers Island, North Carolina, United States - PICO304 | ecosystem: Environmental > Aquatic > Marine > Coastal | place: USA: North Carolina... | reverse complement strand
AATCCAAGATTTATCTGCTAATAAAACTTCTTCGTTTAAAGCTGGACAAGATGCAAAGCCCCCTCCAATTGGAATTACGGTTCCGTCTGGTAAAGTGATTGTTCTCGGTCCTCCGCCCCTTGGGAAAAAGTCTGGATTTACTGATTTTGGAATGATTGCCATATTTATATCCTGTTTAAACGCATTTGTATCATATCAACTAAACCGCCGCCTGCAAAGCGCCTCATCGGTTTTATTGGCGAAAATGGCCTGCCTTGTACTGGCATTCTTGGCGCAGTAGTTGGAATGGTTCTAGGTGGTTGAGAAACCAAAGGAGATGGCAACCTAATACCTGGACCAAATTTACCGCCTGGACTGTAAAGTCCTGGAGATCCGCCAGCGTATAATTTACCATCTGAAGGAGGAGCTGAAGGAGTCGGAGCTGGCGGAGTCATTTCTACTGGCGGTTGATATATTTTAAAATCTTCTGGCTTACCGCCGCCTGCAGTTACTCTCCCGTATAAATCTTCAATAGCTTTTTGAATGGCATCTTGATTGGGTATTTGCGGAGCAATACCTGCTAATTTCTCTATAGAAGGCAAGGGAACAGCTGCCGTTCCAAGTCCGTAAGGTAAATCGATATACATTTCTCTTTGTTCTTGATCTCTTAAATATTGATCAAAAGGAGTTTCCGGTTGCTCGGTAACAACGCCTAAATCTTCGCCTGCTAACACATCTTCAATTGTTTCTACAGGTTGCTCAACTATTGGCTCTTCTACTACCGGAGTTTCTTCTACGACTGGAGTTTCTTCTACGACTGGAGTTGTCTCTTCTGCGACTGGAGTTTCTTGCAACGCAGCAATTTGAGCTTGCAGGTCGGCAATAGTCGTATCTCTTTGCCCAAGTAAGCCTTCACGCTCTGCCAAAAGTTGGGAGCGCTGCGATTCAAGCGCCTGCGCCTGTTCGTCTGCAGCTTGAGCTCTAATTGTATCTTGTTCTGCTATCGCTTGATCTCTTTCTGCGGTAACGTTGGCAAGCGCTTGATTGATTTCGTTTATTTGGCCTTCGTAACTGCTGGTTACTTGCTGCAGTTCTTCGGCAGCTTTAGCCTCGGCTGCGGCAACGGCGTCTACACCCCTAGCTTCTGCCTCGGCAACGGCCTGTTCTAGTTCGGCTTGTAATCTTGCTTGCTGTTCGTTAAGCGCTTGAATTTGTTCTTCAGCGAGTTGTTGACGAATAGAATCCTGCATATCAATTGCCTGATCTCGTTCAACGATTAAACCTTGTTTGGCGTTTTCTAAATCTTGAATATTATTTTGTAAACTGTTTACTTGCTCGCCAAAGAATCTTTCGACTTCAGCCATTCTTTCGCCTGCAAATCTTCCTAAAGATGCCATATCCTCAAAAGGACGTGCCTGACTTAGCAAATCTAAATTTTCTTCCTCGCTAAGTGGAACGGGACTCGGAGCAACCAATTCTGTTTCTGGTAGGGTACGGGGTGCGTAAAAATCAATATTGGATAGGTAATTTACGGGCTCAAAGGATGGTAACTCAATAGGGTCTCTAACAGCCGAGCCCATCTCCGGTAAATTTAAGAATGAATAGTCTGTTTCAAAACCGTTTGCCATATATATTTTTTCCTAAGCAAGCAGGCAAAGCAAAAGTCTTGGAGAAGATAGTATGAACGAAGTGCTAAATACTCTACCTGCTTGGGAAAATGATAGCCGACTAAGGGATCCTTTACAAGCAAAGAATCAAAACTTAAGAAATACCAGAATTTGTAACTGTTTTATTGTTCTTTACTTCATATATAGGGACTCCGGATTATTTTTGGGGGGGTGGGGTTTTCTTTTATCCGACCTGGGCCGACTAATTCCTGGCCCAATAGAGTCCCAAAAAAAAGAGGGCCGACTGGCCCTCTCGTTAGTTCCAGGATCCGACCTGGTTACAAGACCGCGCCCCATTGTCGGGCCATTGCATCAGCCAGGCCGACGTGGAACTTACTGCGGATCTTCCAACGATCCGGACCAGGGCTGGCCAGGTGAATATCTTGCCTGGCCGTCGCCTTAGTCAGCTGGCCAGTTCGTTTCAGCAACGGCAAGTTCTTCAGCCAAAGGCCGGTCAGTTTGCTGACGTTGTCTTCGGCGTCGACGCTATCAGCGAACCAGTACGGCTGAACATACTGAGTAGCTTTTCCAGGAAAAGGCCTGGGCGATACTTTCTCGATCTCAGCCTTGGCGTGCTTATGCATCACCGGGTTCTCAACAGCCAGCCTGGGCACGTCCGCGTTCCAAAGATCGGAGAAGAGCTCAGCACCCTCTCTCAGTTCTTCTTGCATCTGCTCGACTGTCTTGCCGGCCGGCGGATTACTCAGCCACCTAACTCCGGAATTGCAAAGCCTGGTACAAGGTGGGTGAGCGACCAGGCAGAGATCCCAGCTGTCGTACTTCAGTACTTCGCGGACGTCGTCCTGGATATGTCGATTGCTTGGCTCGTCAGCTGGAAGAACGTCGCAAGACCAGGCGTCAAAGCCCAGTCTTGCAAAAGCGTTTCTGACAGTACCGCTGGTCTCGCAACCTACCAATACTTTCTTATCCATTCGCTTTCTCCTCGTTCTTCTCGCAGTCGTCCAGGAACACCTCTCGGTTAAATCCAGGACGGCCGTCAAATACTCTGTCGCATATGCCAACAGCAACGTGGTCAAGAATAACGTCAGCGTCTAGCCAGGGATAATCTCTGAGATCTCTGATTACTTCGGTAATCTCTTTGAGATCTGTATAGCTAAGTTTAAAGGCCATTTACTCCACCCCCTTGTTGTCCAAGACTTCCTGGATCCGCTGAGAAAATCTTCTCCAGTCGTTGGGAAGATGCTCGGCTCTGCTCTTGAAGTAGAGGAACAGAACCGGCTCGTTCTTAACGAGCCAGGGGAAGTAGTAGTCGTCGCAAGCGCCGATCGCGTAAGCCAGGGCCAGCATATCGTCGTTGTCGATCGCATCTCCAATTGCTATCGCCCTGGTATCAGCAAAGCCCCTATCAATTAGGGACTGAGCATATAGAGAACCACACTTACTGATAGCAGTAGTTCTGACCCTGTTGGCCAGGAAGTGCTCAATAAGATCCATTCCGGTTGCTGGCCTAGCCTCGACAGCTGAGCCGATAGTTTTAGTTTCCCATTCCATTACGCCACCGCCTTTTGATTTTCGATCTCTTGACCGATTAGATCGAGGGCCTGGTTGTAAAGCTGGTCGGCCTCTTCGTTTCTACCAGCCATTAGCATCACCAAGAAAAACTCAAGTTTGAACTTGGCGACTTCTAGTTTAGTTTTATTATTTTCCATTTTTTCACTCCTTGGGGTTCATCCCCTAAATGGCCAGGTTTCTCCCTGGTATGTACATATTATAAGCGATTGTTTCTACAATTGGTAGAAAAGATTTACCTGGTACCTGGGCGAGCTGTCCTCGGTACCTGGGCGAGCTGTCCGGCCAGCTGGCCTGGAATTTGGGCCCAATTTTTTAAAATGTTCTTTTCATATGGGGGGGGTGTTCTGTTCATATATGGGGCTGTTCTTTCTATTTATAACCCGACACCCGACAATTTAAGCCCCGACACCCGACAAGCAAAAAAAAGCCCCGACAAAGTCGAGGCTAGTTTTCCTTACGGAGTGAAAGCGTTAAAAATCTAAAAGAATATATCCGCCGTTATCAAGTGGTATTACTTGAGTATGGGCGTGCAAATCTTCCTCAGTATTAATATCATCATATGCATCCTTGATTTCTTCAAAGCTGTCATATTCTGACCATTCGCAACAAATGGCGATAGGATCAAATTCTATCTGTTCGCCTGTTCCTTCTTCTAGTTCTTCGTAGAAATCAAAAAGAGCGTTTAACCCATCATATGAGAAGTTATTTGGTCTTAGCTTTCTAAAAGTGTCTATAAATGTATGTCTTGTAACTGTATCAATCATATTTGCCCCCCTTTGATTTTAGCCTTAATAATCTCTGATACTTCATCTAAGGAATAACCAATATATTTATTCTTAAATATGTAATCGTCCCCCCCTTTTAGATCAAATACTTTTGCTTGAATAGTTCCGTTAGGAAAGCTATCAAAAAATATCTGAAAGTTATCAATAGTTAAATAATAATTAAACATGTTCACTCCTTTTTTTTGTTTAACTGATACCTATTCTACAGGAAGTAGAAAATATAACAAGCGTTATTTTTATCCTGGTCGTTTTGTTTATCCTGGTCGTTCAAATCTTGCGGGCCCGCTGTTTAGTCTTTTTTCTTTTTTCTTTTCCTATAGGCGATTTCCTATTTCTATAGTTCGTATCTTTAATATAAAACCCGACACCCGACTTCAACCATTCACCCCGACACCCGACACCCCCGACAGCGTGTTCAAAACTTAAACCCGACTCCCGACTTCCCCGACAATCCCCAAATTTTTGAAAGGGAAAGCCCGCCAACAAGGGAAATGCTATTTTTCCCGTATATTTCCCTATATACAAATAAATAATTAATTTCTTGTTTACTTTCTGTAGAAAGTGTTATAATTCTCTTACATATATAGGAGTGTGTATGAAATATAAACATCAATACGAAGTATCTGAGCAATCTGTAGATACTAGGAACTATGTTATAGAAACCGATAAACCCTTTTCTAATAATTACGGAGAAATTCTCAACGCTATTTGCGAAGTAGATATTGCTAAAGAGGGCGATACATATGTAGGTAAAACAGATGACGGAGTTAACTTCAAAGTCATTTATGTGGATACAGATTTTGGTGATGACGGGCATATAAATTGGAATATGTCTGATATTGAGGAGAGCGAAGATGTATCTGCAAGTTGTTGAATGTCTTAAATGCCATAACCACTATGGCGAGAAAAACAAATTTATCGCTGTATGCCCATTCTGTAAGAATGACGATACAGACCAAACAATCTATCTTGATGAAGATAGCAATATCTATAAAGAGTTTATGAAAGGAGATACCGCTTATGATATTAGCTGAATTAGAGCCTTACGCTGACGAATTTGAATTTGAAGATTTTACCTTTGATATAGATAACCATTTTTCTAAACATATAGATAAAGAAGTTTTTGTTGAGGGTAGAAATTTAACTTGGAGAAACTTAACAGGAACAAAGACTTTTACACTTGCTGATGTTCATCAAGTATGGAGAGAGCTTGTTCCTAGCAATACAGATTACAGTTTTGTAATTGAAGATACCGATAAAGAGAATGTCTATCAAGCTAGATGTTGTCATCACGATTGCCCTACAGGCGAAAACTTTACTATAACTTTCAAGGAGAACGAAGATGAAATTAGTTGTAGAAATTGATAATCAAGGTGGCAGAACTTGTCGCACTTATAAAAGTAAAAACCATTTAAGAAAATTTTTACAAAGAGAAAGTTGTTCAAATAGTTACTATTCTGATGAAGATTATTACAAACATAATGGTCATATATCTTTAGAAGAATATCTTGAGATATTTCAATGCTCATTTATTGAATTAACTGATAGACAAGTAGCAGATGCACTTCAAGACTATATAGAAAAACATAATCTTGAAGATAATTTTGGGGAAACTTGGGGAGAACGAGAATGAGTAATATTAAATTTACACAAGAAGATGCAGAGTATTTAGCTGAATGGCTTAACTTTGTTAATAGTAAATCTTTTGGAATTTTATCAGAAGAATTTAAGAATGAAGTTATCAAGGCAGACATCATCAGAGGTAATCTAACTCAATTAATGTATGAAAATTCTAATTGGAGAATAAAAAGAAAATATCGTAAAGGTAAATATTCTAAGGCAACAATAGAATATGTTAGTAATAAGGAGAACGAAGATGCAAGTTGAAAAACTTATAAAAGTTTTACAAGACTTTAACCCTAAAGATGAAGTTATTTTCTATCACTTGAAAAACCATACTCTTACAAACTGCGAGTTAGAAACTGTTATAGAAACTGATCTAGGTGTTGAGTTGACTATAGAGGAGAACGAAGATGAATTTATTGATTTTGACAAAATGGATAATTCTCAAAAGTTAGCCTTTCTTATTGAAAGAAACGGATATATCGAAGACGGAACAGGTCTTAACGAATACGGACATGAATTCCGAGATGACAACGGACTAGCACTTTTTATTGATCAACAGGAGAAGTGAAAATGAAAACATATAAAGTAACAACATCCTGGACAGGCTATTCAGAAATAACTGTTAGAGCTAAAAACCAAGAAGATGCTGAAACTATGGTTAATGAGGGTAACTATAATCCTGATAACGAAGTTTCAACGGGCAACGGACTAGATTACGGATATAACTACGAAGAAATTATAGAAACTAAGGAGATACCAAATGATTGAGAGAGTAACGAGTGCCTTACTAGATATGTATGACATACAAAATGCTTTAGATGAGAAAACCAAAAACTTACCTAAAGACAATGACGGAACGGATATAACTATTGGTGATTGTATTGCTGATGTTATTAGCACTTTAAGGAGAATACAAAATGAAACTAAATGAATACACTTTGGTAAAGAAACTAGGCGTATCCAAATTCAAAGAGTTAGCTGATCTTGTTGACGATCTTGGGTGGGACTATCAAAGAATGACTACAAGTGGCAGAGCAACATACAAGAAACTTTGCAATACACTTGGTTGGGAGTTTGAATGGAATGATGAGGAGTTAGGCTAATGGCTAAAATCAAATTAAATATTGTTGAAAAGTTTTATTACGAGGTTGAGATTGATGATGTTGAAGACTTTGAAGACGCTAGAGAGAAGTTTTACGAAAATCAATCTAAATTTATGGACGAGCAAGTGCCTGATACATCACATTCAACTGATTATTCAGTAGAAGTCTACGATAGGGAATGGTGCGACTAATGGATAAAGAAGATATGCGAGTGTGCGACACTTGCAACGAAGAAACAGATATCAATACTTGTTGGACAGGTGAAAACGAGTATTGGTGTAGTGATGAATGTGTGCCTATATTGAAGTGGGAACAAATGGATTTATTTGAGGAGAGTGCCTAATGACTATAAGAAAAGTAAATTGGCAAGACGAGGAATTGGATATCTATTACAGAAAGAATGGATATCCTAAATCCGTATGGCAAGACAACGAGGGTAAACCTTTTGGTATCTATGGCTACGATAGCCAAGAAGATGCAGACAATGGCCATGATGTTGTTGATGTTCAGTGGTTTGCTACTGAGCAAGAACGAGATGATGCAGTCTTTGATCAAGGATACAGAGATTGTAATGTCTGTAGCGAATCTTTTAACTTTTATGAAGAATACGGATTACTTGATCTTGAAGAAATCCTGGACTGTTCTGAGCAACAAAAACAACAATGGCAATCAAACAATCCAAGAATAGATTTAACAAGCTATTTCTGTAGTAATTGTGCCGAACATACAATTCAACAAATAGAGGGGTAAAACAAATGACTATTGAGCAATTAATTAAACAATTACAACAATTCAATCCAAAAGCAAAAGTATCAATAAATTGTCCTGATACTTCTGATACTAGATCAATTTGGTATGTAGATACCGACTTTGGTGATGAAGACAATCATGTTGATATAGTTATGCAAAAGCTTGAAGACGACAATCCTAATAGCGTGGGCTATTACGGATACAATCAAAAGACGGATAACTACTATCCAAGTTTAGACGACTAAGGAGAATACAAATGACTGAACATACAGACAAAGTAAACGAAAGACGATTTCAACTATTCAAAGAGAGAACTAACCTACCTACACTTGAATTAAGACCTGAGTGGGATTACATGCTTAAAACCTATCCAAGTGGCAAGATCGTCAAAGTCTTTAACGACAAAAGAAAAAAAAATGAAATAGTAGCAGAGGGAGAGGAAGTTTAATCTTCCTCTTTCCCGACTTTCTCTTTTTCCCGACTACCCGACTCTAGCAGATCATCTACTGTAAGACGGCCACCCGACTTATCCTCAATAACCCGACCCGACTGATTACTCTCCAAAGCCCGACTACCTAAGAGCTGTTGCAATCTCTTTTCTACTTCTTCCCGACTCATCTGGTCAATCTTGCCATGCAATACTTCCCGACGATCTACAATCAACCCGCCCATCTTCAACAATAAATTCTGCGCGTTAATCGCTGCCGTAAAGTTTTCCTTTTCCCAGGCCGCATCTCTAAGTTTATACAAGTCCTCGACTGCTTTCTCATGCGTCAATTCAAATTTCTTTTTAGCCTCGCCCATCAATCTTTCATACACCCGACGAACATGCTGATACTTTCCATTTGGTCGCATCTCTCTCCCGACAACAATCGGATTCTTATATCCCGCCTTGCGTGCGGCCTCAGAAAATGTAAGCGTGGGATCGTTAACTGCGTTCCATACAAGTAGGCGCTGTCGTTTGGTTAGTTTCTTTTCGTCTTCATCCATATATTCAATAGGCATATCATCTACCGGTTCTAGCGTAGGCTCAGCTTTGATGTGTGGTCGTATTCTCAGATCGTATGCTGGCATATTCTATTTTAGTTATCCTTGCGTCAAATTCCTTTAAAAGTTTAGCTAATCCTGGTCGTTCTAACAACTCAATTAAATCTGCATCTAAATACTTTTTACACTTATCAGTTAGCCTAAGTTTGTTCATACAGAATAAATTTTATCACACCTTTTTCAAATACTTTTGTCAAAGTCTCTGACAAAACTCTGACAAAACTATTCACCCCACGTAAAGTACTGATATAAGGTAATATATATTAATAAATAAACATGTTTTTTTATCTAATATATTAGTTTTGTCAGGTTTTTCTTTACCCCCCCTTTCCTTTTACGATTATTAGGGATTTTAGGCCTATTTCCGAAGGGGGTCCTGACAAAATGACAAAACTGCCAAAAGTGCGCCAGTACTGCGTTTGCGCCATTTTGACAAAACTGACAAAATGACAAAACTACCCCATTTTTGCCAAAATTCATACCTAAATACGACTAATTGCGGGTTTGAAGGGGGTCTTTTGTCAAAACGTTATGACAAAACTATTTGTCTGTTTCAGGGGTAAAATCAGGTATGAATTCTATCTCTTTTGTTAGACCAAAAGAATTTTCTAAGATCTCATCTATTTTAAGAATACCTTGTTCGATTGTTGTTGAATAATCGAAGACACGTGAGGTTCCGAATGTAAAAAAAAGTAAGGCGACAAATTCCGCATCTGCGCCGCGTTCGATAAATTCCGAGAATAAAGACTCGAGTCTGCGCTCAGCTTCTTGTACGGAAGGTTTCTTTTTTTTGATATCCAGGACTTTCATACTTGGAGTTTAGCTGAGAATGGTTAAAAAAGAAAGTGAGGTGTTTTGCCGCAGACTACACCTCAGAGTCCGGAGTGTGGGGCAATGAAAGTATAACGAGCCCCAAAACGGCGCGTCTCTTATTATTTTAACAGGCCAGACGACTTGCCTGCTCGCGATTATTTTCTGGACGCGTAGTTCTTAAAGAACCCGTCGGTTACCCAGTCAAACCAAAAATCTCTACAACTACATTCGTCGTAGCGTTTATCAATCTTTTGCATACGATAGTAGAACTCTCCTACATCTTCGCAATCTTGAATGATACCTTCGGCATCTGCCTCCATATCAATTAAAAAATCAGACATTTTTCCCACTTAATGCACCTCCACTTTTCTTTGGATGCTGTTAACAGCTTCTTCAACTAGACTGACTAAACGTTGTCTGTCGTTGTTCATCTGCCAGGAATAGACATCCGGTTTACTGATCTCGATAAGTCCTGATTCAACATACTGCTTAACCAACTCAAAGATAGAGTCTCTAAGTATATCTCTGGTCCTATCAATTACTTCTCCTGTTTCTATATTCATACTACCTCCTAATGAATATTTATACTATTAGTATAGCAAAAGTAGTTTACAGCGCAAGTATTATTTGATACATTTAGTAATTACTTATAGGAGAACGTATGAAAGAAGTAAAAAATATTATTGAGGGCGTCCTTGCTCTCCAAGGTCCAACTGCGCCAGTCGGTGGCAGAGATATGCAAAAAGACCTGGACTCTATGAAAAAGGTAAATGCTTTTGTTGAGTACATCTATACTCATCATCCCGCGTTGTTTGAGAAAGCCTACAAAGAGGCCAGCAAGTGAGATTCTTTTTCGA
>Ga0213859_10001562_pt1 | contig 10165 bp, 4 predicted proteins | sample PICome_2_FD_160133 | JGI IMG/M metagenome (GOLD analysis project Ga0213859, IMG submission 160133) | Coastal seawater microbial communities near Pivers Island, North Carolina, United States - PICO304 | ecosystem: Environmental > Aquatic > Marine > Coastal | place: USA: North Carolina | collected... | reverse complement strand
CCCACGCACAGGGTGCCGTGACCGTTGATGTCCGCGATCGGCCCCCCCTGGCTCTCCCAGGTGTCGCTCGGAGCGTGGTATCCCTCCTGACGGTGCAGCTGCAGGTCAGCGTGGGAGAGCAGGATTCCCGTGTCGCAGATGGCGACGATGATCGCGGGGTCGCCGGTCTCGAGATCCCAGGCCGCGCAGGAGGCCATGCGGTTGGACTGGTGGTGCCATTGCTGGTTGAACTGGCTGTCGTTCGGGCACGCGATCGGATACACGGTCCAGTCCGGCTCGACGTACTGGAACGCGCCCGTGCCGAGCAGATCGTTGGCCACGCGGGTCTCGGTCGACCCTGCCGGGACGAGGAAGAGGTATTCGTCAGTGGCCGCGACGTACTCCTTCAGCTCATAGGCCTCGAGCGCCCGCCGGGCGATCCGCTGTAGCTGTCGAACCTCGTCGAGGGTCTGCCCGCGCTCGGCGGCTCCTGCGAGCTGCAGGGGCCGAGCGCAGAGGACGCCTGAGAACTCGAGCTGTCCCTCGACCTCCTCGAAGTTGACGAAGGCCTGCGTGTTCGAAGACTCCTGAGCGTGTGCGAGGGGCGCCGCGACGAGCAGGGCGGCGGGAATGAGTCTGGAGAGGAGCGTCATATGGAGGTCTGGAAGGGGGAGAGCGGGAGGCGACCGTCGGTGGAGACGAACCGGACACAGGGAATGTTCCGGCAGTCCGCGGACGGCGTCGAATGAAAACTACGGCTCAGTCAGTGATGACGACCACGTCGTCCACGAAGAGGACCTGTCCGCCCGAGGCGGCGGCGGCCAGCCGGAGGGACTGCCCCCCCACCGGGACCGCGATGTTGGCCTGCAGGCAAGCGAAGTCAGAGGAGGCTGCCACGGGCACCGTGGTGGCGGCGAGAACGGCCTGGGAGGCGTCGAGGACCTCGATGGAGAGGCTGGAGGCGCCGCTCCCGCTGGTCTTCATGAGCGCGGTCACCTCGCAGGTGGTGGCCCCGCTCACGGTGACCACGGACTGGAGGGATGAGTCATCGAGCCGCACGGCGGGTGCGGCAACCCCTCCCTCAGGGACGAGCCGGACCGCGCCCGTCGACTGCCAGCCAGCGAGCCCGTCGTCGAAGGACCCGTTGGACAGGCGGCTCGGATCCGCGGCCTCCACCGCGACCTCACCGTCGATGACCTCGAGGGTGTCCAGCTCGGGAGATCCGCCGCGCCTCCCGGATCCGCTGGCCACGTAGATGCGCCCGTCCACGAGGCCGATACCGCCGCTGTGCCGCCCGTCGACGAGCGAGGGCAGGGCCGTCCAACGCTCGGTGACCACATCGAGAGCCTCGACCTCGTCATGGGCGTCCTGCTGCGTGGGGCTCTCGCCGCCGATGACGACTGCATAGCGGCCCACGGGCACGGCCAGCGCGCCAGCGCGCTTGGTCGGAATGTCCCGGGCGATCGTCGACCACTGCCCCGAGCCGAAGTCGTAGATGTCGACCTCGCCGATGGTGTTGCCGAACGGGCCGGGCTGGGTCGTGGTCCGACCGCCCGCGGCGACAAGCCGGTTGCCGATCAGCACGGTGCTGAAGTGATCGCGCGCCCGCGGCGCGTCGGGCAGCACCTGCCAGGCCTGGGTCGACGGGTCGTACTCGTCGAACCAGGCGCGAGCGCCCCCGTTGTGCCCCTGGTTGTTGCCCCCGAGCAGATAGATCTTCCCGTCCCTGACGAAGACCCCGTTCGCGCCGCGCCGCCGCGCGGCGGGGATGAGGGGGCCCTGGGTCCACAGGTCCGTGCGGGGGTCCCAGGTCCACACGTTCGGGACGTTGGTCTCGTTGGGATAGGAGCCCGTGAAGGCGCCGACGATGTAGACGAGGCCGTCGATCACCACGGGCTGGAAGTGGTTGATCTCGAACGGCGCCGGACCCATCGACGTCCACTTCCCAGTGGTCGGATCGAAGGCCTCGGTCGGACGGTTCCCTCGCCCCCCCATCAGGTAGAGCCGCCCGTTCACCGTGACCATCGCCGACTCGTGCCGGCAGGTGAGCACGGACCCGTCCGTTGACGGGAGCGTCTCCCACTGTGCGGGAGACGGCCGGCGGAGCCGCACCATGCTCGCCACGGAGGGCACGCCATCGCCGTCGAGGACGAACAGCATGTAGGCGCCCGGAGGCGCGATGTTCCCGCTGATGGGGCTCGTCAGGTCAAGCGAGGCTCCGTTCTGGGTGAAGGAGACCTCGAGGCAGCGCTGGTCGGAGTTGATGCCGTGGGTCGCGCTACCGAGCCGCACGAGGGTGACGCGGGAGATGGTGGTCGAACTGCCGAGCTGCACCTGGAAGGCCTCGTCGTACGCCACCTCCTCCGGGGCCGAGACGATCTGCGGCCGGGGCGCGGGCAGCCCGGTGGAGGGCGAGAAGAGGTAGGGCGGCCGGAAGATCTCGGAGGTGAGGCTGCCCACGCCGGGGCTCGAGGCCCCGCCGCCGGTCCAGACGGTGGCGTCGGGCAGGAGGATCGAGGTCGAGCGGTAGCCCCGGGGCTCACTCGAAGCCGCGCAGAAGGTCCAATCGCCGGTCACAGGATCCCAGATCTCGGCGACCCGCACGGCGGTGGCGGTGGAGATGGCGTTGTGCCGACGGGAACCGCCGGTGACGAGCACCGTCCCGTCGGCGAGCACGGTGGCGTCGTGATCCGCCCTTCGGAACATCATGTCGCCCGCGCTGGAGACCGCAGGCGTCGGCCCCGTGACGTCGATCACCACCGCCGATCTCGCGGCGTCCGGGATGGTCGAGAAGCGATCGACGCCGCCGAGCACGAGGATCCGGTCCGAGCCGAGGCTGGCCGCCGACCCCCAGATGCGCTCCATGGACTCGCGCTGGCCCTGGAAGGTCCACGAGCCCGCGCCCTCGGTGTCGAAGACGCCGAGGTTCAGGTCCCACCCGGCGACCACGACCTCGCCGGACGGGGCGAGGTGGAGGAAGGGGAAGAGGCCATCGACGAAGCCGATCCCGACGTCCAGCCAGGAGCCCAGGCTGGCCCCGGGGAGCTCGGACCAGGTGGTGCCGTCGAAGAGAGCGGGGACGGTGTTGATGGAGCCGGCGTCGCCACCCCCGACGGCCATGAAAGAACCATCGCCAAGGGTCAAGCCCGCGGCGGCGTGGCTGGCCAGGCCGGGTGCCTCGGCAGGGATCCAGGTGCGCGAGGAGGAGTCGAACCGGCTGAGCTGATTGGCGCCGATCGGGGCGTTGCCGGTGACCCTGCCCGCGTACCCCCCGAGCGCGAGCAGCTCGCCGTTGGAGAGGCGGCCGAGCGCGGCCCCGTAGACCTCCTCGCTGGGGTGGTCGGCGGAAGCGTGCGCTCCAGTGCTCGGGTCGTACACATCCCCCACCGTCGAGCCGTGGGGGTCGGCGGGCGGCAGCGTCCCCGGGCCGCTCGCGATGGCGCTCGAGAACGTGAGGAGCTCGCCGGTGTCGAGCAGCGCGGCCTGGATCGGATCGAGCGGCCAGGCCTCGGCGGGGAGCCACTCCCCGCGGATCGGGCGCAGCGCGGTCCCGTCGCCGGTCTGGAACCGCGGGGCGGAGAGGAAGGCGTCGCCCCAGTTCGCGAGGTCGTCCTGGGAGCCGTCTCCACCATCGCGAACCACGAGCACGAGCTCACGGACGCCCCGCAGGTTGATCCGCCCGGTGAACACCGGAGCGTCGGCGCCGGTCAGGAGACCCGAGCTGTAGAGGAGAGCCCCGTCTCCGTGGACCTCGAAGACGACCGACCCGGCGCTCCCGACGGAGTCATCGATGCCCACCCAGCTACTGAAGCCGAAGGCGCGGCGGTCGAGGTCGAAGGTGATGGCGCTCGTGGAGTGGCAACCGATCCCCTGGGCATAGGTCTGGCCGCCGATGCTGAGGACGCCTCCATCCGCCGCTGCGGCGCCACCGTTGCTCTGATCCAGTTCGACCGGGCCGAGCCCGTTCTGCGCCCAGAGTGACGGGACCGCGGAGAGGGGCAGGCCCGCACGCACAGGCGCCCGCCCCGTCCGGACTCCGATGTTCGTGAAGCCGCTCCCAGATTGGGCCACGGCGGGGCCCAACGTCAGGGCGCTCAGGAAGACGATCTGCAGACTACGCATGAATGGGCGGCGCGGCCGGGCGGTCTCCGGGCCAGGGGCATCGCCCCATTCAGAGACCCGGCGGCAGCAAACCCTGCCTGGGGGCCCCGAGAGGGGTTCATAGCCTCATCTGGACGCGCGGAGCGGCCTCGCGGTTCCCAAAAGATACCCCGCTCCCTCTGGCAGGGCCCCGCGCGGTCACTCCACGCCGTTCTCCGCCGCGAAGGCCCGGATGTCGGGCTCGCCGATGAGGCGCTCGTACCGGTAGGGCTGCGAGGGCGGCTGGGTGCGCTTGTAGCCCTCGAGCAGCGCCGGGGTGAACTCGGAGATCTGGAGCAGACGCTTCGCCGCGTCGTCCCGGAGGGCGGGGGTCTCGCAGGCGACGATGATCCGGACCATGTCCTCGATCGCGTCGGTGGGGTTGTACTTCTTGGGGTACTTCACCCGGTCGTAGACCACCGCCGCGTCAGCGAGCTTCTCGTCGTAGAACTCCCTCTCGGCGGTGACCAGCTCCTGGCGCAGCTGCTCGGCGCCCGTCTTGTCCGACTCGTCCGCCGTCGCCGCGAAGTTCGCGATGGAGGCGAAGCCCCCGCGGAAGTCCTTCGGCTCCGCCGCGGTCATGCCCCAGACGTCCCAGCGGACGTCCTCGAGCGTGTTCGCGCTCCCGATCTCCGCAACCGGCTCGATCCGCTCCATCAGGCGGCGGACTCGATCCACGCTCGGGTGGGTCGGGAACGCCTCCACGAACCAGCGCGCGCGCTTCATGAAGACTCGCGCGTGCGGCCGCTCTCCCTTGGGGTTCCACTTGCTCTCCGAGTACTTGATCAGGCGCACGTCGACCCAGGGGGTGATCTTCTGGTTCCGGACCGAATCGTCGAGTTCCCCCATCATCTCGTCCTTGTCCTGCTGGGCCTTCTCGACCATCAGGCGCTGCTGGGGAGTCAGCTCCTCGCCGGCGAGCTGGGTGAGGGTGGCGCGAGCACCGACGGGGTCGTCGATCCGCTCACGCTGGTAACGCCCCCACGACGCGTTGAAGTCGAAGTTCTCACCGGCCAGCCCCTTGGAGGTCTGGTTGAGGAGGAGATAGCCCACCACGACCAGGGCCACCACCACGAGGCCCGCGCCCACGGACGCGGGGATCGCCGGCCCCTTGGACTGCTGCCGCCGCGAGGAGGACACGCGGCCCCCGCCGCTGCGGCTCTTGGAGCGGCCTGAGGAACCGCCCGAGGCCGCCGCCCGGCGAGGCGCCGTGCTCCTGGGCTTCGGGGGGCCTTCGCCCTCGTCGTACTCGATGGAGAGCTTCGCGCTGCCGATGGAGACCGCTTGTCCGTCCTTCATCAGGTACGGCCCCGAGACCGCAGCGCCGCCCGCCTTGGCGGGCATGACGCCCTTCGCGACCTCGAGGGTGGCACCGCTCGGACCCATCTCGATCACGCCATGGCGCTCCGCCACATCGTCCGAGCTGAGCTTGAGGGTGACCCCCTCCCCGCTCCCGAAGGTGAGCTTGCCGGAGGAGAGCTTGAACCTGCGGATCTCGCCGCCTTCATCGAGTGTGAGTCTCGCCATGGCCCCATTGAAGCCGGGGTGAGAACCCCCTGTCGAGGGACAATCGGACCAAGCTGTGATCCCAGGTCGGCCGGCCAGCCTCGACCCTGGCCGACGGCGTCAGCGGGCGAGGAGCCGCGGGGACAGGTCGTCGGGTCCGATGGTCCCGCTCGACAGCGCCACCGCGCGACGCAGCTCGTTCTCCAGCTCGCGGACGTTCCCCGGCCACGACCAGCCCGCCAGGGCGTCGAGCGCCGCCTCGGAGATGGTCGCCTCCCGGCCGACCTCCTCGGCGATCGCGGGTAGGAGGGCGCGCGCGATAGCCCGCACGTCCTCGCCCCGCTCGCGCAAGGGCGGCAGGTGCAACGTGACGACGTTGAGGCGGAACAGAAGGTCCTCCCGGAAGTCGCCGCTGGCCACGGCCGCCGGGAGGTCCCGGTGGGTCGCAGCGATGATCCGCACGTCCACCCTCCGGGTCGTGTTCGCCCCCACCGCGCGGACCTCTCCGTCCTGGAGAACACGCAGCAGCTTGGCCTGCATCGAGAGGGGCATATCCCCAATCTCGTCCAGGAAGACCGTCCCCTTGTCCGCCGCCACGAAGTGCCCTGGTCGGTCCGCCACCGCCCCGGTGAAGGCTCCCTTCTTGTGTCCGAAGAGCTCGCTCTCGAGGAGGTTCTCGGAGATCGCCGCGCAGTTCTCAGCGAGGAAGGGGCCCCCGCTCCGGGGGCTCGCATCGTGGAGCGCACGGGCCACGAGCTCCTTGCCCGTCCCGGTCTCCCCCTGGATCAGCACGGGGACGCCGGCGGCGGCCACCTTCTCGATCATCCCGTAGAGCTCCAGCATGGGCGAGCTGGACCCGACCATCCCGTAGCGCCCCGAGACCTCGGCGGACGAGCTGCCCGAGGGAGCCACTGCCGCCGCCAGGGCGCGCCTCGCGTGCGCCGCCAGCGGCGCCACCAGCCCGCGCTCCTTCGCTCCATCGAGGACGCGATCGAAGGCCTGCCGCAGGTCCTCAGGCAGGGGCTCGACCCCATCTACGTCGGGCGGGATCATGCTTCCAGCCGCTCGAGGGAGGCGTACTGCAAGAGCAGCTGCTTGCGGCCCGCGGAGCTGAAGACGACGGTGGCGCGCGCGTTGATGCCCGCGCCCGCGAGCGCCTCGATCCGGCCGCGCCCGAAGTGCGGGTGCTGGACCAGCTCCCCGACGGTCAGCCCAGCGCCGCTCCCCTCGGCGGGCTCGAACGCGCCCAGGGCATCCTCCTCACGCTCCTCGGGCCCGACACCCGCCACGTCTCCCTCCGGCAGCTCACGCAGGTACCTGGAGGGGAGGGTCGGACGGCCACCGCCGTAGAAGCTGCGGAACGTGGTGTGGGTGATCAGGAGCCGCTTCATGGCCCGGGTGATCCCCACGTAGAACAGACGGCGCTCCTCCTCGATCGCCGTATCCGGCTCCTCGGCCTCATCCACCGCGCGCTCGTGGGGAAGCAGCTCGTCCTCTGCCCCGGCGATCACGACGAACGGGAACTCGAGCCCCTTGCACGCATGGAGGGTCATCAGCTTCACGCGATCCTCGTCCCCCTCGTAGGCGTCGGTGTCCGCCACGAGCGCGACCTCCTCGAGCATCCCGCGGAGCTTCCCGTCCGGCTGCCGGGAGTCGTAGTCCGCGGCGAAGGCGCGGAGTTCCTCCACGTTGGCGGCGCGATCCACGGTCGAGGTCCCGTCGTCCAGCTCGGCCATCCAACGGTCCACGTCGATGGCCTCCAGCACGACGTCAAGCGCCACCGCCGCGTCCAGCTCGCGGGCCGGCGCCAGCTCCTCCATCAGCTCGGCGAACGCGGCCAACCCCTTCTTGGCCCGGCCTCGGATGGCCTCGAGCGCGAGGGGATCCTGGAGCGCGGCCGAGAGGGAGAGCCCGCGCTCCGCTGCGAACGATGCGAGCCTGGCGAGGCTCGTGTCCCCCACCCCCCTCGAGGGCGTGTTGACGACGCGGACGAAGGCGACGTCGTCCGCCGGGTTCAGGGCGAGGCGCAGGTAAGCGACGACGTCCTTGATCTCCTTGCGCTGGTAGAACTCGAGCCCAGCGACCACCTGGTAGGGCACCGAGTCGTACCGGAGCGCGGTCTCGATCGCCCGCTGCAGGAAGCCGGCCCGGTAGAGCACCGCGCAGTCGCCGTAGCGCCCGCCCCGGGCCACGTGAGAGCGCACCTGCGCGGCGATCTCCCGCGCCTCGTCGTTCTCATCGCCGCACTCGATGACGGCGATCTGCTCTCCCTGCTCCCCTTCGGTGAAGAGGTCCTTCTCCTTCCGCGCCTGATTGTTCGCGATCACGACGTTGGCCGCGTCCAGGATGCGCGCCGTGCTGCGGTAGTTCTGCTCGAGGCGGACGACCTTGGCGCTCGGGAAGTCCTGCTCGAAGTCGAGGATGTTGCGGATATCGGCCCCCCGCCAAGCGTAGATCGACTGGTCGGGGTCGCCGCAGACCGTCAGGTTCTGGTGGAAGGACGCGAAGTGCCGGACGAGCAGGTACTGCACCCGGTTGGTGTCCTGGTACTCATCCACGAGCACGTGCCGGAAGCGGCGGGCGTAGCCGTCGCGAACGCCGGGATGGTTGTCAAACAGGTCGAGGACCTTGAGCAGGAGGTCGTCGAAGTCGAGGGCGTTCTGCTGCTGCATCCGCTCCCGGTACTTCTGCTCGACGGCGTGGTAGACGTCCTCGTCCATGCTCCCGTCGGAGAGCTGGAGGCCGTCCTCGCGGCCGCGGTTGTTCTTCCGAGAGGAGATCCAGCCGCCGATGACGGGGGCCCTGAAGCGCTTGGGGTCGTATCCCAGCTCCTTGACGATCGACTTGATGAGCCCGTTCCGATCGGCCGTGTCGTGAATCGAGAAGTCCCGCGTGTAGCCCTCGAGCGCGTCGATCTCCCGGCGGAGAATCCGCGCGCACATGGAGTGGAAGGTGCCGATCCAAGGGGCGCCCCCGTCTCCCGCAGGGACGAGCCGCTCCACGCGCTCGCGCATCTCCTTGGCGGCCTTGTTGGTGAAGGTGATCGCCAGGATCTCCCAGGGCGCGACCCCACGATTCAGGATCAGGTTGGCGATGCGAGTCGTCACGACACGCGTCTTGCCCGAGCCCGGACCCGCCACGATCAGGAGCGGCCCGTCGCCGTTGAGGACGGCCTCCCGCTGCTGTGGGTTCAAGCCCTCGGTGAGGCTCTCATCGCTCTGCTCCGCCGCTTCGGCGAGCGAGTCCTTCACGTCCAACCAATCCATCGCGGCGGCGAGTCTACCCGCCGCGCCAGCGCTCGCGACGCGCCGCCCCTCAGCTTCGGTCCGGATCACGGAGGACCATCAGCCGCAGCTCGGTCATCTCCTCCACCGCGCTGGCCGGCCCCTCACGGCCCAGACCCGAGTCCTTGACTCCGCCGTAGGGCATGACGTCAGCTCGCCATGACGGCACGTCGCCGACGATCACGGCCCCCACCTCGAGCTCGTCCCAGGCCCTGTGTGCCCTGTGGACATCACGCGTGAAGACCCCCGCCTGGAGACCGAAGCGCGTCCGGTTGGCCTCGGTGACCGCCGCATCGAAGTCCCGAACGCGGATGAGGCAGACCACCGGCCCGAAGACCTCCTCGTCCAGCACCGGCTCTCCCGCGGGGACGCCCTCGAGGAGCGTCGCCGGGACCACGGCCCCCTCCCTCGGCCCACCGAGCAGGCGGGTTGCCCCCGCGGAGCGCGCGTCGTCCACCCAGGCCTCGACCCGCGCAGCATCCGCCTCCGAGATCAGCGGCCCGATCGTCACGGACTCCAGGGACGGGTCCCCGTGCTCGAGGGCTGCCACCTCCGCGACCAGGCGCTCCCTGAACGCCTCGTAGACCTCCTCGACGACGATGACCCGCTGGACGCTGATGCAGCTCTGTCCGGCCTGGTAGTAGCCGCCGAACGCGACGCGGCGCGCCGCGTCGGCGAGGTCCGCGGTCTCGTCGACGATGGCCGCCGCATTCCCACCGAGTTCGAGCGTGACTCGCTTCTTGCCTGCCCGCCGCCGGAGCATCCAGCCCACCTCGTCCGACCCGGTGAAGGACAGCTTCGCCACGCGGCCGTCGGTCGCGATCGCCTCGGCGTCAGCGCCGCGGGCGGGGAGCACGGAGAAGGCGCCCTGGGGAAGGCCACAGCCGGCGAGCACCTCGCCGACGATCAATGCGCTGGTGGGCGTGGAGCTCGCGGGCTTCAGGACGAAGGGGCACCCCGCGGCGATCGCTGGCGCCACCTTGTGGACCACGAGATTGAGCGGGAAGTTGAACGGCGTGATGAAGCCACAGACCCCCACCGGCACCCGCGTGTAGCTGCCGCGATACCCGTCATTGGCCGCGCTCGAGTCGAGAGGGAGAAGCCCTCCAGGGACCTCCATGGCCACTCGGGCCGAGATCCGGATGGTCTCCAGCGCCCGGTCCACCTCGCCGGCTGCGAAGCGAACGGGCTTGCCCGCCTCGCGTACCAGGGTGTTGATCAGCTCGCTTCGGCGCCCCCGGACGCCCTCCGCAAGT
>Ga0213859_10001561_pt1 | contig 10169 bp, 3 predicted proteins | sample PICome_2_FD_160133 | JGI IMG/M metagenome (GOLD analysis project Ga0213859, IMG submission 160133) | Coastal seawater microbial communities near Pivers Island, North Carolina, United States - PICO304 | ecosystem: Environmental > Aquatic > Marine > Coastal | place: USA: North Carolina | collected... | reverse complement strand
CCAGTTGTAAGTTTTACATTACCAGCAATAATACCAGAATCAGTACCAGCAAAGACTTCGGAAGTATTTGTAGCAGCATGAAGGAAACGATAACCACCTTCATGACCACCCAGATCAGTGTAGTTAGTATCCCAACCATAGAAACCTAGACGTGCCTGAGTGTCATAATAGCGGAATTCAACACCCCTATCCAGATTATCGTCAGCACTTGGAGCAGTATCACCACCGAGAGTAATGATGGGGTCATCGACTTGTAGCGTCGTCGAATTAACTGTCGTAGTGGTGCCGTCAACTTGTAGATCGCCCCAGACCCGTACGGTGCCAGTGTTGTCACCACTATCGCCAGGATCAATATTGATAGTAGCGTTGCCAGAAGAAAGATAATTGTCATAGATCTTCAGGTCTTCGATCAGGATTTTGCCTGCTGTAGTAGCACCTGCTGCGGCAGCAACCGTAGCGTTAATCGAGACCGAATCGTCGGCAGTCATTACAATGTGTGCAGTGCCACTGCCCGCATTGGTAGAGAAAATATTGAAATTTCTTGGGGTTGCTACGTTTTGAGATTGTCTGATTGTGAAATGACCAGATCCATACTTCTCTATCGTCTGATCAACTGCTCCATCAAGATCAATATTAGGATCAGAAAAATAGGAACGGACGTTAACATCAATCTCACCAGCGCCACTGTCCCCTGTATTATTAGCGCCAAACAGAAGATTACCACTCGTATCATTGATTTTGATATAGTTGAGATAATCAAAACCAGTATGCGCTGTAGATGTTGTAAGCTCATTATCTAATTCAAATTCTTGAATGGTGTTACCATCCGTATAAATGATTCTATTGTTTTGAAGTTGTGTATTATCTACACCTGCGGCGGAGATGGTGACGTGCCCGTTGCTGTCAACGTCGAAATCTTCCTGTGCAAAACTAGCCAATCCCTTCTGCTCGACTGCCGCAGCCGCGAGGTAGCGCCATCCTCCAGCATCGCTACTATCAGTATGAGCTGGGGCACCACCACCCGCAGCAATATTCCTAATTGCTTGATATACTTTAGAGTCAGTCTCAATGATGTCATAGCGAGCATACGTTGTGCCTGCATTATAGCTAGCATATTTACTACCCTCAGTAGCAGTAGCGATAGGCACATTTGTGGCAGATGTAAAACGACCCCACTGGTCAACAGTAAATTTAACTGCGTTTACAGTCTCGGTGCCGAAAGGCTCATTGTTACCACCAAGAGCACTTACCGAAGTTAGAGACTCTGTATTATAGTTGCCAGGGACAACAGTTGTGCTGATCAGGTCTAGTTGAGTGTTTCCAGAAACACCATCCTGGTTTGCTGAAGAGATTCTTCCAGCGGTGCCAATAATGTCTCTAGTTACAACGTTACCATTAGAAATTCTAGATAGGTAACCAAATGAAGTTAGAGATGCAACAGAGTTAAGGTCGGGGTCAAATGGTTGTGCTGATGTGCCAGGCACACTACCATCAAGACCATACTCAGCAAGAGTGGTGGGGTTAGTAGCTTGGACAATTCTACCTTTAGCATCAACAGTAACTTTCGTATAAGTTGCTGTAGGAGTTCCTGTGCCATCATAGTGTGGCAGCGTAGGAACTAGTTGCAATTCTGCATTGATAGACAGGTTAGCAGATCCATCAAATAGACCAGATCCAGTCAAGTCTTGTGCTAGTTGAATCTGTCTGGTAGAAGCAAGTCTAGAAGCGGTAGAAGCATTACCGATAAGGGTTGACGTGATCGTGCCAGCAGCAAAGTTGCCATCCGCATCTCTCTGTACAAGAGTATTTGCTGTATTAGAGGTAGACTCAATAGGTCTCTCATAACGCAGAGAGTTCCATGCGGTAACACCATCACCGATCTTGAAGCGACCCGTATCTAGCTCGATTCCTAATTCGCCTTGAGCAAGCGTGGGGTTAGCGTTTGCCCATTCCTGAGCACCACCTCTTCTTAATTGAATTCTATTTGCCATTTTTTTAGGACAACCCGATTAGTTAATGCTTCTGAGTTATTTATGTCAATAAAAAAGGGGGCGGTGCCCCCCAGTATCATTCTGCTTCCGCTTCATCTGGAGGATGTGACATGGTTTCCTCCTCCCTCGTGTAATACTCCAGTGCTTCAATAGCACCTTGGAGTTTTAGTGCGGTAATCTCGTTTGCTTTGATTTGCTCAGCGAGTTTTTTGTTATCTTCAATACACTGGGCATATCTTTGTTTGAATTGACCCAGCATTTCTTCTTGAGAAACTTTTTCAATTGTCATGATTTTTTTGGACTAACGTTAGTAAGAGAGATTTGATATCCCCCATATCAGATTTTAGATCAGAAACGTCCTTTTGTAAAGTCCGCATCTCTTCTTCTTTTTCTTTCTCAGATTTCACACTGAGCATGTATTGGTCATAAGTGGATCTATTGCCACAGTCAATAGATCCACTTGACTTATCTTTAAACCAACCATCGTGTCCTTTAATTGGGAGACGTGTCATAATTAAACTGCAAGTGCAATAGCTCTGAGGTCTTTTAGGACAGGTACGTATGCCTGGTTTGTAGATTGTAGGACAATCTTAATTTGATATTGATCAAAATTCAAACCAGAAACTTCATACTCATAATCCCTAAACTGTCTCAACTCCGTAGTGCCAGGGAGGTTTTCTGGAGTATCGAAGTAGTTGAAACCAAACGTCTCGATGGCAGATGTATTACCTGCGGGACGCACTCTATATAGGACTCTAATGTTAGTGCTAGGAGGACGGTAACCAGTAAAGTAAACCTTGAGAGCACCAGAAGTATTGGTCAAGGCTGCAGTTCTTGTAATGTAAACAGCAGCATTTTCATCACCAACAGACAGAAGAGACGAGCTGTCATCTGCAGGTTGGTTGATTCTATTCATAACCAAGATAGTAGAGAGTCTATCAGTGTCAATAACAGGTGAGATATTGGGATTATTGCTACTCAGTGTTAGATCAAGTCTGAGTGACTTAGCATTATCAATTTCCTCTTCCTCATTGATTGAAGAGCAAACCAGTTTCGGAGAAACTAGATAGTTGTCATCATTCAGAAGCACGTCACTGAAGATGCCATCATTTGCAAAAGATCCACTGAGAGAGCTAGCACTGACAGAAGTGCCACTGATGGCATTCAATCTTGCGGTAACTTCGGATCCAGGGAGGACCAGTTTTTCAATGGTAGGACGAATGACTTCATACTGAATGTTTTGAGTTGCATAACCATCAATACCGCCAGAAATAATACCCAAATTACCAATCGAAGTGGTAGACAATTCATAAGAATCGAGAGTAGGATTCTGAATAGCGTTATGCGTTTTGTTGATCTCAATCAAAGGAATTCCATCTAGGTTATAGCATTCAACGATAGAATCATCCGCATGTGCTGCAGCAGTTGTGCTACCAACACCTCTGTCAACTGCAGTAATAGTCTTACCATCTCCAGAAATAGCGGAGTAAGAAATAATCTCACCATTGATCTGGATATATCCAAGATTACTTACACCAACAGCAGAACCATTGATCGTGGTGTGGAATGCATTTGCATCAGCAACTTGAATTGATGTATCAGTAGCAGAAATTGCTGCTGTCAAAGCAGTTGGTGAGATTTCCGATGCAATGCCAGAGATAGTGACATTGTTAGACAGGTCATGCATACAGTGATTACTGTGAGAGACCTTAATCTTTCTCTGTGCAGTAGTAAATGTTGGTGTAGCAGAAAGGAAAGGACTTGCAACACTATTGCCGACAACAGCGTCTCCAGCAACACTGAAACTTGTAACTTGATGTGCTACAGGGGTGCCAGCAGCATCACTAATCTGATCTGATGTAGTGAAATCATCAGAAACAAAGTTTACTGTCAATGTGTAAGGACCAGATCCAGAAATCTCAGTGATTGTTGCTGTTGCACTAGTAGAAGATCCAGTAATAGTATGTCCAACTGTCCAAGTACCTGCAGCAACACCAATTGTGCCAATCGTCTTAGACGACTGAATATTAAATGTGGTTGCTGTACCAGACTGGAAGACACCACTGATGTCTTCAAGCGTGAGAAGGTTAGCACTTGTGCCAGTGCCGACAGCAATAATTGTGCCCTGTGCATTAGATGTAGACTGCCTGATTCTTGCACCAACAGTGAAAGGATAGCTAGTAGAATCTAGTTGTATTTGCAGTTGTGGTGTAAATGTCTGGATTGGATCTCTTCTGAGGTTGAGAATACCGCCATTACCAACTCCAAGACCAGCGTTATTAAGTACAAGTTGTCCAGGACTTACATTATTAAATGTTGCCTTGTAGATGTTAAACTTCAAGTCTTCATACTGATCAGCAGTCCAGGTAGATGCGTTTTGTGACTTAAACAAGACACCAGCATAAGGTTGCTCAGAGATCGTACGATCTCCAGTAATGTCCAAATCACCCATTCTAGAAATCCAAACCTGATAGGTGTTAGAGTCAGAAAGAATGACGAAGCAGTGCTCAATAGACTGTGGAATATAGACAGGTGCTCTGAATGTAAACTTGGTAGCAACTGCACCAGTTTCGGACAGCTGGACTTGACTGGGATTTAGAGTTACGTCAGAGAATGGAAGAATGGTGGTTGTAGGATAACCATTTTCCATTGTCCTGATCTGCATAGAGATAGGAATGTTTTCATCCTTAGTATTAAAGAATACGTCAACAGATGTAAGGAATACACCACCTTCCTCATCAACAATGAAGGATTGCGCTAGAGGGTCATACCAACCAATCTGTCTTGTCTCGGTTCTAACCGAAGAAACAACGCGATCATCACTAACGGTATCTCTAACGACCTCTGCGTTTCTAACTGCAAGAATATTTTCTTGGACAGTATTCAATGTGCCTCTTGCTTCATAGGTTGTCTCTGCAGAAGATGAGACTGCACCAGCAAGGCGAGAATCATTTTGATCGGTGGTGAATCTAAGAGTCCTAGATCCAGTTGCCCAGCGAGGATTGGTTTCTCTACGTGGAGGTGGTAGATAGAAAGATCCCCCAAACTGTCCCAGTCTATCGCTAATAACTCTTCTGTTTTCAACAACTGCTCTAGCACCAGAAGTCAAACCAACGATAATATCACCAACTGCAAAGTTGCCATAGTAATCACCAACTGCCTCTTCTGCTAGAGATTTGGTGTTAATATTGATAAAGTTAGTGGTAGAAGAATACGAATCTGTGGGCATTGCCTCATTCGTATATGGATTGAATTCATAGTAGTCATTGGGTGCTGCTACTTGGAATCTACCTTTAGTAATAGAAGGACGACCAAGACCAGTTGCCTGACCCTGAGAATTCAATGTGATGTTTGCTTCACCAGGAGTTGAAATCTCAATCGTTTCACCAACAACAAATGGAGTTGCATTAGTCCTACTATCAAGAGTAGAGTCCTTAATAACTTCAATAACTTTAGGGACAATATAGTTATCGATAGGAATACTATCGAAGAAACTATAGAATCTAGTCCTGGGTTTCATTCTAGAAACTTCAATAGCAATGTTTCTAGATCTCATCCAAGGAATAGCAGTCTGAGACAGAATGCTGTCACCCATTGACTCCATGTCAATTCTAGGTACAACTTGTGTCCTGATACCCTCTCTAGATTGACCTTCGGTTACTTGAATCGTATCAACTCTGTTAATACGACGCATACCACGACCACCCCAAACACCAGGGTTGGGAGATCTACCAATATCTTCTGCCAACCAGTGAGAGTTATGTACGGTTTGTGATCCGATTACTTGCTCACCAGTCCAGTTAGTCGTCCAGGATCCCCACTCGATAGGAGCAAATCCATTCTGATCAACATTCAATTCCGAAGATACTTGCTCAAAGTTACCTTCAATTTGCTGAATGTTTGCAGGCACACGCTCAGTATCTACCCAATCATCGGAAGCAGGAGTTAGATCAATACGACCGATATATGTAAAGACGTTAAATGGGTTAACGTTTTCAACTCTGGAAGCATATGGTTGATTGATAATCAGAGTCTCTGTATAAGGTAGCGTGATAACAGGACCAGTCTGCTGATAGTTGGTAGAAGATGTGGTGTTGATTTGCAAAGCAATGTTTGTGCAGTAATGAGATGCTCTCATTTCACCTGCTCTAAAGTCTAGAGCAGCGTTAAAATCTTCGTGAGAAGTTTCAGACTTGCCATGATCAGCAAAGTCATCAACAATGAAACCATTCTTGAGACGATCCTTACCAGTGCCATCAATAATTTTGGTGTTGAAAGTATTACTTTCAAGCATATTCAGCGAGGTATAATACTCAACCTGATTAAGACGACGCTCAATAGCACCAATGTCACGCATTGTATAACGCTTGTTATCAGATTTTTTGATAACAACATCTGCTTCAGGATCAAAACCATATGGTTTGTGATACATTGTAGCTAGAAGCATACCATCGTCAAGGTTATCAGGTTCTTGAGGTGCTTCTGCCGACTTACCTTTCACCAATTGGAATTCTCCATTAGGCAGAAGGAATGCCTTATCAACTCTAGGTAGATACCAATCAAAGTCGCAGCGGAAGTCCTCACCAATCTTAGGAATATCAAAGATGGTTGCAGAAGGACTACCTGTAGAGAAGACTCTTGACTTGAAGTCAAATGTAGAGCAGTTAACAAAAGCAGGAGAAGAAACCGTGCCAGTGCCACTGTACAGATTCTTGATACCAGGACGGAAGTCAAGATAATCTGCCAAGAAGTTTACACCAAAGAAAGGAATATCAGCGTAATCTGTATTCAGATAAGACTGACCACCAAAATAATCACCAGTTGTAGAGTGTGTATAGAAATCAAGGACGACTTTCAACTTACGAATAGGTGCTGTCACATTTCTCTTTCTTGTAATTCTGGATACATTGTATACAAATCCAGTTTGAGAAACTTCTAAGAAATAGTTTTCAGTTACAACCTTAGATCCAGCAACAACAGATCCTTCACTATCATTGATAATTGCTGACAGTGCGGTACCATTTTGATCGAAACCTGTGATAGTTTCACCTGCGATGAATGTGCCATCCTGATAAACAACACTAAGTTTCAAGTTACCAGAAGCAAATTCAACAACTTTTGCCTTAGCATTTGAAGATTGACCTGTAACTGTTGTGCCTACGCCGAAGAATACAGGCTCAACCAATGTTACATTAGGAATTACAGGATCATTATCATCATTAGACTCGTAAACAGCATGTAATCTGTAAGCATCACAAAGACCCAAAGAAATATCTCTGTCTTGGATTCTAGTGCCGTAGATGTTGGAGTAATTTAGACCGTAGTTTTGCTTATCACTATTAACGGTAGTCTTGTTTACATTCAAGACAAACATCTGATTAGATGCCTTTGTCTTTCTTTGCGTTACGTTCTTAGAGATCGACGCTGTGATCTTACAAGATGTGATGTTGGTCAGGTTAGAAACTGTAAGTGTAGTTCTATCAGTATTCACACTCATGTAACCAGCAACACCCGCATTAACAGATTCAACAGGAATGTTGCTACCAACAGGATAAGTGCCATTTGTGCCTGCAAGGACAGTAATGTCGTATGCAGTGTTAGAAATGGAAGAGAATTGCTCGTTTTCGGGAAGTGTGATAGAGATTGCATTAGCAGCAACCGTCTGGTTATCAAAAGTCCTTCTGACTGTCATCGATTCATCAGAAATGCTCTTGATATACTTCTTAGGCATAGGGCTAAGAAGATTTGCATTTCTAGCATCTCTAATTCTCGACCTATATCGGACAAGAATTGTATATGTGTTTGCCGTAGGAGCAGTGCTGCCAGGAGTTACCAAGACAGTTTGAGTAGCATAATCAACAATGTTTGCAATATTACGAGAAGAAAGATCGGTAGGATCGACTTTATCTACTACAACAAATTCCTCAGGGGAGAAGTAAATTTCATCTCCAGGTCTTAGATCAATAGCAAAGTTGGAGTTGAGACCAGCAATAGTAGGACTGAAAGATGCAACATCAAATGTAAATGATGCACCGCCGCCGCCACCCAGTTGTGCGTCACCAACAGTAATAGTCTCATCAACAACGTAACCACTACCAGCTTTGAGGACTTTAATGCTAGTTACATCACCAGCGCCATCAACAACAATTGAAAATTCTGCTCCAGTACCAGTTGCATCAGTAGTGAAAGTGGACACCGTGTATGTTCCTGCAGCACGAGAAGCATCAGCGGCACTAAAAGTATCTACAGAAACAATACCACCAGATGCTGTAGTGTATGTAAAAGAGTCACCCTCAAGTCTGAGGAGATCTTCTAGAATAATATCTGCAGTAAATTCTACTGTGCTGTTACTCTCATCTCTACATACGGTTTGACGTACATCAGAATACTCATAAGTATGCAATCTGGAGATAGTTGTTACATCCAGACCATCAACTTTTAGAGATTCACCTGCTTGGAATTTACCCTCTACTTGATATACAGGAAGATCTACATCAGAAGTAGTGCTGTCAATAACATATGCTCTAGCACCGCTGCTGGCACCAACAACAATAGATCCTTGTGAAATTGTTTCTGCACTAGCCAACTGAAGGACTGTGATCATCTGAATATCAAAGATATTCAGTTTATAAGTATCGTCATTATTACCTTCAACATTATCAGGATCGTCAATAAATTCAAAGTTTAATGCACGAGCATATCCAATTAGATTACCAGAAGCATTACCAGGAGTTACTGTAAATGTATCATACAACTCTACAACTTGATAAGCATTTGCAACTGTAGATCCAGCAATGTTGGGGAATCCATAAACATTCTCAACATTAGCAAAGTTGCCCATCTCAAATGGGATAATGTTATTTTCTAACTCCAGAGTATCTCTGGGTTTTTCCAGATCAACGTAAGTAGGTCCAAGAGTTTTAATTCTGTAACCACGGACATAAGCCACACCAGGAGAAAATTCTACAGAGTAAAGATTTTCTGCAGCAGATGCACCACTACTTGTGGTGTCACCCATTCTGTAGACACCATTATTAGTACCATCGTCGAGATTTTCTCTCATGGTAATGCCAAATGCTTTGACTGTGTAGTCACCAGACTCTTCATAAGTCCTGGTAGCAAGAGACTTTTCTAATTCTTGATATGCACTTCTATCAACTAGTTTTTCTACCTTAGATGCGTTAATACGCAACAATTCTAGGAAGTCCTTATCAGCATCATCGCTGAGGACTTTTTTAACTAGTGTGGTTGTGATTCTAAATCTATGAGCACCAGGAGCAGCATAGTTAGATGTTCCAGCTGCGTTGTCGTTAAGGCTAAGATCATCCTCGGGGGTAACAATGGATTCTCTAACCTCAAGTCCAACTCTATAAGAGGGGGAGCTTCCATATTGATCTAGAAGGATATACTGCTGAGCAACGTCAACAAAGAAACCTCTAATAAAATAGACACCAGATTGAATGTATGCTGCAGATCCTTTTTGAATAGCAGCGGTTGGTAGTAGTTGAGCAAAGGGAGATCCAACTTCAATCAGTGTTGTGCCGAAAGTAATTTCGGTGTCGGTAACCAACTGCTCATTGTCTTGGAAAGTTTGCTGAGTTTGTTGAGCACCGCCAGACTCAAGATACTTAACGTATAGAGTGATATATCCCTTCTCTGATTCTGTAGCAGAGATGCTGTAAAGGACTTTTGCTTTAACACCTGTAGTAAGACCTTCAATAATCTTACCATCTAACTGAGTCCTATATTGCTCGATATTAGTGCCCAAGAAGTTTTCTTGGACCATGATCGCATCAACGTTTAGATCATAACCCACTTGACCTGGGATGACCATGGCACCATCCTTAAACAGGTGCGCTCCAACATTCTCGATCTGATTCTGCAGAATACTCTGAGAAGTTGTAAGCTCTCTCGCCTGAATAGGATATCCAGGACGATACAACACTCGATAAAAGTTTTTCGCCTTATCGAAATCGTCGTAGTAAGGGGTGACGTTTAAGTTGGTATTTTGTGCCATTAGAACTCGATTACGATTTTAATATCTTCGATTTGGTCGTTTGCACGACTGATGGATCTTCTATTATCTATGTAAATAATCAGACCGTCATTTGACTTAATTTCGGGTTTTGCATACCCGTTATTAAATTTCATACCCAAGTCATATTCAGTATTGTTGAT
>Ga0213859_10001557_pt1 | contig 10180 bp, 14 predicted proteins | sample PICome_2_FD_160133 | JGI IMG/M metagenome (GOLD analysis project Ga0213859, IMG submission 160133) | Coastal seawater microbial communities near Pivers Island, North Carolina, United States - PICO304 | ecosystem: Environmental > Aquatic > Marine > Coastal | place: USA: North Carolina... | reverse complement strand
GATCCTACTTTCATGCATACTTTGGGCGTAAAGGAATTGAAAAAGAATCAAAATAAAAACATTGATTCGTCTTATAAAGTAAAGGATCCGTATAAATGATTGACTCAAGTTCTCGTGACTATATGGTCACTGAATTAAAGAAACGTGAATGTCGCGTGATATTCAAAAAAGTAAATGGTGAAGAACGAGATATGCTTTGTACTTTGCAAGAAGATATTATTCCAGATGCTGATATTAAAGATCCATTCTCGCTCAAAAAAATCAGAGATATCAATGAAGAAGTAATTCCTGTTTGGGATACAGAGGTTGAAGGTTGGCGCTCATTTCGTGTTGATAGTGTGCTATCTTTTACCTAGTATAAATAGTATTTCATAAGGAGAACTATATGTTTTACATTGATTCGGATATTGCTATATGGCTTTTATTTTTTGGAGCTTCTGTTTGTGCCTTTATGCTTGGAAAGTTATTTGCCTACGCCGATCAAGAAGATGTTATTGATAAGACTATTAAAGTTTTAATAGATAAAGATTATCTTAAATATAGAATTCTTGATGATGGCGAAATTGAATTATTGCCAATAAACGACTAAATCATTGATTTTAAATAAAACAAAAACGTGTACATTGCTTTCGTGATGTGGTAGAATAGTATTATATATTATGATGGAGATGAACATGGCACGTAAGTCTAAATTAGCTCAAATGCGTGAAGAGCTAGCTTTAAATTCTAAAGTAAAACCTGTTAAACAGCGAAAGAAACGTAAGTTGACAGAAGAACAAAAAGCAGCTTTAGTTGATCGTATGGCAAAAGCACGTGCCGCTAGAGGTCCAGCAAAAAATCTTTCTATTCACGAGTCTATTCGATCTTTAGGTGATGATCATTTCTTAGCACCATCTAAAGTTAAAGATTGGATTAAAACTCAGAAAGATTTACTTGCTTCTTTGAAAGAGCATAAAGATTCGAAGGATAAAGGCCTTAGATCTTTATATTGGCAAACAGAAACTTATATCACTAATTTACAAAAATATCTAAATACAGGTGTTTATCTTGATAATAGATACGGTGATGAAAGACAAGGGAAAATATCTTACAGATGTACAACAATGGCTTATTATGCTGACGGAACTCCAAAACGTACAGTCGGAGTATGGTATCCAGATATTGGACAAGAATACACCACAGAAATGGCATCGGAGGATTATGCCCGAGCAAAAAGAATTTCTAACAAAAAGTGAATTCGCTAAATTAGTTGAGTCTACGGTGAAAGCACATCAATCATCCTATATGGATGCTATTATTCATCTTTGTGAAAAGAATGAAATCGATCTTGAGGAATCACGAAAGTTTATTTCTCCGATCATAAAAAATAAGTTAGAGGCAGAAGCAATGAAATTAAACTTTTTGCCTCAAACTAACAGTTTACCTATAGAATAAAATATGGTATAATATTTCAGTAATACTACAGCAATATAAGGAAATACAAATATGTCTTTTGCAAATCTAAAACGTAATCGTACTGACTTCTCAAAGCTAGTAAGTGCAGCTCAAGCTGCAGGCGGAGGAGAACAGAAACAATCATACGGCGACGATCGTATGTGGAAACCTACAGTTGATAAAGCAGGAAATGGTTATGCCATTCTTCGCTTTTTGCCAGCAGCTGAAGGCCAAGATGTACCATGGGTACGTTATTGGGATCATGGTTTTAAAGGACCAACTGGTCAATGGTATATTGAAAAATCACTTACTACTCTTGGACAAACAGATCCAGTATCAGAAATGAATACTCGTCTGTGGAATTCAGGAATCGAAGATGATAAAGACACAGTACGTAAGCAAAAGCGTAGACTACATTATGTGGTAAATGCTCTTGTTATTTCAGATCCTTCTGCTCCGCAGAATGAAGGCAAAGTCTTCATGTATCAGTTTGGTAAGAAGATCTTTGATAAGATTATGGATCTTATGCAACCTCAATTCCCAGATGAAAAGCCGGTTAATCCATTTGACTTTTGGGAAGGTGCAGACTTTGTCTTAAAGATTCGTCAAGTTGAAGGCTATCGTAATTATGATAAATCAGAGTTTCGTACACCATCGCCATTATTTGATGGAGACGAAACACGCTTAGAAGAAGTATATAATAAGTTACACGATGTTTCTGAATTTACTGATCCTAAAAACTATAAGACTTATGATGAGCTTAAAACTAAGATGCATCAAGTTTTAGGTGAAGCAGTGCCTCGTACTGTTAAGCAAGAAGTAGAACTTGATGATGAAATTCCATATGATAATTTTAAATCGGCTGAACCCGCACCTGTAGCTACACCTACACCTACGGCAGAAGCAATAACAAAGGAAGAAGACGACACTATGAGCTATTTTGCAAAACTGGCGGCGGAAGATTAATATGAGAGAAATGTTTTGGCAATTAACCCCGCCTAATGGGTTTCCCGAAAACACCCAGCACTATATTCTAAATGATATTGTGGCAAATAGACCAAATGACTTAATTCCTGCAACGATAGGCACTGATGGCAAATCAGAAAGTTCTACTCGGACAAGTCGTGTAATGTGGCTATCAGGCGAGTCTTGGCTTCGTGACTATCTTTATGATGATTTTATTCAATACGCTAATAGAGAAGCGTTTGGATTCGATATTCAAAAAATATGTGATATTCAATATACGGAATATCATGCTGAAGAAGGTGGAAAATACGATTGGCATACAGACGTATTTTGGCACGAAGAAAGACCTTTTGATCGAAAGCTTAGTATGACTATTCAACTAAGTGAATCAGATGATTATGAAGGAGGGGATTTTGAATTTAATGAATGTGAAAATCCTGAAAATTCTAGAACTAGGGGAACTGTATTAGTTTTTCCTAGTTATCTCCAGCATCGAGTAACTCCGATTACAAAAGGAGTTAGAAAATCTTTGGTTGCCTGGTTCGAAGGGCCACGTTGGAAATAAAGAAAGAGGCCCCTTACGGGGCCTTTATCCATTAAACCAACCTTGAAGTCTTTCCCACAGTGGCCAATTCTTAGATTGTACTTCAGAGTCTTCACCGCCACTATTTGAAGGCAAAGATACCCCGGATCTATTACCAGGTGTTGCGTCTTCAGAATTATTATTTTCACGAAAAATTACTACAGGTGCATTGCCAAATGACATTGGCATTTCTGAAGTAGTAGGATCCATTTGACTAAGAGGAGAATCATCCATAGAAGGAATCATTAAAGCACTTTGAGTCGAAGTTAATTGCGCTGCAATTCTTTGTTGCGAGTTGTTTTCTACTCTATATTGCGGCGGTAGATATCGACTTGTTAAAAACGCGAGAGCAGCTTGATCTACTTTATCTCCGAAGTTGCCATTAAAATTAGTATCATAACCCATCAGACTTGCAAGCTTATCCATCCCCATTCCAGGTAAACTAAGTAAATCGCCAGTAAGACTTGCGGCTGAAATAGCAGTAGCACCTATTGGATTTATTTGTCTTAGATAATCACTACTTGCAATGTCTCTTGTGATATCGTTTGCTAAAAGAGCAGGACCTCCTATTCTTAAGGCAGCATCTGCAGTTTGAATAAACCCTATTCCAAGTTTTGCAGCCAGTTGTCTAGTCATAGCACCTCTTGACATTGGTGCTTTTTTAACAGAAGTTAAATCAACCATGACTGCTCTTCGAACTTCATTTGGTACCGCTCCACCTTTAGGTGTTTGAATTACTACTTTCTTATCAGGAGTAGAAGAGAGTTTTACGTTATGCTTAGTTTCAACATCAATTATTTGCTGTTTTATTTCAGGGTCACTCGTTAAAGCTGCAACTCTAGTATATCCTTGTGTTTTTATTGTAGCGATTTTATCAAGCAAATCATCAGCTAGCATTAAAGGCTGTCCTGTTTTTGGAACTACAGAATTAGTAACTACAGGCTCAATTCTTCCACCAATCGTAGGCGAAGTATCAGCAGAAGCCGGGTTAAGCCGTTGAGTTAAGTAACCGCTTGGAACTTTTGGAGCTGGTTGCAAGTATTTAGCTGCAAAATTAGATTGCGATACGCTTCCAGCTGTTCCAGGAATAAAGCCTCTACCTCTATCAACACGACTAAAGCCAGTCCTTCCGCTAAAATCTGTGATATCGTCTGGTGTAATTCCAAGAACTTTAGGAATAAAGCCTCTACCTCTATCAACACGACTAAAGCCAGTTCTTCCACTAAAATCTGTGATATCGTCTGGTGTAATTCCAAGAGCTGTAGGAACAAACCCTCGAGTTGCTCTTATTCTTCTAGCTTCATCTAACCCGGCATCTCCCGCTCTTGGAGGAGCATAGGGTTTAACACGAGATTTTTCTGGAGCGTTGGCATTACGTGCTTTTAGTTGCCGATCGACCAGTTTTTTAGCTACGTAACTTGTTGCGATGATCTGGCCAGCTGTTTTTAAAAATCTAAAGCTAAGACCTCCTCCTCCGCCGCCGTCACCATCGCCCAAAGCTGTAGAAGCTCCTGCTATACCTAAACCCCCTATAGCAGCACCACCCATACCGCCTCTTTTCTTAGATTCCCTGGCTTTTTCTTTCTCATCTAATTGCTGTCGCTTCTGATCTTTAAACCATGCAGTAAAGTTTTTATTGATAGAAGCCGTATCAGACTTTATATCTTTTAGATTTTGGTTAACTTGCTTAAGTATCATTTAACTTCCTTGCCTATCGGCTTCTTGTTTCTTAAGATCTTCCATCAATAAAGTTATATAAATTTCTCTTTCCCACGGCATCATTCTTTCAAGATCATCTAAGTTATAATTATAATTTTGTAGTAGTTGATAATTAATTCTATAATGATTCACCAGATTCTCATGAGAAAGAGCTATTAAAAAAAATCAGATAATCCTTCTAGTGTATATTTATTCTCTTCACCGCAACTTTCGCATTTATATTCTACATCTTGAGATAGCTTTGGTAAATCTTGTACAAATTCCATCATTTTTGCGTACTGATCAGATGAAAGATTATTAATAAATTCTTCGATTTCTTCTTTTGACTCTTCATTAAAGTCTAAGAGCTCGTCAGGAGTATGTAATTTATCTAAACACATAATCAGCATTTGAAAAACTAACTCATTAATATTATCAACTTCAAGTGTTTCTTTATTATCGATGATTTGCTTATACCCTGGAAATTTTAAATCTATGGTATATTCGTCGTTTATTTTTATTCTTTTTTCAGGAAAAGAATTAACATCAATATTAATTTCTTCTAATTTAACTATAACTTGATTTTGATGCTCGCACGATTGACATGCCATAGCAATATTACTTGTTTCGCCTACAGCCTTTGATCTAATTTGTAAGAAAAGATATTCGACATCAAATACAGTAAGGCTATCAGGATCAAGCTTTTCTTCTATACAATTTAAAACTATATCAAGTATAGCTTCTGCAATATGAGACCTATCATCGCTTTCAAACGCGATAAGAAGAATCTTCTCTTCTCCTACATTGAAAGGTCTAAATCTAATTTGTTGTTGAGTTGATGGCACAGTCGTGCTATACATTGGAAATGTATTAATTTTTGGTAAAGCCATAATAAGTTATCCATTTTAAATAGTTCGAGTTGTTTCCCAATTCGTATATGTTAGTGAAACGTTTAAATCTGATACTGCATCAGTGCTAGCATCGCTAAATGCAATACCATTCATGGTATTTGGAAATGCGTCAATAAGAGTACATTCATGAACTATGTCAGTACTAGTATTGATTGAAACATTAAAATTAAATATGCCTAAGCTTAAATCTGCTATAGACTGTGATTGATATACAGGTAAATCTGTACCGTGTTTTAGTTGCCTAATTCTAACGGATTTGGCATATTCATTTTTAAATCCAACTTCTTTTGTTTGTTGGTTGAATGCCTTATTCTGCCAAAACTCAAAATACTTACGAACTCCGTAGTCGTTCATTAATCTAAATGTCATAGAAATTTCTTGAGTTAAATAACCATAAGCCATCGGCTGTGTTACAGGTCCGATAGTCTTTTCTCTAGTAGTAATCTGTCTACCTGGCATAGTTACTTCAGTACAAAATAAAGAAATATTATCACTTCCAAATTCAGCTATTCCGAATGACGGAAGTATTACTTGGAATACATTAGGCTTTGCAAAACCTTTATGCTGTCTAGCCTTTGATTTTAAATCATCAATAGAGATTCCCATTAGATAGCCTTTCTAGAATCTTGGTAAACACTTGATGCGCTGCCTTTTTGCCAATCAGCAGTCGGAAGAAATGTCGCAATCTCCCACTCAGGCGCGGGCACGCGGGCGAACCTACTTTTTACATGATCTGTTAAGTAGTGTTTAACACAAGGTTTAAAGTATTTCATTTTGGTTGAAGCTTTTAACATTCTATAGGTTACCATAAATCTGGCATCATCGGTGTACATTTTATTATTTACAGTATCCATCAACCCGTCTAAAAATTTAGCTCTAAGAGTTGGTGGCAAGTAATGTAAATTTAAACCTAAAAAACCGCCAGGTGCTTTATCAATAACAATACTTAAGGGAAAGCTATCATAGTAAGGCAACTTATCTCTATGCTTAGGCTGATAAAAAAACATATACATCGATCCAATGATCTGACGATTTTGTAAATCAATCGGTTCTTCTCGCATCAATTGATTACGATTGACACGTCTTAATGCTTGTGCTTTTCTACGAAACCAATCTCTGGATTCTTTTGTTCTAGGTGTAATCCCAGCTCTAAAAGCTTGTAGTTCTAAGTTTTGAAATAAATTGCTCATACTTCTATTTATTCACTTTCTTACGCAACGGTTTAAGAGGTTTAATAGTTTTTCTGGGATTAGGTAATATGCCCATAGACTTTAGTGTATTCTCAGTCCATATCTGGAACTCATAACCATTATCTTGAGCGTATTTTTGAGCTGCTGACCATTTATTCATATTCTTAACGTATGTCATACCTTCTGATAAATAACGTTTAGTTTTTCTTCCTTTAAAACTTGGTGGTTTAGTTTCTTTATCAGGTTTAATTTCAACTAAAACGGTTTTACCGTCTTTAAAATTAATCTTAAGATCCATAAAATACCTGTGGTATTTTTTATCTACTTCATAAAAATAAGGAATTACTGTTTCTTCGCTTTGCCATCCTATTACTTTTGGGTTATCATCGCACCATTTAAAGCATTGTCTTTCCCACATAGATCTAAAAACAACTGCATCTGGATCTCCACGATATTTATTTCTATGTTTTACTTTATATCTTCCAGAATAAGCCACCGAAAATCCTTATAAATAGTTTCAATATTTCTATTTATTAAGGCTTAAAAATATGGCGAAACCGTGGATAGACCCAGATAGACCAGACACAGAACCTAAACCGTTGAAAATTGGAATTGATGGACCAAGAGGGAGACAAGTTTTAAGATTTCCTAGAGATAATCAATTAGACTATCCTGGTACTATACAGTTTGATTTATTGCAGGCTCTCGAATTAAACACCAGTAATATCAAAGGTTTCTGGAGTACGGCTAAAGGTCTGCCTTCTGCTTTTGGTAGTGGATTTAATGCAAATTATAATGATGATCTTGATCTAGATGATGAGCAAAAGCAAAAATTAAAAGAGGAACAGGGCATTGATGATGAGGGATTGGCTGCAAGTCAAAATGCTTCTAATTTTGTAACCGAAAGAGAAGTTAATAGAGTCAATAGAATAGACAGAACAACAACATCTGTTGGAAAATGTACTCTATATTTACCGCAGCAGATTGTAATTCAAGATGGAGTTTCCTATGGTGATATTGATTTAGGTAGAATAGGTCAAGCAGCTTTCCAAGCTTTGCAACAAAGTGGTGATATAGTAGAAGCTGGTAATGTAGCGGCTGCTCAAGCAGGAAGAAGTACTGCAGAATTTTTAAAAGGTTTTAGCCCAAATAATTTATCGAAGATGTCTTCGAGCAGAGCAGCATTTATTGTCGATCAGGTTCAAAGAAAAACATTGGGGCGAGGCGGAAGAGCCGGAGGTTTCAGACAATCTACTTCTGGCGCTATTAGTGCAGGATTAGGCGTTAGTGTTAATCCTAATAAATTATCATTATTTAGATCTGTTAATTTAAGAAGATTTCAACTAAATTTTAAATTAATTCCTAACAGCAGATTAGAAGCACAAGAAATAGAAAAAATAATTAAATTCTTTAGATCTGAACTTTATCCAGAAGGAATTTATATAGGTGGGGTTTCTGTCGGTTATAAGCATCCTAAAAAATTTAGAATTACGATGGCTTATCGCGATAAAGAAGTAGCCACTCGTTTGTTACCAGTATATTTAGAAAGATTTGATACTAATTATAACCCGTCTACTATGTCTATGCATTATGACGGAGAAAGACCTTATTTCCCGGAGATTGATATATCCATGGCATTTGTAGAAGAAAGAGCATTGGTTAAACAAGATATTACGGATGATCCAAATAATGGTGGAGGACACTAATGAGTTATTTTAGAAATTTCCCACTATATCCGTATAAATTCGGAAATGAAAACCAAGCTAATCTTATTCAAAATTTAAGTGTTTATGTTGATTTAATTGAAGAACTAAGTACTGATGACATGAACTTGTACGAAACTCAGTATATCAGGGATGGCGAAAGACCTGATCAAATGTCCCAAAGGATATATGATACTCCGAATTATTATTGGACATTCTTTTTTGCAAATGAAAAGTTAAGAATAAGCGGTTGGCCATTAGATGAAAGCGAAGTTTTTGATGTAGCTAAAAAGCATTATCCTAATGTTGTTTTAACTACTGAAGGTGCGATGAGTGAAAAATTTAATGTAGGTAATGTAGTAATTCAAGAACCAACTCGATCCTCTGATGTATTTTCTGGACCAATATCTATTGGTAAAATTTTAGAAAAAAATTTAGATATGGGTCAATTGGTGATCGAACCCTATAATGAAGTAAACGGGTTTACAATTACTAATCCAGGTAAAGGATATGTTAAAGCTCCTTTAGTTACACTTTCAGGAGGAGGGGGAACAGGAGCTACTGCTGTTGCAGCCGTAACAAACGGGATAATTAGTTCTATTATTGTTTCAGATGGCGGTGTTGGATATACTTCAAGACCCACTGTTACTATTGCGCCTCCAGATGTAATTAATTGGAGTTCATTTAACCAGTACGTGTCTGATTATCAATTAGCTAAATTACCTGACACTGTTAGAGGAATGGCACAATATCTTTTAGAGTATATAGTTAGTATAAATGGTGATACGAATCGCAAAACATTTTGGGAAGAAGAAGTTTCTAGTGGCAGAAAACGCGGGGATTTGAATGGTAGTGGAAGTATAACTATTTCTGATGTTATAATATTATTACAGATCGCCGTAGGATTAGGAGTTTCTCCATCAATTACTAGTCATTATAATACTCATATTGCCCCTCAGCTTGGTGGTGAATCAGTCTCTCTTACAGGAGTCTATTATGATTTTATTAAGCAAGTAGTAAATGGATACGAAATAGCAGACATCAATATGGATGGGACAGTTACGAAAGAAGACATTGATCTTATAAGTAAATATAATATTAATAAAGCTGATCCCACAATATCTGAGGCTGTTAGACTTAGATTTGAAGTAATACAAAATACGATTGTACAAAATTCTAGTACTTATCCACAGTGGAATCCAGGTGGAGGAATTGAGCAAGCGACAGCCACATCTGGTGTAACTAATACGGCATTTAAAATAGATCAAACAATATATTCAAGTGATACTAGTAATGAATATAGGAATTGGGATGTTTCAGATGTTAAGACTTTAGCAGTCGAAAACGCGCAGAAACAATATGACGCCGTTCATCATTACGAAGATGCTGATGGTAATTATCTAGATTTAGAAATTGCAAATGATGATGGTGGAGTATTAATTCCTACAGTCTTTTCTTCAGCCATTACAAATTTAAATAGATTAAAAACTTTAAACGACGACCTTAAACAAATTAAAGTTTTAAAACCAGGCGCTATATCAAAATTAAATACAGAATTCCAAAAGCTTTTGAAAAATGGATAAATTAATTACTCCTTATGATTTTAGAATTAAAGAAGTTCTTATTACGTCAGATCGTTTTAAGGATAAACCCCCTTTAAACGTAACACCTATTACTTTTGGTTTTGAAGTCTTT
>Ga0213859_10001556_pt1 | contig 10181 bp, 9 predicted proteins | sample PICome_2_FD_160133 | JGI IMG/M metagenome (GOLD analysis project Ga0213859, IMG submission 160133) | Coastal seawater microbial communities near Pivers Island, North Carolina, United States - PICO304 | ecosystem: Environmental > Aquatic > Marine > Coastal | place: USA: North Carolina | collected... | reverse complement strand
GGTGATTTTAACTAGATGGCACGATGACGATTTGGCTGGTCGTTTGTTGCGTTTTGCTGAAGAAGGCGCCGATCAATGGGAAGTTGTAAAGTACCCAGCTATTGCCGAACACGATGAAGAGTTTAGACAAGAAGGCGACCCTTTGCACGAAGAGCGTTACGACTTACCTGCGCTCGATCAAATACGAAAAGCTATTGGGCCGCGCGACTGGACGGCGTTGTATCAACAAAATCCCGTGTCCGATGAAGGGGATTATTTTTCCCGGGACATGGTGCGCTACTACGAAGACGATGAAGTTGATTTTGATAAACTTCGGTACTACTGCGCGTGGGACTTGGCTATTGGTCAACGAGACCGTAACGACTATTCCGTTGGCATTGTTGTGGGGGTCGATGAGTACGATCAGTTGTTCGTGGTCGATGTTGTTCGAGGTAAGTATGACGGATTTGAATTGGTAGAACGTATTTTAGATTTGTATGAACAATGGCGACCTGGTATAGTAGGAATTGAGAAAGGTCATATTGAAATGGCACTAGGGCCTTTCTTAGAAAAAAGAACGAGAGAACGAAGATTAAACGAGGCCTATTTTAAAGATTTAAAAGTAGGAAGACGTGATAAAGAAGCAAGAGCTCGTGCAATCCAGGGTAGAATGCAACAAGGTATGGTATACTTGCCAAAAAACGCAGTCTGGACTGGCCCTCTAGTTGCGGAATTATTACGCTTTCCAAATGGGACTCACGATGACCAAGTTGACGCGTTGGCTTGGATAGGATTAATGATGACAGAATTTAGTACATTCTATGAAGCACCTGAGCATATACCTTCTTGGAGAGATAGGCTAAAATATTTAACGAAAGGAACGAAGCGTAAATCTTCGATGAGTGCTTAATGGCTATACATAAAAAACCAAAAAAGAATATGAATGCTGCTGAAGAGGCAGCTCTGGCTAAATCACAATGGGATGCTTACACTCGAGCACGAGATAATGGGCATACCGATTACATAGAAATCGCAAAACAATGCGATGCCTACTATAGAGGAGAACAATGGGACGCGGCCGACGTTGCAGCCTTAGATGACCAAGGTCGACCTGCTTTAACAATCAACACCATTTTACCAACTATTAACACAGTAATTGGTGAACAAAGTACTCGAAGAGCTGATATAAGATTTAAACCTAGAGGCTCTGGGATGCAAGAAACAGCAGATGTTTTAACTAAAGTTTTTATGCAAATTTCCGACAACAACAAACTTGATTGGGTTGAATCACAAGTTTTTTCAGATGGGTTAATACAAGATAGAGGTTGGTTTGATGTACGTATAGATTTTTCAGACCATATACAAGGTGAAGTTAGAATTACAGCTAAAGACCCTCTTGATATTCTCATTGACCCAGATGCTAAAGAATACGACCCAAGAACTTGGAACGAAATTTTTGAAACTAAGTGGATGAGTATTAACCAGATTGAAGAACAATATGGTCAGAAAAAAGCAGACAAACTAAGAACTATTGCGGAAGTTGGGTCCACATTAGGTTCAGATTCTATTGAGTATGAAGAAGAGCGTTATGGTGATACTTATTCTGGCGAGTATGCTAGTGACTATCCACAAAACCCAGAAGAAGCTAAAGAAATTAGATCAATTCGAGTCGTAGAAAGACAATACTATAGATTAAAAGATTGTATGTTTTATGTTGACCCAGTAACAGGTGACGAAAGGCCCGTACCTTACGATTGGAATGAGAAAAAGAAAAAGCAATTTGCCGATGACTTTGGTCTATATATAGTAACTAAAAAAGTCCGAAAGGTACGCTGGACAGTAACAGCTGACACAGTAGTGCTATTTGATGATTGGTCGCCTTATGACCATTTTACTTTAGTACCTTACTTTCCTTACTTCAGAAGAGGTAAGCCGTTCGGTATGGTAAGAAACTTATTATCACCACAAGAACAATTAAATAAAATTTCATCGCAAGAGTTACACATCGTTAACACTACAGCTAACTCAGGTTGGATTGTAGAGTCGGGTTCTTTATCAGGTATGACGGCAGATGATTTAGAAGAGCATGGTGCGGAAACTGGTTTAGTTCTCGAATACAATCGAGGTTCCACTCCCCCTGGGAAAATCCCCCCTAACCAGATTCCCACCGGCCTTGATAGAATTAGTCAAAAAGCCGCTTTAAATATTAAACAAATAAGTGGGGTCTCTGATGCTTTATTAGGGACTGATTCACCAGAAGTTTCTGGTATTGCGATTCAAGCAAAACAAAATAGAGGCATCTTGATGATTCAAGTGCCTTTAGATAATTTAACTAAAACTAGAAAGTATTTAGCTGAAAAAGTACTGAACCTTGTTCAAAAATATTACACAGAAAAACGTATTATTCAAATAACAGATGAAAATGATCCTTTTAAACAAAGCATGCCGGTTGCTATTAATGAAATGACACCTGAAGGCAGAATAGTAAATGATCTAACAGTTGGTGAGTATGACGTTATAGTTGACACTGCTCCTTCTAGAGATAATTTTGATGAAATTCAATTTGCTGAAGCTATTGAACTTAGAAAAGCTGGCGTCCCAATACCAGATGATATGATTGTTGAGTACTCCCATTTAGCAAGAAAAGCAGACATTGCACAACGTATTAGAATTATGCAAGGTATGGAACCACCATCTCCTGAACAACAACAAGTTGCTAACTTTAAAGCACAAGCTGAAATTCAATCTATTCAATTAGAAATAGCTAAAATGGAAGCTGAAGTCTTAAGGTTACAGTCTGAAGCTCAGCTAAATGCAGCCAAAGCTCAAGAAGCACAACAAGACCCACAGTTGAAGGTTGCTGAATTACAAAGTAAACTACAAATGAAACAAGAAGAACTTTCTTTACGTGAACGTTTATCTGGAATGACAAACGAAGTACGTAAACAACAGACCGAAACGGCGGCAGCATCAAAAATTGCTGCGGCAGCGATGGTAAAAAAGCCAACATCTAATACATAGGAGGTTAAAATGGCAAGAAAAAAGAAAGCAGCAAAAGCTGAAGAAGTAAACGAAATAATCTTAGACGGAGTGCCTGGCGCAGACCCAATAAGTGAAGAAGATGCTGAGTCTTTTCAAGTAGATTTAAACTTTGAAGACGCAGTAGAAACCGAAGAAGTCGAATTTCCAAAGGAGCAAGAAATTGAAGAAACCGAAACATCCGAACTCACAACAACTCCAGAAGAACTTCAGGAAAAAGTTGAAGAGGAAACAAAAGCAGAAGGAAGTGAAGATGGAGAAAATCCAAGCGAAGAAGTCGTGGCTGCAGAAGATGACGCAAATTCACAACCAGATGTACAACAACCTGTTGAAGAAACTGCCGAAGTAGAGCAAAAAGCCCCTATGGTGCCAAAGTCTAGGTTAGATGAAGTGCTTGCTAAGCAAAAAGCATTACAAAAACAACTAGATGAATACACAAAAGCGCAAGAAGAGGCTAAACAACAAGCTCCAGACTATGATTTTGCTTCAAAAGAAGCTGAATATCAGGCATTAGTGCTTGATGGTGAAGCTGAAAAAGCTGTTGCGCTTAGAAATGAGATAAGACAAGCTGAAAAAGACCAATTTATGTTTGAAGTTCAACAAAAAATGGGCCAAACAGTGCAACAAAGCCAAGAGTTGACCGAATTACAAGCAAAAGCGGCAGAAATCCAAACAAACTTCCCTGTTTTAGATGAAAACAGTGCTAGTTTTGATGCAGACTTGCAAAATGAAGTAGTCTCATTGCGAGATGCTTTTATTTCACAAGGCTATGTACCTGCAGATGCTCTAACAAAAGCTGCTGAATACGCTTTAGCGGCTAAAAAACCCGAACTTTTAAACCCTCAACCGGTTCCAGTTGTTACTGAAGAGAGTAAAAAAACCCAAGAGTTAAAACAAAAAGCAAATGTTTCTAAAAAATTAGAAGCAGCTGAGTCTCAACCGCCGCAAATGAGGGGGGAAAGTGCTAAGTCTTCAGATAAAATTGATATTCATAAATTATCTGAACAAGAATTTGGTGCCCTTCCTGCTGAGACTTTAAAGCGGTTACGTGGTGACTTTAGTTAAACTATAAGTTATTATTAAAAGATTCGTGTGCTACTACGATATGTAGCCCTAGTCGCTGAGGTAAAAAAGCGTTGTAGCCTAACACGGCGTAAATCTGTTCGAGGTCGTTCTCGTTAACTTACGAAAACGTTTCCCAACGATAAAGGGTACACGGGAGAAACAGTTGCCCCAAAAAGTCGACTGGTTAAACTTTTTTTGTAAATTATTGGAGGCTTAAATGGCTAACACAAATTTTTCATCTTTGACCAGTGAACAATTAACAATCTGGTCAAGAGATTTTTGGCGTGTTGCTCGAAACATGTCCTTCATTAACCAATTTGCAGGAAGCGGTTCAAACGCAATGGTTCAGAGAATTACTGAACTTACTCAATCCGAAAAAGGTGCGAGAGCAGTTTTAACTCTTCTAGCAGATATGTCAGGAGATGGTGTTGTTGGTGATAACACTCTTGAAGGTAATGAAGAAGCATTAAGAGCATATGATATCGTTGTCCAACTGGATCAACTAAGATTTGCTAACAGACTAGCAGGTAGATTAGCTGATCAAAAATCAGTTGTGAATTTTAGAGAACATTCTAGAGATGCTCTTGCATACGCAATGGCTGATAGAATTGACCAACTAGCGTTTTTAACACTAGCAGGTATTGACTACACTGTGAAAAATAGCGGTGCTTTAAGGTCTGTCCTATCTTCAGGACAAAACTTAGGCGACCTATCTTTCAGTAGTGATGTAACTGCTCCAACTTCAAATAGACATAGAAGATGGGATGCATCTTCAGGTCTAGTAGCTGGAGACGTAACAGCTGTAGAAGCTGCAGATACTATTGGTTACGACACAATTGTCGCTCTAAAAGCTTATGCTAAAGATAACTATATTAGAGGAATTAGAAGTTCCGGTAATGAAGAGATGTTCCATCTGTTTGTTACTCCACAAGTTATGGCTGATCTAAAATTAGACTCAGACTTTTTAGCTAATGTAAGAAATGCTGGAATCAGAGGACCACAAAACCAGTTGTTCTCAGGTTCATCAAGCCTAATGGTTGATGGTGTTATGATCCATGAGTTCAGACACGTATTCAACACAGCTAATGCTACAACAGGTACTTCATCTGAAGCCGGCGATGCTGGTTACAAGTGGGGTGCTGATGCTGATATTAATGGTGCTGCATGTATTTTTGCAGGAGCACAAGCTTTAGCAATGGCTGATATTGGTCTTCCAGAAATAGTTGAAGATACATTCGACTACGGAAACCAAAACGGTATTTCAATTGGCAAAATCTTCGGTCTTAAGAAGCCTAAGTATCAATCTGACTATAACGGTTCAGTTGAAGACTTTGGTGTTATTAGATTAGATGTTGCATATTAATTGTGATATATTAATCGGGTAGCCTTTCGGGGCTACCCACTTTTAACAAGGAGTAGTAATGGTAATAATTTCAGATAAAGATAGATATATTTCAACGACTTGGGGAGCTGCTGTAAGACTTAAAGCAGGAGAACCAAAGACAGTAGGAAAAAATATCGGATTACTTTGTTTACAGGAAGGTTGTAAAGAATACATCGAACCAAAGGTTGAGGAAAAACCTGTGGTGAAAAAGAAAAAATCACCCGCTAAAAAGAGAAAATAAAAAATGGGAACACTTACTGGTGCAAATTTAATAGATAGAATTCAAGATACTTTACAAGATACAACTTCTGTGCGTTGGCCTGAAGCTGAATTACTTAGGTATATAAATGATGCACAAAGAGAAATCGTAAACTTTCGACCAGAAGCTTCAGCAACAACTGCTACTATTACGTTAGCTTCTGGTACCTTACAAGACCTGCCTTCTGCAGGTTTGCGTTTAATAAAAGTTACAAGAAATATGTCTGCATCCTCTGGCGGTACAGGTAAAAGGGCTGTTAGGTTAGTAGACGTTGATATTTTAAACACTCAAAATCCTGATTGGCACGACCCTAGTGTTACAGGAGAAGCAGCCCATGGGGCTGTAGTTAAGCACTATTCTTTTGACCCTGACAACCCGAGACAGTTTTTTGTTTATCCTGGAATTGCTTCTGCTTCAAATGGGTATATTGAAATCGTGTATTCCAAAGCTCCAACAGATTTAAGTGCAACATCAGATACTATTGATGTTGATGACATTTTTGCTAATGCAATTATTGATTTTGTTTTATATAGAGCTTATCAAAAAGATTCAGAGTATGCTGGAAACGCCCAAAGAGCTGGAACTCATTACCAGTTGTTTGCTAATAGTTTGGCACAAGGCGGTCAAGCTCAGAATTTGTTAAATCCAAATTTTGACTACGCTGGCACAAAAGTAATTGGAGGCCCTCAAATACCACCGGTTGGGGGGTAATACGTGGCAAGTTTTAATTCTCTAGTAAAAGAAATACTACCTTATGTTCCTACTTGTCCTGACTCATTAGTTGAGTCTAACCTTCGTTCTGCCACTATTGAATTATGTGAAAAGTCAAAAGCTTATGTGTTTGACCTTGACCCCATTACAGCAATTAGTGGTGTTTACGAATATGACTTTGACCAACCTACTGGTACCGATGTCCATCAAATACTTTGGGCAACACATGAAGGCGAAGACTTAGACCCTATAAGTCCAAGAAGTTTAGAGTTAAACTACCCAGACTGGCGTGATAAATCTAGCATTCCTCAAGTTTATCTACAAAAAAATAAAGATACATTTTGGTTAGTTCCCGTACCAAATAGTACTAAAACCAATGCTATTCAACTCAGCGTAGCTCTAAAACCATCAAGAACATCAAACAATATTGATACTGCTTTTTCTAATGACTATAGAGATGGCATCATCTATGGCACTTTATATCGTTTATTAAGAATACCAAGCAGAGAGTGGAGTGACCCAAACGCTGCTAGAGACTATTTAGCGCTGTTTAACCAAGAAGTCCAACAGGCTGAGCTAAGGGCTAGAGGTGGCGATTTAGGGGTAAGGCGTCTTGTAAAATACAAAGGCGTAGGTTTAACACCAAGAAAAAGGTATAAACGATATGGTAGAGAGATTGACTATTGATGGTGTGTCTTTTGAAACAATTCCAGTTGAAGAATTAAAATACAATTTTGCTTTAATAGAAAACGATTTGTTTAAAGTTAAACAAAAGAGCTACACAGACTGGGGCGTTGCCGATGTGTATACTTCTCTTCGAGAGGAAAGTTCTCAACTGCATATAATATACTCTGGAGATACATATGGTGGTTTTATAATAACCCAAGTTGTAACCCATGAACTTACTGGAGAAACCGCTTTACATATATGGGCAACTTACTCTAAATCAGAGTATAATTATAAAAAAGCCGGATTCTCGTTTTTGGATAAACTTGCAGAAAAACTAAAAGTAGATGCGATAGAGTTTATAACAAGCAGAGCAGGTTGGGCACAAGTGGCGCCAATTTATGGTTTTGATTTATTAACATACACTTATAGGAAAGAATTATGAGCGGTTGGTCTCGAAAAGTTAAAAGACAAAATATTGTTAAAGAAACAGGCGAAGAGAAAAGATCAAAAGAACAAGTAGCTTCTGATTTGCGTTTGGCTCAGGAAGGACTAGCAAGTTCTGTAGAAGGCTTAAAGAAGACTTTAACAGAAACAGACATTGAAAAGTTATTAGCTGGAATTTCTTCTGGAGATAGGGCAATTGCTGAGTATAGTGCTGGCGCTGGGGGATATGATGCCGCTACTAATATAGGCACGTCTGCACAACTCGCTTCCAACGCTGTTGCCAGTATGACAGGGGCAAAAGACGAAAGCACTAAACTTCAAACAGGTCGTTTAGGGGCACTGGGCGAGTTACTTTCAAGAGAAACTCAAATTTCATCAAAAGCGGGAGTTGCATCTGCAAAAGAACAAGCAAGTCAAGATATTACAAAGTTTTTAAGTGGAGAACAGGAAAAGAGTGCAAGAAGGGGAGCTATTACTGGAACTCTTTCTTCTTTTGTTAATAGTGCGCTTAGACAAGGGGCTCAAAACATAGCCGATACTGGCTCTTTTACTCAAAGGGGCCCATATGCTGTAGGCGCTGGAGAAACTAGAGTAGCAAGCGATGGCACAACCTTACAAGGCGGGGACTATTACACTGTCGGTGTTTTAGGGAACATAAACCCTTATACAAATGTTAGACCTCCCCAAGTGACAGAAGGCACAACTACCGGACAAACCACTAAAAAACAACTTGATCCATTCAATATTGGGAGTTTAACTTAATGAGACTAGACGACGTTATTATACCGGAAGATGTAGTAGGACAAGCAGGGGCTGCAAGAAGCTCTTCAACAAGTACTACTGGAAGTATGGCAGACGATCTTTTAAAAGATGCGTCTTCTGCTGCTTATGAAAGAGATGTAGTTGCTTTTAGAGACATTCTTAAAGATTTAGAAACACCTATTGACACTGTTGCTGAGTCAGAACAAGCCGCTATTGAGGCTAATTTAAGAGCCCAGGGTCAAACAGCTAGACTACAAAGTAGATATGGTATTCAACTTACACCAGCTGAAAGACAACAACAAGCAAAACTTCAACAACTATCTGGACAGTCAAACGTAGCGGGTGCCATGAACTTTGCAAGACGAAGAGATGAAGAAGCCAATTTACAACGTCTCTCTACTTTAGCTAATATTTATAGTTCACAAAGAGCTGGAGCTTTAGGAAATCTAGCAACACTTGCTGGGTTAAACACTGCAAGAAAAAATGCATATGAAAGAGCAAGAGCAGGTGCTAGAAGCCAACAATATGGTTTTCTAGGTAATATTGGGCGTTCTATTGGTGGTTTTTTAGGGAGTTTAATTTAATGGCTATATTAGATAGATTATCAAACCTTTTTAATCCAGGACCACAAGCCGGCAGCCGTGGTGATATTGCAATTCAACGACAAGTACAAGAGCAAAAACAACAAGCAAGTGATAGGCTAGCAACTTATGAAATGAACCTTAATAATGATTTAAAAAGGTATGAACAACAAGGTGGGAGGAATTTACAAGAAGACCTACCAGGTTATGATAATTGGCGACAAACTTTTAATCCAAATAGACCTACACCTAAAGATTTTATCTATACGTATGGCGTACAAGAAGGTTTGGACATATGGAATAAGATAGGTCTTGGGCAAGGTGTTTTCGGCCCAGGAAAACAATTTGATCCAGTTAATTCTTATCTTAATGAGCAAGGTGAATTAGTGCCATTTGTAAGAGTTGCAGACGCTGACCAAGGTAGATTTTACTCTGCCCCTTTTACTCTTGATGGTAGAAAGTTTAGTGAAGTTGTACAAGAAGCAAGTCCAGACGGCCTTGCTGCAGACGAAGGGTACGCAATTAGTTTAAAAGCCCTTGACCCTGTTTTTGCTAAGTTTAAAACGGATGTCTACAATAGACCCCAAGCAGAAGCTTTCTTTGAGGCAGTTGGCTATGACCAACCAATAAGATGGAACACTCCAGAAGCAAGAACTGACATACTCAACCTATTAAGTTCTGAAGGAATGCTTGAAGCTCAACAAACTCAAGACACACAAGATTTAGAAGCCGCCGGAGCTCCAACAGAAGTAGTTGGTGGAGAACCTGCCCCTACCCCTGCCCCTATGGCCGCATCTAATCCAGTCTTTGGTAGTGTAGAAGAGTTTAAAAGACAATTTAATAAAATAGACCCTAAACAAAAACCAGCCAGCGGAAGACTAGGAGTACCTGCGGGAAGTTTGACTGGTATGCCTTATAATTTAAATCGATTAGAAGGGGTAGATGTTTCTAGTTATTTAAAAGATTCTAGTACCCATCCCCTCAATTTTAGCGACAATGATTGGAATAGCATGACTAGCAATGAGCAAGCTAACGCTATTAAATTAGAAAATCAAATACATCAAAGTAATCTAACTAATGCAATTGTAGAAGGTAGAAATCAAATTAACCGACCTCAAAATTTAGAAAAGGTAAAAAATTGGTTTAAAACTAATGAATCCAAATTAAAAACATCTTTTGAAAATGATCAAAAGTTATTCGAAGAGTTTAATGCAGGCCCTTATGCTTTTGCACGAAAATACTCTGGGGTAAATCAAAATGAAATCTTTGGCCAACCCATTGCACCTAA
>Ga0213859_10001555_pt1 | contig 10184 bp, 6 predicted proteins | sample PICome_2_FD_160133 | JGI IMG/M metagenome (GOLD analysis project Ga0213859, IMG submission 160133) | Coastal seawater microbial communities near Pivers Island, North Carolina, United States - PICO304 | ecosystem: Environmental > Aquatic > Marine > Coastal | place: USA: North Carolina | collected... | reverse complement strand
GCAATAGACTGAAGCTTAAAATCATTAGTGATAACGGCAGTGGTGCCGATTTCAATTGCCATCTTCGTCTCCTTGGACTATTAGCGTTTTTTCTATTTATAAGTTATTTATATCAATCTCGTCGTTCAATATCTTCTTCTTTGAGCTCTTCGCCCATCCAAACTTCTACGACTTTAGCATCTACATTTCCAATATTAATGGCTTTATGCCACGTCCACATAGGGATGTCTACACTATCGCCTTTGTTATAAATCTTAGAAATCTTATCTCCATTAGGGAATTCTAAATTCATACGAATAGTGCCGTCGACAACGTGCCAGTGTTCTGATCTATGAAAGTGACGTTGATCGCTGAGTGCTTTGCCGACTTTAAAAGAAAGCTCTTTAACTGCCCATTTTCCATTTTGATTGAGAACTGTATATGTTCCCCATGCACGGTTAACAGTAGGCTGTGACCATTCTTTTAATATCCAACTCGATGAGTTTTTCTTGTCGTCTCCACCAATACCAAAAACAAAATCGACATCGTCGTAAACCATTTCTGGGATATTATCTTTCGTGCGGTCACCACCATTTGCAAAAATGATTTGCGGACTTGGTACTTTAAAATAATCTTTTACGTGTTGGATTGCATCGATTGCTGTATCATCGCTATCATCAAAACCAAAAGTATATGCTATACCTTTAAGACTTTTTACAATTTCTCTGCGCTCATCGAACGGCATAAAATAACGACCCTTTTTTCGTTTGAGCCATTCATCACTATTCAAACCGACACAAAGAATATCACCTAATTGTTGTGCTTCTTTAAAGTAAGCTATGTGACCAGAATGCAGTGGATCGAATCCTCCGGTCACAATTACTATTACCATTCGACAAACTCCGATGCATTTTGCAAATAATTGGTGTCCATCATATAATCCCATACGAAATTGATTTCTTTTTGAGACCACATATGTTCCGGGACGCGGTTAACAAAAGAAGAGTGAACCCACCAATCTTCAAATGAAGTAGTAGGTGAAGAAGCAACATCATTAACTACGAGTTTATATCCCTTTTCGATCATAAACTCGCGCTGCTCGTCTCTTACACTCGATTGACCCGATTCAGTATGATTATGGGCAAATTGAACGATATTGAATTTATAATGATCGAATGGAATATTCTTAAGAACACCGATTGAGAATCGACCACAGTCAATTTGCAAAAGATCAACTTCATGATCCATACACAATTGGTGGAAAAGATCTTCGTAGTTTACATGCATAGCGTCTGCGCAAATCACAGTATTGCTTCTCTTAGATGAGAAATCATACGCAAACTTTTCTTCTTTGTCGATTGACACACCTTTCCAATCAAACTTTGTTTCGAGCAATGCTGTGTTATTATTAACGAAGGGATCGCAACTACCAAGCTCTACGTAAGTACCGCCGCGCTTTCCATTTAATAATGACAGCACAAACATATCTTGGAAGTGAGCCGAATAGTTTTTATCGATCGTAGATAATCCATCGAACGTAAATTTGTATCGCTCAAAATCCGGACATTGATTGTAAGTAATTGAGTGTGGATAACCCACTTCTTGTACGAGCTGATCAGAAAGTCGCTTATAGTGTGGTCCTTTCTTCATTCTATATCTAAAGTTGAATAGCGCGTCTCGAGATGATTTTGAACCGAGCCATTTCCAATCTGATAATGCCTTTCCGTAATAAAATGCAAACTTGCCAGGATACCCCACGTCTTTAATAGGATCTTCTAGATCATCGAGTTCAAGAGCTCTTAAACCATATTCAGCGTAAAGAAAATGATTCCTCCAGTCTCCCCATGATTCGTAGTGCTTCATCATGAGGTAAAGTGCTTCCGGTCGATTAGGTCTCAGGCGCAAAGCGTGTTGCAATGACATGAGTACACTGTGCTTACGATCTCTTTGTCGACGGTAAGCTTCGGCCATATACACCATACACTTATATTGAAAATCTACGTCTTCTTCTTCGATATCTGCTGCTCTCAAATAAAGACCAATCGCCATTGCGCCCTGCTCAAGCCTATCATATTCTCTAGCCATATCGAATATTTTTTGAGGATTTTTTGAATCAAGTGCAAACTCGGTAACTAACTCATTTAACATATTATCCTCTCACTACGAAATCAAAGAAAACCTCTTGCGGCATCTTCAATATAAAAATTCCATTGTCTTGGAAGCCATAAGAAATCAAAGCATCTGTTCCAGCAAATGCTAAGCCAGTAGCAAACTCAATTACGTGCTGAGATCCTACTCTCCAATCAGTCTGTGAACCCATGAAAGTAAAATCTTTAGTATGACTAATAATGTTCCAATCATCATCCCAAATGATTGCTCGATGAGCGTAGTGACCGTCTTTTCTTCCATGACTATCTTTCATCAAATCAACTTCGTGAGTGATCGCCATTCTTCGATCTGGCGCGATTTGCACGACCTGAGTTCCACCTCTTACATCGCGCCAAAGCGTAGGATAGGTTCGTGTTTGTTCATGCACAATTTGCTCAGTCGTCCCATCTTCAATGTTAAACTTTACGACCTCTGTGGGATTAGTCCATTTTACGAAGTGCCATGGCTTATCGAGAATTGGCATCCAATTCTTTTCACAATAAGATTTATTAGGCGGAGGAGCGGGGATAGGGTACCTTCCAATTTCTTGCCATATACTATCTACAAAATCTATTTCACAAAGCTCCATACGCCCAGTGCCTTTGTCGTCATAAGCATCTCGTCTTACACCGCAAAGAAACATTCGATCTTCCCATACAAAAAGTCGAGCATCTTCAAGGCCAATAAAATTCCACGTTGGCTTCGTGTTAAAGTTCATTTTAACTTGGCCAGCAGTGAGTAGATTCATATCAGCATCAAGCTCACATACGATATTATGTGTCGTTAAGCTAATATCATTTTCGGGATGGATATATTGAAGAGGCCCATAACAATGGGGAAATTTATGATTTTCACTATGATGAAGCGTATAATTTACATGGCGAACATTCATGAATAATCTTCCATCTCTATTAAAGAGAGAAGGATTCATGATACCTGTTTCGCCTGTAAGTTCTTTAGGTAAGATAACGGGGTGAATTGACCCACCCCTTTTTAATGCGTAGTAAACGAGACCATGCAAACGCAGATCATGCATAATACCTCCATAATGTATAAATTCAACTCAGAAAATCAAGACCAAGGGAATACTTCTGTTTTCGTTACACCTTGTTTGTTGATTTTGTCTTGTATGCATTTATTTATAATTGCAACGTCAGCATCGCTCAAAGACGAAGAAATCCACTGAAGAACAATATCTTCAGTAAGAGATTCATATGCAACAAAGTCTGCCTCTGCAACCTGTTCAGCAGATAAATGAGTTTTTCCCACATAAGATGCTTCAACATCATCGTCTGTTGTGCCTGTTTTACTCCAACTAATTTGTATTACAGAGTTAGATAAAACAACACCATCTTGATTCGTTACATCTTTTTTGGAAATTTCTAAAATTTTCCATGAATAATTCATGAATTTACTCCGGTTTATTCAGGTGCGCCTTCGTCTGATGGCTCAGGATCTGGTGCATCTTCTGGAAGCGTAGGAGTTACTTCTTCAACAGGAGCCCAAGGCATTGAAGCATCTCTAATGTTATGCTCACGATCAATGTCTCTCTGCATAACTTCTACGATATGGGCGCTATAAACCATATCATTATTAACAAAGTCTTGAATCCAGCCCAAAACAGTTTCTTCTGTCAATGACGAAAAAGCTACAAATTCGCCAGCAGGAACGTTTTCAGCAGTAAAAGGTGTTGCACCCTGGTGTATAGCTGTGTGACCATTTGCATCAGTACCTTCCAATTTCCAAAAAGTCTGAACAACAGCATCAGTCAAAGTATCACCATCAGTATTAACCTGATTGCGTACTTTCAAACCAGTCACTTCCCATGTATATGTAAATTCGTCGCTAAGTGCCATATTTTTAATCTCCGTTTGAATTTAAATCTATTTATTAATCTTCAGTCGCGTCGGCAAAATAGTCGAGCGTCTTTAAATATGCGTATGCCTGAGTAACATAATTGTCTGGCGAATTAACGTCAATAAACATTACGCAACGATGATCGAGTCCTTCTGTGCCAATATGCAAATCGGCTTCTACTTCGGCCGCACCAACACCAGCCATACCAATGGGGTTTTGATCATTTTCTCGAGCTTCTTTACTCGCCCATATAGTCAAATAAATGTTACCAACGTATCCTTTTTTCCAGTGAACCTCTGTTCCTTCTTCCCATTCTCCACCGTTTGTATAACCAGTAGGGTCAGAAGTATCTACAGGTGTTTTAAGGTCATGCATTCTTTTATGCACCTTTACATCTGTAACTACAAAATAAGCATTCGGCGCTGACAATCCAGTGCCAGGAATTTCATAAGGTTGTATTAAAGCCATTATAGGTTCTCCATTTTTTGCATCATATTATATACCATTTCTTTGAGCGTGTCAATTTCTTTTTGCTGATTATTTATAATCTCTTGCTGGTCTTTGTGTGCTTCGACAAGAAGGCCGACCATCTTCGGATAGTCAAGTGCATATTCGTCAACTTCTTCGGCGTATGATACGACCTCAGGCACAACCTCAAGAACTTCTTGTGCAATCATACCAAGCTGACGCCCTTTAAATAGGTCATCACGTTCGTCAATTAAGTCTTCTTTTCTTTCATAATATACACCGCGTAATTGCAATACTTTATCTAAAGCATTATCAATCGTGACGATATTTTTCTTCTTGCGTCTATCAGAGTAAGCAACAACGTTACCATTACAATATAGCGAACCATTAATTCTAACACGATAACCAGACAAAGTACTCGATGAAGCAAAGCCTGTACAGTTCCTAGCGCGGTTATGATAGTATACCCAACGTCCTAGATCCTGAATATAGTAACCACCACTCGAGCTACCATCAAACATCAAGTGAGGTCTATATGTTGAATCAGAGAATGAAAGACCTCTCCAACCACTTCGTGATCCTAAGATATTCCAAGGTCCATAGCTTGAAGCAGTGTTTGGATAGAAGTGAGCACCATTGTACGGACTGTAGATACCAACACCACCACCGCTGGGGACTACGAACCAAGTGTTTGAATAGTTGTAACTCGAACCGCCATTAATCTGGAATCTAACAGTGTTTGAGTTATAGTCATTAAAGAATCGCATACCACCATACGATGGGTTACCAGCAAATGACATACCAGTGTGATACTGAAGTACTAAATCAGGATATGGGAAACTCCAACCGCCGGTTTCTTGGAATCCGAATGAATATGGTGAGCTACTTCTTGTAATACCAGAGTTACCACCAGGATAAGGTGAGTTAATTCTGTTTGGAGTAAGCTGATTACATCTTGTAGTAGAGTTGCCATCAAAATAATAGCTTGCGTTATGGTCATAGTAGATTGCACCATATACTCTATTGTAGAAGTATGCGATTGCGTTATTACTTTCACGGCCAATATACGCTACGTTTTGTGCATTTGTTCTACCATTGTCGTGAATACGTAAGTAAGAGCTACTGTTATTACTATTCGAATCAAGTCTTATGTTTACGTCATTATAAGAATTGATCGACATACTATCACTGAAGTTATTGTTTATATCAGTCGATGCAATACCATGGAAGCGATAATCGTTCCAACTCGAGCTGCCATTATTAAACGTAATATAAGAGAATCTATGTAAAGAAGAACTCCACGTACTATATCCTTGAGCGTAGCCTCTATTTGTGTTCGAACTGAAGTAGCTCGTATTAGTGATAGAAACGTTTAGACGAGAAGTAGAGCCTGGATCTGAATAGTAGCTCGAGCCATTATTACGATCATAGAAAATATAAGCTCTTAATGTATTAGCGTAAGTATTTCCGTACAATTCATGGGATGAGCTGCCATTAAAAATGCGCACAGCCCAGCCGCCGCCACTATGTAGCAATCCAAAACCAGAGCCATCAAAGTAAAGATAACCACGACGACCTGTACCACTGCCCTGTGAACCATTATAACGGTCATAAAGAATAAGACCGTTGCTTGAATCTATGTGCCAATATGCCGAGCCCGGACTATAGAAATGTCGACCCGTTGATTGGTTATATAAACCTTGGCCAGCGTTATAATTTCTCCACCAACCTCGATTATAACCATCGTTGATGTCAATAACATTCATTCTTGACGTTGAGTCAAAGTCACCATAATAACCGGTGTTAGGAGTATTTACAAATCTTTCTGCATAAAGCCAACCACCTGAACCGCCCGGTGCGTCATTCACACCGTACATTGTGATGTGCTTCCAAGAGCTAAATGACGACCATGTATTACGGAATCTTAATCCTGCAATTGGTCCGCCGACTAGCTGCCAACCATATCGAGCTGATCCATTAGAATAGTGATATGCTTGCACGCCCACCCAGTGAGATGTACCTGATGGTTGGTTAGGTGGATTGCTCCAAGAATCAATAAAGCCTGAACCCCAGTCTGCTACGTCATTCATATTGACACGACTCCAACCATAGGCACCTGTCCAATAGTTAGTGTCACCAGTGATACGAGGTCTTGCACGATAGTATGCGCCTGAGTCACGAGAATGGCCAGGCAAGCCCATCATGGCTTGTGTTCTTAGACTAAAGCCATTAATATTTGAAGTTTGTAATCCGTCAGGATCTAAATAGTAACCAGTATTTGTCCAATCTGTGTAGATCGTAGATGCTGTGCCACCAGGATGTACGACTCTGTTTGTACCCCAGCCAATGTTTCGACCAATTTGGAAATCGCTACCGCCGTTAAAGTAGACAAAAGATTTAACACTATCTCCACTATCGTGGATTGCCATTTCCCAAGTTTCTGAAGTGTTAGCAAGAATACCGACATTAATTGAGCCAGCCCAGCTTGTTCCATCCCATGCATAGTTGCGATTCGTGTGACCAATGTTTAAAGCACCTGGCTGTAAATTACCAGCTGCATAGTTAGAGTTGGCAATCTCACCATAAACATACATGGAGAGATCTTCATTACCATCCCAGAAATATCCAGTCGAACCGCGGGTTCTTAGACGATTAACATCAACCACATTCATTAATGATGTAGAAGCAAAGTCACCATAGTAATTGCCTGGATCATTACGATCTCTAAATCTCGTCGCGTCAATGTAGTTATTAATGAGAGTATTACCATTACCTCGGATGATCATATTCCATTGGCCGTCGAGACCACCATCCATGAAGCGAATATCTTCACCACCCGATGTTGCAATTCTCAAGTGACCGTCGTTCGTGTCTCGTACCTGAATATAACCACGGAGGTTGTTTGAACCTGGTGCTCTGAGGAAAATAGTCGAACCGAATTGCATATTAATATCACCGGCCGAATTACTTGGCCCGCCAATATTAATTGCATTCATTACCGATCTACTATGAGGATCTGCATAATAACGTGGATCGTTAGCATCGTAATAAATTGTAGCTCGCATTACTGCGTCATGATAATAATCTACGCCCGAAGTAGCGATTTGTCTCCACTGTGTCCAGTTCTGACAACAATCTCTAAGCGATCTTACTACAAGAGGTGTTCTGTTCGTATTAATCCAATCAGCTGCAATTTCGAATGCTTTGCCACCGTTATTGAAAGACGCAGTAATATCATAAGTAAATGGATTACCCGAACCTCCACTATAAGAAGAATAAATTCCTAGACCTGTACTAACTACCTGACTTCTTCCACTCGGATAAACTTGTCCAGCGTTGTCAAAGTAAAGCTGTCCGTAATTTGGACTTGGGAAAGACTTGATGCTATTAACATTAAGTGTTTCGATTTGAGAAGTACTTGCCGGATCAACGTAGCGGTTGCCTGGGTTGGATCTATCACGGAAAATGTTAGCGTAAAGATCTCCGCGTACCTGTGTGCTTCCATTTACATCAAGCTTAAATCCGCCTGCCGCGGCAGAGCCACCGCCACCAACAAAAAGATCGCCATTACTTTGCCAACGAGAATGAACTCCATTCCCGCCATTACCAAAGTAAATATTATCGCCATCATAGTAATTAATGTATGTTTGGTGACCACTTGCTGCATCAATGTGTAAGTTACCATCAGTCGTTACGACAGACGCTACACCAGTGTTATTAACATATTCTCTACCATTACCACCAACTTGGATATAATCACCCCAAGTATTATTTGGGCCGATGAGCATTCTGCCTCTAAGTCTCGCAGATTCCGTGGTATTCGCTGGTTCTATGTAGTAACCAGTAGAATCACGATCTCTGAATCGATAAGCATCAATAAGATCAGCAGTAATATCATCAGCAAGAATATCATTAGCAACGACATTATCGACAAGTAAATTCGATTCTACGTTGCGACGCTTGAGCATAATACCGCCATATTGGCGAGTAGCTGGGCCACCGCCTGATGGATAGTTCATAAGAACAATTACACGTACGTACCTACATCCTCCGCCGTCTGATCCATTATAAGGTGTGTGAGACGTAGGAATTGTTGTATGGCCTCTGAATGTAGTCCAGCTCGTGCTTGTGTAGTTATTACTACTAACTACGAAGTATGTAATACCATCATTGCCAGCAATTGGTCGCTTATCTTTATCGTAACGGCGAACACCCATGTAAACAAGACCGCCAGAACCACTCACGCGCCTAACAGATATTTCACCATAAATGTCTTCGCCTGGCGCTACAGGAATATAGTCTGAGTCAAAGACTCGATAAGCGCCAGTTTGTACGACTCGGCCTGCGAATGGAGCATCTTGTACGTCGACGTATTCGCTTTGCGCGATATTATTCGATTCTGCACCTTTGAGCCCAGTAGTGACTTCGGCTTGTGTATATTCAGTAAAGTCGAAGAGAACAAGATCAGCACCACCAGAACCATAAGCCGGATTAAGCGAAATATCTCCACCACTTCCAGAGATGGCAATATTAGGTGCAGTGAGGTTACCAGTAAAGTGTGCATCACCATTGTCTAAATCAATAGAAGCTCTTAGGTTTCCACTACCAATGAATACAATTTCATTTGGATTCGATGTACTGAAGTAAGAGCGATATGGGTTGTTATTACCAGCCCACATAATACCCCAGTTACCCGCTGTTCTCCAAATCCAATGGGTGTAATCTTGTGTATCGAGTAATACGTTATTGTTACCGTCACCAGAAGTTTGGAAATTATCTCGACGAATAATGCCAGGAATTCTTAGACCGTAGCTTGTATTACCGGCGTCAAGATCAAGTCTCCAAGTTGTACTATTCGGTGGATAGTAAATTGGTGCTCGCATTTGATTTGTTGCGAGAGCATAACCGTTCTCAATCGAGAATTGCTCTCCACCGGCGTAGTACAATCTTGTGCCAGCTCCACGATACCATTGCTGTTGCCATTGATTATCAATGTCATTATAGATGCCGTTTCGAGCGCCATCACCAGGTGTCATCCATACGAATTGACCTAGAAGAGATAGACCTCTCCAACCGTTTTTACCATTACCATTAATTTGAAGTGAGCCATAATCACCAGTTACGTAATCGATATAAATGCTTGTATCATTATCGTACGCAGGATAAATTCGATTTGTTCTGAGTGTATTGACTCGAGAAGTACCCGACGGATCTACGAACCATGTATTAGGCGATGTCGTGTCTCTGAAGATTGGTGATCGGATTTCATTATTGGCAAGGAAGTATCCACTTTGCGTTTGTGCTTGTATTATGCCGTTATAGTATAAATCGTTAGATCCGTTAAGATCAAATCTCATCAACCATTCATTGTCTACGTCATTGTACATTCCGACCGCAGAAGAATTGTTGTGCATAAAGACAACACGGCCGCCGATTGAGAATCCTTCCCATCCGTTACGACCACCGCCGTCGACCATGAATGAACCATAGTCGCCAGTAGGCTCTCTTAGTTGAACAGCATTACCATCAAGGGTGATTGTATTGAGTCTTGAATCACCGTCTGGATCTGCATACCAATTACTATTCGTGTAATCATAGAAAATTGGTGATTGCATCGATACATTATGACGCAGCACAGATGTGCTCATGTATGCTCTTTCTATTCCGTCTATGTACCACTTGTAATAGTCATCTGAATTGAACCACATTGTGTTCGATTCAATGCCGATTGA
>Ga0213859_10001554_pt1 | contig 10186 bp, 7 predicted proteins | sample PICome_2_FD_160133 | JGI IMG/M metagenome (GOLD analysis project Ga0213859, IMG submission 160133) | Coastal seawater microbial communities near Pivers Island, North Carolina, United States - PICO304 | ecosystem: Environmental > Aquatic > Marine > Coastal | place: USA: North Carolina | collected... | reverse complement strand
TGGCAAAGGAAAAATTCGAGAGAAATAAGGTACACGTAAACGTAGGTACGATTGGTCACGTTGACCATGGTAAGACGACGCTGACTGCTGCGCTGACGAAGGTTTGTGCGGAAGCGTACGGGGGTGACCTTAAGGCCTTCGACGAGATTGATAATGCGCCAGAAGAGCGTGAGCGCGGTATTACGATTGCGACTTCGCACGTTGAGTATGATTCGCCGAATCGCCACTATGCCCACGTTGACTGTCCGGGTCACGCTGACTACGTCAAGAACATGATTACGGGTGCTGCCCAGATGGACGGAGCGATTCTGGTCTGCTCGGCGGCGGATGGTCCCATGCCTCAGACCCGAGAGCACATTCTGCTGTCCCGTCAGGTTGGTGTTCCTTACATTGTTGTGTTCATGAACAAGGCGGACATGGTTGACGATGAGGAGCTGCTTGAGCTGGTTGAGATGGAGATTCGGGAGCTGCTTGATCAGTATGAATTTCCTGGTGATGACACGCCCATTATTGTGGGATCTGCGCTGAAGGCTCTTGAAGGTGACACTTCTGATATTGGTGCGCCTGCGGTCCAGAAGCTGGTTGAGACTCTGGATGAGTACATTCCTGAGCCGGAGCGTGATGTTGAGAAGCCGTTCCTGATGCCGATTGAGGATGTTTTCTCGATTTCTGGTCGGGGTACTGTTGTGACGGGTCGTGTTGAGCGCGGCATCATCAAGGTAGGTGAAGAGATTGAGATCGTTGGTATCAAGGATACTGAGACGACTACCTGTACGGGTGTTGAGATGTTCCGCAAGCTGCTTGACGAAGGTCGCGCTGGTGAGAACGTTGGTGTGCTGCTGCGCGGTACCAAGCGAGATGAGGTAGAGCGGGGTCAGGTTCTGGCTGCTCCGGGCACGATTACGCCTCACACTAAGTTTGAAGCGGAGGTGTACATTCTGTCCAAGGACGAGGGTGGTCGCCACACGCCATTCTTCAAGGGCTATCGTCCCCAGTTTTACTTCCGTACGACGGACGTGACTGGCAATGTTGAGCTGCCTGAAGGTGTTGAGATGGTTATGCCTGGTGACAACATCAAGATGACGGTAGAGCTGATTGCGCCGATTGCGATGGATGAAGGTCTGCGCTTTGCGATCCGTGAAGGGGGCCGAACTGTCGGTGCCGGCGTCGTCGCCAAGATTATCGAGTAATCTTAAAGCATTAATTATCGGAGCCAGCACACCGGTAGCCGGTGCGCTGGCTCAGTTGTCTTTATGAAACGGGTCGGCAGTAACGACTCTGAGTAAACGATTCGGGTGGCTGCGGTACTGCCGACTGGCCGACAAAAACAGGTCCTGCAAGCTTGCGACAAAGCTCGTGGCTGCTTCTTTTCAAGCGGCCAGCCAATCGAGTCAACCCGTATGCCTGATGAGACAGAGACCTGAGCTTGACACGATATCGTAGGCCAGTAGCTCAATTGGCAGAGCAGCGGTCTCCAAAACCGCAGGTTGGGGGTTCGATTCCCTCCTGGCCTGCCACTAGCACTGGCGCGATAGGCAGAGCCAAATGCCTATTAATTGAAACAATAAAGTAGTTATGGCTGACAAGATCGAAAGTGAAGAAGGAACGCTGGACTGGGCAAAGTGGGCGGCCGTAGCCGTCATTATCGCTGCTGCTGTCTATGGCAATTCCTATTTTTCAGCAGAATCGTTGCTGATCCGCACACTGGGCTTGCTGGTGGTAGCAGGCGCGGCGGGGTGGCTCGCATCGCAGACGGTCAAAGGTAAAGCCTTTGTGACGCTGTGTCTGGATGCCCGGGTAGAAATCAGAAAGGTGGTTTGGCCAACGAGGCAGGAAACTACGCAGACAACAATCGTCGTCCTCATCGTCATTTTCATTGTGGCGCTGATACTCTGGCTTCTGGATTGGGGCCTGAACGGCGTGGTTTCTTCGGTGATCGGTTAGAGGAAGACAATGGCTAAACGCTGGTATGTGGTTCACGCTTACTCGGGCTACGAGAAAAAGGTTATGCACGCCCTGAATGAGCGCATCGCCCTGTCGGGTATGGAAGAGCACTTCGATGAAGTACTGGTTCCGACCGAAGAAGTGGTGGAAATGCGAGCGGGGCAGAAGCGTAAGAGTGAGCGGAAATTTTTCCCGGGTTATGTCCTGGTTCATATGGATCTGAATGACGACACCTGGCATCTGGTTAAAGAGACACCACGGGTGATGGGATTTATCGGTGGTACGGCGGAGAAGCCTGCTCCCATTACGGATGCGGAAGCGAACAAGATTCTGCAGCGCATGGAAGACAGTGAGGATACGCCCACTCATAAAGTGGTTTATGAGCCCGGTGAGATGGTTCGGGTTACTGATGGTCCGTTCAACGACTTCACCGGTACAGTTGAGGAAGTGAATTACGAAAAGAGCCGCCTGCGCGTTGCGGTATTGATTTTTGGTCGCTCCACGCCAGTCGAACTTGAGTTCGGTCAAGTGGAGAAAAGCTAGGAGCCCGCTGATAAGCGTGGAGCATGTATCATGCTCCGGCTCTATGACATCGATCCCCGGGCATCTAGCCGTGCAAGGGGTGGAAAGGGGAGTTGAGATCCATACGGAATGACTGCGCGTAGTAGTCCGACCGTGTGCAGGCCCAGCGCTCGAACCCAAGGAGAATCTTATGGCTAAGAAAGTATTGGCTTATATCAAGCTACAGGTGGGTGCTGGTCAGGCAAACCCCAGTCCTCCCGTTGGCCCTGCTCTGGGTCAGCACGGTGTAAACATCATGGAATTTTGCAAGGCGTTCAATGCCCAGACACAGGGTACCGAGCCCGGCTTGCCTATTCCCGTTGTAATCACTGTGTATGCAGACCGCAGCTTTACCTTTATTACCAAGACACCGCCAGCCTCTGTGCTTCTGCGTAAAGCAGCGGGCATTAAGAAAGGCAGTGGCCGTCCTAATACTGAAAAAGTCGGCAAAGTCAGCCGGGCGCAGCTGGAAGAAATCGCGACGCAGAAAATGCCGGATCTGACGGCGGCCGATATGGATGCAGCGGTTCGGACGCTAGCTGGCAGTGCGCGCAGTGCCGGTCTGGAAGTGGAAGGAGTCGAGTAATGGCCAAATTATCCAAGAAGCAAAAAGCCATGGCTGAAAAACTGGATTCAGCCAAAACCTACTCTGTGGAAGAAGCGGTCTCTCTGATCGCCGAGTTTGCCTCTCCCAAGTTCAAAGAGTCGATTGATGTTTCTGTGAACCTCGGAGTGGATCCACGTAAATCTGATCAGGTCGTCCGTGGCTCAACAACTTTGCCAGCAGGCACCGGCAAGGATGTGCGCGTGGCTGTGTTCGCTCAGGGTGATAACGCTGAAAAAGCGAAGGCTGCAGGCGCAGACATCGTCGGATTCGACGATCTTGCTGAATCTATTCAGGGCGGTAATCTCGATTTTGATGTGGTCATCGCGACTCCCGACGCCATGCGTGTGGTGGGTAAACTGGGCACAGTACTCGGACCCAGAGGCCTGATGCCGAACCCCAAGGTTGGGACAGTGACACCTGATGTGGAATCAGCGGTGCAGAATGCCAAGGCCGGCCAAGTGCGCTATCGCACAGACAAAAACGGCATCATTCATGGCGGTATCGGGAAAGTCGGCTTTGAGGGTGAGGCTATTAAGTCCAATCTGGAAGCACTGCTGGCTGATCTGAAAAAAGCGAAGCCGTCATCCGCCAAGGGTGTCTACATCAAGAAGGTAGTGCTTTCCTCTACCATGGGGCCAGGTTTACAGATCGACCAGTCATCGCTGGCACTCTAACCCAATTTGAATTGAGTGCGTCGTGATTGGCTGACTTGGTCATACACGCCGCACCAAGACTTTGAGTGGTTTCGCTGTTTCTAGGAACGGCCGAGATCATCAAAGACCGTAGGTGAAGCAGTTGTGCTTTTTGGCAACCGGTTTCTTAATTTCCTACGCAGATGGTGAAACCCGATCCGGATTTGCTCCGGCTCTTATCACCAAACTCGGTGGCAGCGGATGCTGTCAGAATCGGCTCTTCAGGAGCCATTTGATAAGGAGTTAACTAGTGGCTATACGACTGGAAGACAAGCAACAAATAGTCTCTGAAGTCAATCAGGCTGCTAGCAGTGCTTTGTCTGCAGTCCTCGCTGATTATCGCGGGGTTTCTGTGGAGGACATGACTGCGCTTCGCAAGAATGCTCGTGAGAATAAGGTTTATCTGCGCGTAGTCCGGAACACGCTACTGAAGCGTGCGGTTGCGGATACTGAATTCGAGTGCATTCAAGAAGTGTTGGTAGGTCCAACGATTTTAGCGTTTTCTCAGGAAGATCCGGGTGCAGCTGCACGCGTTTTGAAGGATTTTTCGAAAGAAAACGACGATTTCGAAATAAAGGCGCTGTCTGTTGGTGGGCAACTCATGGATGCCAGCCAGATCGATGTGTTGGCGAAACTGCCGACGCTGGATCAGGCGCGGTCTATGCTTATGAGTGTCATGCTGGCACCTGTCACTAAACTGGCAAGAACAATGAACGAAGTTCCTTCGAAAGTTACCCGAGCGGTAGCTGCTGTTCGAGACCAGAAACAGGATGCGGCCTAATTCCTTTGATTATTACGCTTATTTTAGGAGATAAGAATCATGTCTCTATCTAGAGAAGAAGTACTTGATGCAATTGCTGAAATGTCTGTGATGGACGTTGTTCAGCTGGTTGAAGCAATGGAAGAAAAATTTGGCGTATCGGCTGCTGCTGCAGTTGCGGCAGCTCCGGTTGCGGCGGCGGGCGGCGATGCAGCGCCAGCTGAGGAAAAGGACGAGTTTGATATCGTTCTGACCGCTGCCGGCGACAAGAAAGGCAACGTCATCAAGGCAGTCCGGGGCATTACCGGCCTTGGACTCAAAGAAGCCAAAGAAATGGTTGATGGCGCACCTTCCACACTTAAGGAAGCTGCTCCGAAAGCAGAAGCCGAAGAAGCCAAAAAGGCTCTGGAAGAAGCTGGCGCAACCGTTGAGCTTAAGTAATAAGCTCGAGCTTAAGCGAGACACGGCACCAGGTTCATGGCAAATGAGCCTGGTGCCTTTCTGCGCTTTGGAATACTGCCTCCACTGAGGTGGGGCAAGCGGCAGGCAGGGCGCTGTAATCTCTGCCGGTAGTTTTGATACACCGTACTCATAGCTAGGAACAGACTAATGGCCTATTCGTATACAGAGAAAAAGCGTATTCGTAAGAATTTTGGCAAATTGCCAAGCGCCATGGACATCCCTTACCTGTTGTCCATTCAGGTTGATTCTTACAGACAATTTACTCAGGACGGCGTCGCCGCTGAGGATCGCCTCGATCAGGGCTTACATGCTGCGTTTAAATCTGTATTCCCAATTGTCAGCTACTCCGGTAAAGCGGTACTGGAATATGTGAGCTACGAACTCGGGAAACCGGTCTTTGATGTCAAGGAATGCCAGCTTCGGGGCTCAACGTACTCCGTTTCTCTGCGCGTAAAGGTACGGTTGATTCTTTATGATAAGGAATCAACAACGCAAACGATCAAGGACATCAAAGAGCAGGAGGTCTATATGGGAGAGATCCCGTTGATGACTGATTCCGGCACTTTTGTCATCAATGGCACCGAGCGTGTAGTGGTTTCTCAGCTCCACCGCTCGCCAGGAGTTTTCTTTGATCACGACCGAGGCAAGACGCACAGTTCGGGCAAGTTACTGTACTCGGCACGGGTTATTCCCTACCGTGGATCATGGCTGGACTTTGAGTTTGACCCTAAAGACATGGTCTATGTGCGCATTGATCGCCGGCGAAAACTGCCTGCGACGGTACTGCTGCGCGCGCTTGGATTTAATTCTCAGGAAATCCTGGGGATGTTCTACGAGAACAATTCATTCAAAATCAAGAAGGGTAAAGAACCTTCTATCGCATTGGAGTTGGTGCCTGCGCGTCTGCGTGGCGAGGTGCTGACCTTTCCGGTCAAGGATAAAAAGGGCAAGGTAATCGTCGAGGAAGGTCGCCGCATTACGTCCCGTCATATCCGCCAGATGGAGACAGCTAAGCTCACTGAACTGGTCGTCAGCAGTGACTTTGTCGTGGGGACTTCTCTGGCCCAGGATATCGTCGACGCGGAAACCGGGGAGGTGCTCTACGCCTGTAATTCAGAAATTACCGAAGAGCTTGTTGAGCAGTTCTTTGAGAAAGAGATATCGGAATTTCAGACTATTTACACCAACGACCTCGATTGCGGGCCGTTTATTTCCGACACACTGCGCAATGATACGACCACGTCAAAATTAGAAGCGATGGTCGAAATTTATCGCATGATGCGTCCCGGTGAGCCTCCGACGAAGGAGTCTGCCGAAAATCTGTTTTCCAATTTGTTCTTCTCCCCGGAGCGATACGATCTGTCCGCGGTTGGTCGAATGAAATTCAACCGTCGACTGGGTCGTCCCGAGTCAACCGGTGCGCCGGTTCTGGATACCGACGACATCGTTGACGTGCTGAAGACCTTGGTCGGTATTCGCAATGGGTTTGGCTCAGTTGACGACATTGATCATCTGGGTAATCGGCGTATTCGCTCGGTCGGTGAAATGGCCGAGAATCAGTTTAGGGTCGGCCTGGTGCGTGTTGAGCGTGCCGTCAAGGAACGACTCAGCATGGCCGACTCCGAAGGTCTGATGCCGCAGGACATGATCAACGCGAAGCCTGTTGCCGCTGCTATCAAGGAATTCTTTGGCTCCAGTCAGTTGTCACAGTTCATGGATCAGAACAATCCGCTTTCTGAGGTGACTCACAAGCGTCGGGTCTCAGCGCTCGGCCCGGGCGGCCTGACCCGCGAACGGGCAGGTTTTGAAGTGCGGGACGTGCACCCGACTCACTACGGCCGCGTGTGTCCTATTGAAACGCCGGAAGGTCCGAATATCGGACTGATTAATTCACTGGCTACCTATGCCAGAACCAATAATTACGGTTTTCTGGAAAGTCCTTACCGTAAGGTAGTGAAGAACAAGGTCACTGATGAAATCGACTACCTGTCCGCCATCGACGAAAGTGATTTCGTCATCGCGCAGGCCAGTGCCCCGCTGGATAAAAAAGGCGGGTTTGTCGATCAGCTGGTGACTGTCCGGTACAAGGGCGAGACAACTCTCAAGCCTCGCGAAGAAGTCGATTACATGGACGTGGCGCCGCAGCAGATGGTATCGGTTGCTGCAGCATTAATTCCGTTTCTTGAACACGATGATGCGAACCGTGCGCTGATGGGTTCTAACATGCAGCGCCAGGCAGTGCCCACTCTTAAAACGGAAAAGCCGTTGGTTGGTACCGGTATGGAGCGCAATGTGGCGCGGGATTCCGGAGTCTGTGTGGTGGCCTTCAGAGGCGGTGTCATCGAGAGCGTTGATGCCGGGCGAATTATTGTTCGCGTCAACGACGAAGAAACGGACGCGGGTGAGGCAGGTGTTGATATCTACAATCTGACCAAGTACACCCGCTCTAATCAGAATACCTGCATCTCCCAGAAGCCGTTGGTCAAAGACGGTGATACGGTAGCTCGCGGTGACATTCTTGCGGACGGTCCGTCTATTGATATCGGTGAGCTGGCCCTGGGTCAGAACATGCGTATCGCGTTCATGCCCTGGGACGGCTACAACTTCGAAGATTCGATATTGATTTCCGAGCGAGTGGTTAAAGAGGACCGGTTCACCAGTATCCATATTCAGGAACTGACCTGTGTTGCTCGGGATACGAAGCTTGGTTCAGAAGAAATCACCGCAGACATTCCGAATGTTGGTGAAGGAGCGCTTGGCAAGCTCGATGAAGCCGGCATTGTGTACATCGGGGCTGAAGTTGGTGCCGGCGACATACTCGTGGGCAAAGTGACACCGAAGGGTGAAACGCAACTTACCCCTGAAGAAAAGCTGCTTCGCGCCATCTTTGGTGAGAAAGCGTCTGATGTTAAAGACACCTCGCTGCGAGTGCCTTCGAGCGTTAAAGGCACCGTGATTGATGTGCAGGTTTTTACCCGGGATGGGCTGGAAAAAGATCAGCGCGCGATCGAAATCGAAGAGATGCAGCTGGCGCAGGTTCGCAAGGACATCAATGATGAGTATCGCATTGTTGAGGAAGCCACTTATGAGCGGCTGCAGAAGGCGCTGGTCGGCAAGGTTGTTGCCGGTGGTCCGAAGCTGAAAAAAGGTCAGAAAGTCACCAACGATTATCTGAACAACCTCCCGCGGGAAGATTGGTTCAAGCTGAGAATGTCCAATGAGGCTGCGAACCAGCAGCTGGAAAGAGCGGAGGCGCAACTGGCAGAGCGGCGCGTCGAGCTGGACGCAAGGTTTGAGGACAAGAAGAACAAACTCACTCAGGGTGATGATCTTGCGCCGGGTGTGCTGAAGATCGTCAAGGTGTATCTGGCAATCAAGCGCACTATCCAGCCAGGAGACAAGATGGCTGGTCGCCATGGGAACAAAGGTGTGATTTCGGTTGTCATGCCTGAGGAAGATATGCCCTATGACGAGAAGGGAGAGCCGGTAGATATCGTGCTCAATCCGCTCGGTGTCCCGTCCCGGATGAATGTAGGTCAGATTCTTGAAACTCACCTGGGTGCTGCCTCCAAAGGGCTTGGCGAAAAAATCGGCAAGCTGCTGGATGCGCAAGTCAAGGTGACAGAGCTGAGAAAGCTGGTAACAGATGTCTACAACAAAATCGGTAACCGCACCGAAGACATCAAGTCCTTCTCGGAAGAGGAGTTGGGAGAACTGGCCGCCAATCTGAGGTCAGGCGTGCCCATGGCAACACCGGTTTTTGATGGCGCTGCAGAAACTGAGATCAAGGATATGCTGGCCCTTGCAGACATGGACGAAAGCGGTCAGGTCACCTTGTTTGATGGTCGCACCGGGGATGCCTTTGATCGTCCTGTTACGGTTGGCATCATGTATATGTTGAAACTCAATCATCTGGTTGATGACAAAATGCATGCGCGCTCCACCGGATCATACAGTCTGGTCACGCAGCAACCGCTGGGCGGTAAGGCTCAGTTCGGTGGACAGCGTTTTGGTGAGATGGAGGTGTGGGCGCTGGAGGCATATGGCGCGGCTTATACGCTGCAGGAGATGCTTACCGTTAAATCTGACGACGTCGCCGGCCGGACAAAGATGTATAAGAACATCGTGGATGGCGATCATCGGATGGAGCCAGCGATGCCGGAATCCTTCAATGTTCTGGTTAAGGAGATACGCTCTCTTGGTATCGATATGGAGCTGGATGTCAGCGAATAGTATCGATCCGGCGCATTGATGAGTCCTAGGATGAATTCTAGAAAATAGCGAAATTTTGATTAGTGAAGCCCGTGTCTCTTGGGAGCGCAGGCGGAGGAAATAGAATGAAAGACCTTTTAGGGTTGCTGAAATCTCAGTCACAGTCAGATGAGTTTGATTCCATTCGCATCGGTCTGGCTTCGCCGGAGATGATCCGGGCGTGGTCCTTTGGCGAGGTAAAGAAGCCAGAGACGATCAACTACCGGACGTTCAAGCCTGAGCGAGACGGCTTGTTCTGCGCCAAGATTTTTGGCCCGGTCAAAGACTATGAGTGTCTCTGCGGGAAATACAAGCGACTCAAGCACCGGGGCGTAATCTGTGAGAAATGCGGTGTGGAAGTGGCACTCTCGAAGGTCCGGCGCGAGCGCATGGGACACATCGAACTCGCGAGTCCGGTAGCCCACATCTGGTTTTTGAAGTCTCTGCCGTCGCGCATAGGCTTGTTGCTGGATATGACGCTCAGGGATATTGAGCGTATCTTGTACTTCGAATCCTTCGTGGTAACCGATCCGGGAATGACGACCCTGGAGAAGGGCCAGTTGCTCAACGACGAACAGTACTACGAAGCCATGGAAGAATTCAGTGATGAGTTCGAAGCCAAGATGGGCGCCGAGGCTGTTCAGGCCCTCATGAAAGACCTGGATGTAGAAGGTGAAGTGGCGCGCCTTCGGGAGGAAATCCCGCAGACGAATTCCGAAACCAAGCTGAAGAAACTGTCCAAGCGTCTCAAGCTCCTGGAAGCTTTTTCGGAATCCGGCAACAAGCCGGAATGGATGGTGATGAACGTTTTGCCGGTTCTGCCCCCCGATTTGCGTCCCCTGGTGCCCCTTGACGGTGGCCGCTTCGCTACCTCAGACCTGAACGATCTCTACCGCCGGGTGATCAACA
>Ga0213859_10001553_pt1 | contig 10194 bp, 6 predicted proteins | sample PICome_2_FD_160133 | JGI IMG/M metagenome (GOLD analysis project Ga0213859, IMG submission 160133) | Coastal seawater microbial communities near Pivers Island, North Carolina, United States - PICO304 | ecosystem: Environmental > Aquatic > Marine > Coastal | place: USA: North Carolina | collected... | reverse complement strand
AAGACAGGTTCGCCAAGTTGCCTCTTGCAATAAGTGATGAGTTCAGCTCTAGAACTTGGAGATGCCATTACACACAAAAAATCCCTTCATACCTATTTAGTAAGAAGGGATTTAGTATTTATTCAGCAGCAGTTTCAGGAGTTGGTGCTGCTTCTTCTGGATTTTCTAGAAGTCTCAAAGTCTCTAGACCACCTTCTAGTTTAATTCTGTATTCTTTTGCTTTGACGAGGTTCTCTTCCAGTTCTGTAATTTGCTTAACTGTATTAGAAATTTGCTCCTCAAAATTTTTCTTTAGAGTTTCTGCATCCATGGTTATCAAATAAAATGATGTGTACTGTATTTATATTGGGTTTTTCTTTTCAAAATCTGCATAGACATTGAAAGCAATACTAATTCTATCTTGATTACTTTCATTTGGTTCTACATCGTGTTCTAACCATGACGGAAAAAACACAACCATATCTTCCTGAGGTTCTAGAAAGTGATATGCGTAACCATTATTATAGTAATCATGCTCACGCATTGCTTGTATTAAACAACCTCGTGGATCATAGAATCTAACATTACCAGAGTTTTTTGGAACTTTTACATAGTAAATTCCAGACAAAAATATCTCTGTATCTAAATGTGTATGTCTAGTATTATGATCTCCTTTTTTATTGATGTTTACCCAAGAATAAACTCTCTCGTTACTGAGAGGTTTATCTGCTAATCTTGGTATGTTGGACACAACAGCATTAATAAAATCTTGATTATTAAAGTCGTGTCCTTGGTATCCACCAACATTTGAAACCTTTAATGTTTCGACTTTAGATGAAAATTCTCTACACGATTTTGTTATTTTTTTCAAGTCTAATCCTAGACTACCAACCCAAACAGGCGTAGTAAAAAATGGTAAACACTCCATTACCACTTACCCAAAGGACAGGTGTTTACTTCATTTTTAACACCCCTAATTTCATTTAGCATTCTATTCACGACATGTTTAACATCCATAAAACATCCACAAACATCACACCTTCTTTGGTTTTTAATCCAGTGTTCGCATGTATAACAGATTTGTATATTCTTTACTGCTTGTGGTTCTAGATCGATTTTAAGTTGATCTAGATCTGGGTAAATGAAATCTTGATACCTTTCTGACCATACTAGACCAGTTTTTTTACCATTAATATATTCTGGATCACCCTCTTTTCTCATTCAAAATACGCTCCAGTTCTTCATCATTATGATACTTTTCTAAGTTATTGTCAAGATCTGGATACTGATATTCTTGATCTTTAGATGACCAAACTAATCCAGTCTCGATGCCATTAATGTACTCAGGTTCCCCATCTACTGGTGGATCTTCACCAAGGTTTCTAAACCTCTCTGGATGGAGAACTTCTAAACTGTGATATTTTTCTGGGTGTTCGTATAAATCTGGATGCTGATATTCCTCATCTTTCGATGACCACACTAGACCAGTTTCTTCACCGTCAATGACCTCACGGTCGCCATCATTAGGCATAATAAACTCCTTAGTTCACTGCTTGTTCTGCTTCGTATACAATTACAACCATACCATGTCCACCAATATGGTTTCCGTTGTTGCCATTATTCTGGTTGTATGCACCACCAACACCGATGCCACTCTGATAAAAACTACTTCCTGTTGCTTGTGATGGTGGAACCTCTCCGTTTCCAGTATATGTATTTGCATTAGAAACTGGATAAGATGGGTGACCTCCTACATAACCTGATCCACCGCCACCATTTCCACCGTTGGGAGATCCACCGCCACCAGCACCGCCGTAGTAACCAGCGCCGCCGCCACCAGCATTACATCCATTACCACCAGCAGCAGATCCCCAGTTTCCACCATAGGTGCCACCAGGCCAACCAACACCACTTGGATCCTGACCGCCTCCACATGCAACGCCACCTCGTAAGGTGTTACCACTACACTGTGTACCACCTGTGCAAGATCCGCCACCTGACTGAACATAACTACCACCACCTGTTTGTGTTCCGCCGTTTCCACCAGAACCAGATGGATTACCTTTCTGTCCAGTTAGACCACCGCCAGCTCCACCACCGTGACTGCTACCAGTAGAAGAGTTAGCAGCGCCGCCGCCTCCACCTGCAATTAGAATTGAAGCAGCATGGTCAGTACCAGAATTACTACCACCCCAAGAACTAGTAAATACACCAGAATATCCAGCACCAGAACCATTATTCTGAGTAGCAGGAGCACCAGCACCACCAACAACAATTTTTAAAGTGCCGCCATTAGTGGTGTTAATAGTTCCAGCAGTAAATCCTCCTGCACCACCTCTAGTATTGGTATCTCCTTCAGCACCACCACCAGGACCCCAAACATATGCAGTTACTTCTACAGTTTCTACTGGGATAGGGAATGTTTGAACAGCACCAGTGTAAGTATATGTTTTACTAAACTGTTGCAATGGTTTACCTGTTGCAGCACCCCATTCAGTTCCATTGTAAATTTCTACAGTTTCTTCAGTGGTGTTGTAGATCAACAGACCAACCTCTGGAGTCAATGCATCTCTCTGAGTCGTGGTATAGTTGGGAAGTTTTAACTTCTCAGTAATGTTTAATGCATTTACATTAAGTGTTGACATATCAATAAAAGATGGATGTTCCTATTAGTATTTATTTATAGACCAAGCCTATACTTATTCTTGAGTGAATTGTAGTTCTGGGTTACTTCTGCTTGTGTTAGTCCTCTGTTGTAACAACGAACAACTGCAATTTTTCCATACCAAGCATAATTATCACCATTACCAATAGTAAATGGAGAATTTCCAGATTCCATGTTGCCTGTTTTAGCAACACTAAATTGCTGAACACTGTTCCAATACCCTTTAACTTCCGATCCATTGTAGGTCATAATAGCGTGATTCCACTTATCAAAGAATCCACTTGCAGAAGAGTTTACAACGAATTCACCAGACATTCTACCACCACCAGCATTTACCCAACACCTAAATTGATTACTAGCATAAGATCCTAAACTCATGGTAGTATCATTCCAGTCAATAACACGACCATATGTTGATGTAGTATCACTACTAGTGTTGTACATAACAACTTCCATCGTCATGCCATTTGATCCTGCACTATAGTTTGCACTAGATGCTTGACCGCCATTAAATCGGAAACAACCACCACCATCGGGAAGAAATGTATATCCTGATGGGAGAGATAAATCACCAATTGAACTAGATTCACTGCTAGCTAAGTTAAACCAAGAAGTACCACTTCCAGGATATGAAGAGGTATTACTAGCATCAACATGGAATAACAATCCATTAGTGACTGATTGTACACCCTCGTCAATTCCTATCCACGCATTTCCATTATAAACTCTGATAGCACCATCAACATAAGCGAGTTGCCCAGCACCCAATGATGGGTCTGGGTCTCCTCCTGTAATTACTGGAATTTTAACTGCTAACTGATTACCAGATAGAGCATTGACCGTTCCCACGGTCAGTTTAGAAGTGTCTGCCATTTTAAGAAATTGTCCAGGAAGATCCTGCAGTAATTGTGATTGTCCTATTCGTATTTATCTCTAGTGGTCCAGCACTAGATGCGTTGGTGTTTGCTGGGATAGTAACATCTTCATCGAGCAACTGTCTGTTGACTTTGATGATGCCATATGTATCCAACCACAGTGGGTCATTGTTGACATACAACAGACCCGTCATTCCAATTCCACCTTCGACTTCTAGTTCATATGCTGGATCTCTATCAGTCTGGAAGTTGATACCAACTTTAGTATCTCTGTAGATATCAGTCTGGTTAGGAGATTCAGTCCATCTAGAAGTAACGAACTCAGCATTGTTCTGGAATACAAGACCATTGATGTTGAAATCGCCTTGTAGATTCAGTGCATATGTTCTGTTGACATTTGGTGTTACTGTTGTATCTGTTCCACCAAAATCACTGGTGTTGATTGCAACAGCGTTATCTGTACCTCTGATAACAAGTGCAGGTGCTTCAGGTGGTGGAGAAATTAAAGCATTCTTCCAGTTAGAAGAACCATTGCTATAAGAAGGAGTAATTTCAAAAATTCCAGGTCCCTCTGATAGACCAGCACCAATTCTAAAGTTTCTACCACCAGATCCACCACTTGCACCACCAAGGAATGTAACTGAAGCAGCAGCGTTTACATTATTAGCAACAGGACCAGTAACAAGAGATCCAGTAGCATGGAACAATCCTGCAACCTGTAAATCTGGAACTTGACCTAATGCACCAACATTCGCAGACTGCGTGCCAATACCAACTTTACCATCACTAGCATTGATGTGTAGATGATTCGCTGTCTTTCCACCAGTATCAGTTGTGGAGAAGTTGATGTCTTTGTTTCTTGCCCATGTATAGTATGTTGATGCAGCAACATCATATTCTAGGTGAATAATATTTTCATCATCAGTTGATCTCCAGAATTGAATTTCTGGGTTGGTTCCCTCTAATGTTACTTTACCGTCACCGTCTACATGGAATGTAGATACTGGAGAAGTATTTTTGATACCAACTCTTAGGTTCGTTGTGTCTACTTTGAATAGACTATTAGCAGAATCGACTGTTAGATCATCAGTTACATTCAAGGACTGGTTGAAGTTACCAATACCAGCAACTGTGAGATTAGAACTACTTCCTGTTAGGTTTAGCGAACCAGTCATGGTATCGCCCGCCTTCAGAACATTAAGCGATGCAGCACCAGTTAGAGCAGCAGTAATAGTTCCTGCAGCGAAGTTGCCAGATGCATCACGGAGAACCGCAGTGCTTGCAATATTTGTAGACTGGAATGTAATATTACCAGCGTTCCAAATCTTACTGCCATTGATAGTAACACCATCAAAGTTTGCAACAGTAACTTCTAAAGTACCAGAACCATCGGTTGCATTACCACCCGATGCAATCATGGCAACATTATAATTTGTTGCAGAAAGTGCAGAGGATTTGAAGAAGACAGCAGGAGTAGATGCAACATTGTCGCCTCTTCCAAGTGTCAGTTCTGCGTTCGCACCATTGCTATTCAAATTAGCAACATCAATCGTATTACTATCTTCAATAGTGAAGTCTTGGAAAGGTACATTAATTGTTGCTGTACCAATTCTCAATGCTGTGGTAAAGTTACCAGATGTAAGTCTACCAATTAGAATAGTGTAGTCATTGAAGTTATCACTGGTATCATCGTTAGTGATTTCACTATCAATTGTGAAATCGCCAACTGCCTGGTCATTAGCATCATATAGTTTGACTGCATTACTAGGAGCAAATGTTCCAGTTGGTGATGTATCAAGAACAAGACCAGAGACATATACTCTATACTTCGGATCTCCGTTGAAAGACTTCAGTGTGATAGTATCTCTGAATGTAGTTTCTTCTTGGTAAGAAGGTAGTCTAGTAGCAGATAGAGTTCCGTAGTTGATGTTCAATGCATTCTGATACCAGATTCCTTGTCTGTTATCAAATCTGTCTGCATCTAATCCAGAACCAACACCATCATTTAGAGATGTCCAAACTTTTGCCCAGGATCCAAATGTTAGAACTCCGCTGCCAGAACCACGGAGATACATGTTATCATTGTCGGTAAATGCCAACTGCTTGACACCACCATCGAATGTAAATCCACTTCCTGCTGGTCTGAAAGTAAGAACCATAGTTTTGGTTCCACCATCACTGAGTCCAACAGCAGTATTGAATACGGTGTTAGAAACAACACCAGTAACAAATGTATCTGGAGTTGGGTTTGATGTTGGGTTGTTAGTACCAGAAGCAAGTCTGATTGTGTTCGTAGAAGAACCAGAGATATTAATGTTATAAGAACCTGCTAATCTATCAGATGGAACAGTTCCACTGAATAGGTTAGTGGCACTAGTGTAGTAAGAACCCTGCTGACCATCTAGTAAGTCAGCGTCAAGTCCGCTATCAGGACCAGTTTTAATTTCAACAGAACCGTTACCTGCTTGACCAATGTTAAACTGAGACTTCTTATATCTCGAAACACCAACTGTTCCGTAAAGGTCAGCAGAGATCGTTAGATCAGTTACACGCTGAACATCCATAGAGACATTAGCGTACTGTCTATTAACTGTAGAGATCTTTGCTTCTAGAACTAAGTTAGATCCAGCACCAATTGCTGCAGGAGCAGATGCTACAGTGAAGTCAGCATTATATCCAGTGCCACCATCAGTAACAGTAACTTCTGTAACCGCGTTTCCTGAAACGAGAATGTTTGCCTTGAGTCCTGTTCCTGCACCACCTAGTAGAGTAACATCAAAATACTGACCGTTAGTAAATCCAGTACCAGCATTTGCGATGATAATTTCATCAACAAAGTTGCCTTGTGTGTAAGTAGATTCAAACGATAGAGGAGATGCTCCACGCTCAAACTCGATGATTGTTCCGATTGGAATTGTCTGAGTTAGTGGGTTGTTGAAAGAAACTGTAGTTAAACCACCAACAGTAAGAACACCAGTGATATTTGTATTTGCCTGAATGCCTGTTACACTAGCAACAATTTCATGACCAATTAGAGCATCGGAATTAGATTGGAATACAAATTGACTTGCGCCTTGTGCTGCCTGACTATTGAGTTTAGCGAAGTATCTTGTTTCGGCACCTTTGAGTGACTGTACTGCAAGAGCAAAGTTAGAGTCTCCTCTCAGGAATGTGAAGGAGTTTGCAGATCCACCAACAGCAAGTCTGTCGGTTTCGATAACACCTGATGTGATATCAGATGCTGCAATCTGGTTAGAGGATAGAGACACCCAGTTGTTAACATCAAAGGATGAAGTATTAACAACTCTTGTGAGGTTAACAGTATTTGTGTTAGGAGAAGCATTACTGTCATCAATGGTGTCGGTATCTTCAATCTTGATATTGTTTACAATATCGCCATATAGTCTGCTTTCAATTAAGACGCTACCCTGTGCAGTAGATCCTCCTCCAGGTGCAGCAGAGAAAGTAACTGTTGGTTGTGTAGTGTATCCTTTACCACCTTTAAATCCGTTAAAGTCGATGATTGTGACAGTAACAACCTCTCCATTAGCAATAGTACAAGTTGCTTTTGCTTCTACATAACCAGCACCAGGATTACCACCTGTAATAGTTACGGTTGGTGCAGAAGTATATCCACTACCACCATCACTAATGTTAATTTGATAAACAACACCAGTTCTATATTCAGTTGATTGAATACGACCTGTTGTGATACTACCAGCAAATACATCACCGATAGTGAATGATAGGTTTGGATCTACTGCAAATCCGAGGAACAAACTATCTACATCGTTATTAAGAATGAACGATTGTGATGTGTCTTGCTGAATAGCAATGTCACCAGCAAGTGCTCCTTCGATAGAAGTTCTTTCTGCCTGGTCAGCAACAGTGTAGACACTGAAAGGTCTAAGTGCTGGAATCTGATCGACCGAAATCTTACCAGAGTCAGTTAGTTCAACCAGTGCTCTAGGAACAGCGTTCGTGGAGTATGGTTTGTTGATGTATGGTCCAAGATTGTTGGTGATATAATCTCTAACTGCCTTCTGAGTAGGTAGTTTAGAGTCGGTTGCGTTAGCACCACCAAGTGTGTTAGAGTTATCGAAACCAGTAACAACAACATCGCCACCTTTCAGTTTCAAGAATTCAACTTCAGAGATGGTAACCGTACCCGTGAAGGTGATATTACCAGTTCTGTTCTCAATTCTAGCGAATGTACCAACCTTGAAGTCGCCTAGTTCGTCAGTACCAGAGACATATACACGACCATAGTTTTCAGAAACTTGCTCGTTTGCCTCAATCTTAACACCACCGTTTTCTGGTAGGGAGTTGTAGTCGTTACCAGATCCTGCAAATTCCCAAGTGTGGGAAGAAGAGTTAACAATAGATGGTCTGTGTAGTTTGATCTCTTCTCCTAGAAGAACGCTAGTTGCAACTGCTTGACCAGTAGACTTATCAGTCAAGTCCATTGGTTGTCCAGTGCCATCATCAAGGGTTAGTAGAGCACTGAAAGGAGGACCAACTGTTACTTCTTCTACAACATCAATGAAGTATTCGATGTCTGAGTTTGTATTTTCAAAGTCATCAAATTTGATGATGTAGTGCTCTAGTGGTTCTCTACCTAGATTAGTAATTCTTAGTTTAGTTCTACCTGTTGGGGTAGATGTTACCTGAGAAACAGTTGCTCTAGTATAAGTTCCTGCAACAGGATCTCCAGTACCAGCATCAAATGTGTATGCTTCCTTACGGAAACCAGTTCCTCTCAGTGCAAATGTACCGAAGTTAGTAGCAGAGTTAGTGATGGATGCATAACCACCACTTTCACAAAGAACACCATCTTGACAGAAGATAACAAAGACAGAAACTAACTGTACATAACCATCATTGATAATTCTATAACCAGTACCACCAAAGGAAACAATCGTGAATGCCGCAGCAACCATCGACTTACCTTGGTTCGGGAACGATGCTGTTCCATCTAGTTCTAGACCAGGGAAAGGACAGTTAGGTTGCTTAACTTTATCGCCATCAATTTCCGCGCCACCACCACCTAGGAAGGAGATAACAGAAGCGTTCTGGGTGTATGGAGATGCTTCAATGATTGGATAATCATCATAGTCCGCACGAACAGTTACCTTGACATTGTTGAAGTCAGTGATTACACTATCTGCTTCCTGTCTGATATTATTTGTATCATACAGAACTCCATATGTCTGCGTAGTAGCACCAGGAAGAACTGTTCCATCTAGAATGTCTTCAAATAGATCTAACGCAGTTGTGATAGAAGATGCTACATTAGCGCAAAGTGGAGTTGGACTATAAAGAAGAATATTCCAATCTTCAAACTTAGGAATTGGAGATGTAAGTGTTACAGGATCATAAATCAGAATAGTTCCATTTGCTTTTGCACTTACAAATGTATGAGCAACACCTGATGCAGAACCTGCATCTGGTACAGTAACAGTTGCGATAGTATTACTACCAGAGATGCTTACATTAGTAATTGCGTAACTTTGTCCGAAGTTGGAATCAAATCTTTCTGGACTTGCATGATTTCCTACACCACTACCAGTATTGCAACTAAATGTGATTGCTTCTTCTGTAAATGCTAAACGATCACTGGTTGTTAGAGGTGTAGCAGGAGTTGGGAAGGTTACTGTTACTTGACCACTAGATGCATTGTAAGTAGCTCCAGTTGGGGTAATAGCAATTGCAGTTCCATCTGTCCAGTTACGCATTGCATCAATTGCATGTTCCTTAACTCTCTGGAAAGCATAAATTGTCTCATCTCTTTGTGCTTCTGGAATTCCTGTAAGAGCAGTTCCTGTGAAATATGCTTCAGCAGTAGAGACAATTCCGTGGTTTCCACCAAGAACCAAGTCACGAATTAGACCCTCTAGAACGATCTTAATATCTCTACGACATTTTCTCTCATTAATATCAGAAAGACTGAATGATGGGTACTGAACTTTAGTATCTAAGTATGCCTGATCGGCAATTAAATCAGCATTTCTTGCAATCAAATATGCAGCATCAAGATATGTTCCCGTTGCATTATTTGAAATAACATCTACCCAGAGGAATGAAAGAGTGTCGAGAGCAGCGACCACATTGGCACATGCTGGTGATCCAGCAGTAGATGTAATTACCGTGTCATCAAAGTATCTGGTAATAGCAGAATACTGTGGTGCATAAATTGGTTCACCAGGAGTTCCTAATCCAGTTCTCCAGTTTCTAATAGCATAAGTACAAATTTCTCTAGCATATTCAACAGCGCGTACATTCTGAATAATTTCATCTTCTACATATGCAATCTTTCCATCAATAATATACTTTTTAGCAGCATCGATGACATTGTAGTTTGTACCATATTCCAGGTCTCTAATTACTGCATTAACAAAGTGGATGACATCTTGACGACATTGCTCATCACCATTAGTTCCAGTGTTTGTGGAAGTAGGTGAACTATAAGAAGGATAGATTTTTTGACCAGCATCACAAGAAATCAGCAAGTCTGCAAGTTGTACAGTATTGTCTTCTGCTAAACCAGGAAGTGCAGCGTCTGTAGTTACCGTTGCAACACCAGTAACTGATGTATCATATACAAAATTGGTAACATTAACAGTTGTTCCACTATATTTTACTGTACCTCCACTAACATAAGTGTTTGGATGATCT